>Ga0055584_100001458_pt1 | contig 23212 bp, 23 predicted proteins | sample OSDHelmetaG_FD_58716 | JGI IMG/M metagenome (GOLD analysis project Ga0055584, IMG submission 58716) | Pelagic marine sediment microbial communities from the LTER site Helgoland, North Sea, for post-phytoplankton bloom and carbon turnover... | ecosystem: Environmental > Aquatic > Marine >...
GGTAATTCTACAACAAAAAAGCTTCAATGGCGTGCGTACTTATGAGAGACTTTCCTAATGCTTGCAACACTCTCAGGAATCACCGCTGTCGTTCTTTATTTATTAGGGACATGGCTCCAAGCTCAACGTATATTTCAAGAACGCAAAACCAGAACTCTTGTCTTAAGTTGTGGCGGCTTAGCTTTACTGGCTCATTTGATCAATATGATTGAAGTGATCGACACGCCTTTAGGTTATAACTTTGGCTTGTTTAGAATAGCAACTTTATTCAGTTTTGCTATTTCTGCTCTGGTGATATTAAGCAGCTTGAAAAAACCACTGGAAAATTTATTTTTAATAATCTTTCCCTTAGCCATCATCAGCATTCTATGCGCTTTGTTTGTTCCAAGTAGCTACAGCCCTCATTCAGATTACAGCAGCGGTTTAGCTCTGCATATCGTACTAGCCATATTAGCTACCAGTATTATTACGATTGGCGCAGTTCAGGCCATATTTATGGCCTATGAAAACCAACAACTAAAACAAAGACATGGTTTTCGTTTAATCAAACACATGCCCGCTTTACAGACCATGGAAAGTTTGTTGTTTGAAATTATCTGGGTAGGTATATTTTTATTAAGCGGTGTCATTGTTACTGGCATTTTGTTTACCGAAGACTTTCTTGGGCAACACTTGTCACATAAAACTGTACTCTCTATTAGCTCCTGGATTGTATTTGCAATTCTACTATGGGGACGGCACTTCGCTGGTTGGCGAGGGGCTACAGCGATACGTTGGACTCTAGTGGGATTTTTGTTTCTTGTGCTGGCTTATTTTGGCAGTAAGTTTGTACTTGAATTAATCCTTGAACGCTCCTAAAAAGCCACCGAATTTATAATTTTTAAACTCAAATGAGCAATCTATCCTTAGAATCCCTTTTCTCCATCCTGCTCATTCTGATTATTATTTCAGGATACTTCTCTAGCTCAGAAACCGCGATGATGGCGCTGAATCGCTACCGATTGAGGCACCTAGTAAAGCGAAAACATAAAGGCGCAATACGTGCCAATAAATTGCTCGAACAACCAGATCGCCTTATAGGCATAATTCTAATCGGCAATAATTTTGTTAATATTTTTGCATCAGCGATTGCCACAATTATTGCCGTGAGATTGTTTGGTGACGCTGGGATTCTAATTGCGACTGTCATGCTTACCATTGTCATTTTAATTTTCTCTGAAGTGACACCGAAAACTATCGCTGCTGTCCATCCAGAAAAAGTAGCATTCCCATTCAGTCTGCCTTTAGTTTTTTTATTAAGAATTTTTCATCCATTAGTTTGGTTGGTAAATACCGTTTCAAATTATCTGGTACGTTTACTTGGATTTGATACTGATGATGTTGATGCTCACCACCTTAATTCAGAAGAATTAAAAACAGTCGTTTATGAATCCGGCACTCACATACCTACCCGGCATCAAAATATGTTGGTCAATATTCTGGATCTGGAAAAAGTATCAGTAAGCGACATCATGATCCCGCGTAATGATGTTGTTGGAATCGATATAGATGATAGTGTAGATACTATTATGCAAACCATCGTTAACAGTAATCACACCCGCCTTCCAGTCTACAAAGAAAATCTCAATAATGTGCTCGGCTTTTTGCATATGCGTAACACGGCAAAATTAATCCACTTAGATGAGGTTAATAAAGCTGAACTTATGCAGCTCACTCGAGAAAGTTACTTTGCTCATGAATCTACTTCACTGCATACTCAGTTAATAAATTTTCAGAAAAAAAAACGCCGAATCGCTATGGTTGTCGATGAATATGGCGATGTGCAAGGCATTGTCACTCTTGAAGATATTCTGGAAGAAATTGTCGGCAACTTTACAACCAGTATGGCTGATGAAACCGATGAAATTCACCCGCAACAAGATGGCTCCTATTTAATTGAAGGCAGCGCAAATATTCGTGAAATCAACCGTGCGTTGGACTGGGATTTGCCAACCGTAGGGGCTAAAACATTAAACGGACTTCTAACCGAGTTTCTTGAAAATATTCCAGAAAATAATGTAGGGATCGAGTTGCTCTTTTACCGCGCCGAGGTCTTACAAGTTAAAGATAATATGATTAAAAATGTGCGGATGTGGTATCACAATCCTGATGAAGCTGAACAGGCTCCATTGTTTTAAAAAATTATTAAACCTTGAGTTTCGAATAAATAATAATATGAATCACTGCAACCAATGTGGCGAAAAATTAAGCTTAATCATTCCAGCAGATGACGATCGCGAAAGGTATGTCTGCGATGAATGTGGCCATATCCATTATCAAAACCCACGAATTATTGTCTGCACTATTCCTATATATGAAGACAAGGTCCTCTTGTGTAAGCGCGCCATCGAACCCCGCTATGGATTATGGACATTACCTGGTGGCTTCATGGAGAACGGCGAATCAACACATGAAGGAGCCCTGAGAGAGACCAAAGAAGAAGCATGCGCCGATGTTGAATTACTGGATCTCTATGGCTTATTTAACCTGCCTAACATTAATCAAGTGCATTTATTTTTTCGGGCGAATCTGCTCGATTTAAATTTTTCTTCTGGCCTAGAGAGTCTCGAAGTTAAACTCTACTCAGAGAATGAAATACCTTGGAAACAATTAGCATTTACTCCGGTTATTGAAACCTTAAAACACTATTTTCATGACAGAAATCATAATGTATTTCCTATGCACTGCGCTGAAATACTTATAGATCCAACCACTAAAGAAACTACAACCAGGCATTTTTAATTCAACATGTTTATCAACACTATAAAAGTGAACCCACTTAATGCCACCAGCAAAGAGCAAGACGATGTCGTCGCTGATGAAGAACCATTGGAAATACGCTTAGGTTACATTGATTCAAAACAAGGACGAGCACATAAAAGTGTTGCCATTACCATGCGCACACCAGGGCAAGACACTGAACTTACCTTAGGGTTTTTATTTAATGAAAATATCATTCAATCAGACAAACAAGTAATTGATATTGACACCACGAAGGAAAACTTAATAAGAATAGAATTATCGAACGATACCAGTTTTGACATTAAACGTTTAGAAAGGCATTTCTATACAAGCTCGAGCTGCGGTATTTGTGGCAAAGCATCTCTAGAGGCGCTCAGCACTTATGGCGCTGAACCGATTAGTAATGATCAATTCCAAATTCGCGCTGAGCAGCTTGCCACCCTTGGAAATAATTTGCGGATTAAACAAGACTTATTTCACAGCACTGGCGGAACTCACGCTTGTGGAATTTTTGATAACTTGGGAGTGGTGCTCAATCTCGCGGAAGATATTGGCCGCCATAATGCTATGGACAAATTAATCGGCCAGCTACTGATTGAAAAATCATTGCCTTTACGTAAAAACGGTTTAATCCTGAGTGGCCGCGCAAGTTTTGAGATGTTACAAAAAGCCTTAATGGCTAAATCTCCAATGGTGGTTTCTGTAGGTGCGCCCTCATCTTTAGCAGTTGAGCTGGCGCAGGAATTTAATATTTCTCTGGTTGGTTTTTTAGGTGAGGCTAACTTCAATATCTACCATGATGATGATCGCATCATAATCTGATTATTAAGCTTCGCCTTATAGACTCTAATTAAACTGAACCTTTCTGGCTCCTCTAAGACCAATCGGAAATATCACCATCATAAGAAGAATAACCATTAATATATCTCTATCCACCGAATACTGTAATAAGAAATCCTCTGGCATATTCACGGCAAAGCTCATCATTATGGCGATAATAATGAGTAACAAACCTCTATAAACCAATAAGCCGCTAACGACTAAAGCGCCTAGAGCAATTAATAAATAGTTAGTTTCCATCCCAACACGCTCTAATAGCGCTTGACTCAGAGTTATACCCAGTGTCATAAATATAATTAAGCCGTATCCAAGTAACTTCATAGTGCACCTCAATAGCATACAAACATTGCTATTTATTAACTTAAGACTGGAGTTTAATGAATAAAGGTAAAACTAATCTGTTAATGACATCACATTAATATTACTTCTATTTTTTAATGCGTCAAAAATGCGAACCACATCTAACTATTCAAATAAGTTTAGCGCCAGCAGAGCAAAGCTAAGCAAAAGCGCTATTTCGCTACCTGCTTGATCCTCGTGCCAGCTGCTAAGGCATATGTTAGGATTATCAGAATTAATTATTTTGCATAAAGTAAAGACCAAGAAAGGCCATTAACGTGTCAGATTTTGCTTTCAATATCCCCAAAAACAACTTTCAAGACTGGCAGCTCGAACTGGCTGAAACACTGCTAAAAAACTTTAATATTGATGACCACAACCTGGTAGATATCCTACATGATTTTCAAGCTACCTTTGGCTATATAGACAAAACCCTCATTCCACTATTAGCCAAATTCTTTAATTTATCCAATGCCGAAGTGCACGGCGTTGTAAGTTTCTACCATGACTTCAGGAGCACAAAACCAGCTTCATATGTTTTGAAAATTTGCCAGGCCGAGTCATGCCAGGCAATGGGTTCAGAACTTTTAACCACTGAGCTTAAAACTGCACTAGATATAGACTTTCATGAAACCAACATTGCGGCTGATATTACTTTAGAGCCTGTTTATTGCTTGGGAAACTGCTCTTGCTCACCCAATTTAATGATTAATTCTCAAATCATCAGTCGTCTTAACAGTGGGAAATTAAAACTGATTCTGCAAAATCTTAAGGCTGCGCAGAATGACTAAAATTTACCTGCCCCGAGAAACAACCGCCCTTTCCTTAGGTGTAGAAGAAGTAATAGCTGCAATTGAGAAGGAAGCTAGTGATCGTAAAATTACATTGCAAATTATCAGAAATGGTTCTCGTGGGGCTGCCTGGTTAGAACCTCTGCTAGAAGTTGAATTTAAAGGCAAACGTATAGCTTATGGCCCGATGACGACTGCTCAAGTTAAGAGCTTATTTGAAGCGGATTTTTTAAATGCCGGAGAGCATGAGCTCAAACTTGGAGATCTTGCTGAAATTGTCTGGTTTAAACAACAGCAACGATTAACTTTTTCACGTTGTGGAGATATCCAGTCACTTTCAATAGATGACTATAAAAAGCATGATGGCTTTATTGGATTAAGTACTGCCCTTAACACAGACAGCCCCAACATTATAAAAAACATCTTGGATTCAGGCTTAAGAGGGCGTGGCGGTGCTGCTTTTCCTGCTGGCATAAAATGGCAAACTGTTGCTAATGCTGAAGCAGATTGCAAATACATTGTCTGCAATGCTGATGAAGGTGACAGTGGTACTTTTTCTGATCGGCTAATAATGGAAGGTGACCCCTATAGCCTGATAGAAGGCATGATAATCGCTGGCATTGCAGTAGGCGCTGAACTTGGTTTTATTTATCTACGCTCAGAATACCCATTAAGCAAAACAATTCTAGAAGAAGCCTTAGGCAGGGCCCGAGAAGCTGGCTATCTCGGCAACCGCATACAAGATAGTGCTTATAATTTTGATATTCGCTTACACATAGGTGCGGGAGCCTATATTTGTGGCGAAGAAACGTCACTATTGGAAAGTTTGGAAGGCAAGCGTGGCCAAATCAGATTTAAACCTCCCCTGCCCGCTATAGAGGGACTTTATGGCAAACCGACCGTGGTTAACAACGTGATCACTTTAGCTTCTGTTCCTATTATCCTTGCTAAAGGTGCTGAATATTATGCAAATTTTGGTCAGGGGAAATCTCTTGGAACTATGCCTTTTCAGCTCAGTGGCAATATTAAACATGGCGGCTTGGTAGAAATTCCGTTTGGCCTGACTTTACGTGAGTTAATAGAAGACTTTGGTGGCGGCACATTTTCTGGGAAGCCGCTCGGAGCGGTTCAGGTTGGCGGGCCTTTAGGTGCTTATTTTGCCGGAGATCAACTTGATACGTCTTTAGATTATGAAAGCTTCGCTGCTGCGGGGGGGATGCTTGGGCATGGTGGCATTGTAGTGTTTGACGATAGTGTTGATTACCTAAAGCAAGCTCGCTTCGCTATGGAATTCTGCGCTATTGAATCTTGTGGTAAATGCACTCCTTGCCGAATAGGCTCAGTTCGTGGTGTAGAAGTGATTGATCGTATCCGCGATATTCAATATCAGGAAGAAAGGGTTGAGCACTATGAATTACTAGAAGATCTTTGCGATACGCTGGAAGATGCGTCACTGTGTGCAATGGGTGGATTAACACCAATGCCAGTCCGCAGTGCAGTAAAACTGCATCAGCTATTAAACCAAGAAAATGATGAACCTAAGATAAACCTAAAGAGATGAGGCAAAAGAATGAGTCTTGAAAAAGACATCGATTATGGAACTCCTGAATCCCTCAGCCAGGAATTAATAAGCCTGGAAATTGATGGTCATCGTGTCATAGTGCCTAAAGGTACAAGCATTATGCGAGCTGCCAAACAGCTTGGCACCAGCATTCCTAAACTTTGTGCCAGCGATAATCTTGAGGCCTTTGGCTCATGCCGTTTATGCTTGGTCGAAATTGAAGGCCGTCGCGGCACCCCAGCTTCATGCACTACTCCCGTAGAAACTGACATGGTTGTGCATACACAAAGTCAGAAACTGGCAAAATTGCGTAAAGGTGTAATGGAGCTATATATCTCAGATCATCCATTAGATTGTTTAACTTGCAGTGCTAATGGGGATTGTGAATTACAAGATATGGCTGGCACTGTCGGCTTACGTGATGTGCGTTATGGTTACCAAGGCGACAATCATCTTGAAGCAAAAACGGATAACTCTAACCCTTACTTTTCTTTCGACCCAAGTAAATGCATTGTTTGTTCGCGCTGCGTAAGAGCTTGTGATGAAGTGCAAGGAACCTTTGCTCTCACCATAAGTAATCGTGGTTTTGAATCGCACGTTAGTGCCGGCATTGAAGACAGTTTTCTTAATTCAGAATGCGTTTCTTGTGGTGCTTGTGTACAAGCCTGCCCGACTGCGACATTAATGGAGAAATCAGTTATCGATCATGGCGTTCCTGAGCATAGTATTGAAACTACCTGTGCTTATTGTGGCGTCGGTTGTACTTTTAACGCCGAAATGAAAGGCGATCAAGTTATCAGGATGGTGCCTACCAAGAACGGTAAAGCAAACGAAGGCCATTCTTGTGTGAAGGGCCGATTTGCCTGGGGTTATGCCAGTCATAAAGAACGTATATTAAAACCCATGCTGAGATCATCCATCGACGATCCATGGCAAGAAGTCAGCTGGGAAGAAGCCATTCAATTTGCCGCTAAAAGATTTAAGGAACTACAACAAGAATATGGGCGCAAAGCTATCGGCGGAATTTCCTCATCACGCGCAAGCAATGAAGAAGTTTTTGTTGTACAAAAACTGGTGCGAGCAGCATTTGAAAATAATAATATTGATACCTGCGCTCGCGTTTGCCACTCTCCCACCGGCTTCGGCTTAAACAAGACACTTGGCACCTCTGCAGGAACGCAAGATTTTAACAGTGTTGAAAGTGCTGATGTAATTTTACTTATTGGAGCAAATCCAACCGATGCTCACCCGGTATTCGCCTCCAGAATGAAAAAAAGATTACGTGAAGGCGCTCAAATTATCGTTGCAGACCCTAGACGCATCGACCTGGTTGAAAGTCCACATATTAAAGCGGCTGCCTACCTGGCTCTTTTGCCCGGCACTAATGTTGCGCTTATCAATGCCTTGGCGTACACCATTGTTGAAGAAGACTTGGTCGATTGGGACTATGTTAAGCAGCGCTGTGACAAAGATTTATTTGAGCAATGGTTGGCATTCATTAAACAGCCGCAAAACGCTCCTGAAACTGTTGATAAAGTGCTTGGTGTAAACGCGGAAACGCTTCGTAAAGCCGCTCGACTTTATGCTAATGCAGAACGCGGCGCCATTTATTATGGCTTGGGGGTAACCGAACATTCACAAGGCTCCACTATGGTTATGGGCATGGCTAACCTGGCTATGTTGACTGGTAATCTAGGATTTAATGGCTGCGGTGTTAACCCCTTACGAGGACAGAATAATGTGCAAGGCTCCTGTGATATGGGTTCATTCCCCCATGAGTTACCCGGATATCGCTCAGTCAGCGATGACCACACTCGCCAAAGCTTTGAAAAAGACTGGGGTCTGAGCCTCGATAATGAACCCGGTTACCGTATCCCAAATATGTTTAATGAAGCTGTGAGTGGCTCATTCAAAGGCATGTATATTCAAGGTGAAGATGTCGCGCAATCTGATCCCGACATCCATCATGTCGAAGCTGCCTTACGCAATCTTGACTGTCTTGTTGTGCAGGATTTATTTCTCAACGAGACCGCAAAATATGCACATGTTTTCTTACCCGGGACTTCTTTCTTAGAAAAAGATGGCACCTTTACCAATGCCGAACGCCGTTTAGGTCGCGTCAGACCCGCAATAAAACCTCGTACTGGCAAGCACGAATGGCAAATCACTATGGAGATTGCGCAAGCCATGGGCTACCCCATGCACTACAATGATTCTTCAGAAATCATGGATGAAATTGCACGCCTGACGCCAACTTTTGCCGGTGTAAGTTTTGATAAACTCGATCGAGAAGGCAGTGTGCAATGGCCCTGTAACGATGAAGCTCCAAACGGCACCCCCATTATGCATATTGATAAATTTGTACGTGGTAAAGGTGCTTTTGAAATTACCGAATTCGTACCAACTGAAGAAAAAATCACAGCGAAATTTCCCTTATTACTAACCACCGGCAGGATACTTAGCCAATACAATGTCGGCGCACAAACACGTCGTACCGATAACAATGTCTGGCACCCAGAAGACATTCTGGAAATCCACCCACATGATGCTTCTGAACGCGGTATTAAAAATGGCGACCTGATCATGCTAAAAAGTCGTAAAGGTGAAACCTCTTTACATGCGCTTATATCTGAACGTATGCAGCCCGGAGTTGTTTATACAACTTTTCATATGCCTTTTTCTGGCGCCAACATCGTCACAACAGAATATAGCGATTGGGCGACAAATTGCCCTGAATACAAGGTCACTGCAGTGCAATGTTCACTCACTGACCATATCTCAGAATGGCAGCAGCACTTCCTAGATTATCAGTCAAAACAAACTAAAGCCTTACTGCAGCCCAACTGATTCAATCAGAAAATTCATTACTTCTTTATTTACCTTTTAATACACTATTGTTCTTAGCTTATTTATGGCAATATCCAAAACAAATAACAACATCTGGAACTCATTATGCCTCGCTTATTAACACTAATTTCTTCTCTTACAATTTTTAGTCTTTTTGCCGGGACCGCCCTCGCCCACCACAGTACAGTTGCTTTATTTGATGGCGACCAAACCATTGAAGTCACTGGAGTCATTGAACAAGTATCCTGGCGTAACCCGCACGGCTATATTCTTTTTAGGGTGGAAGATGATTCTGGAGATTCCAGACTTTGGCGTGCTGAAACTATTTCTTATAGTGTAATGCGAAATCGCGGCATTGAAGGAGATGAAATTAAGGTTGGTGACACCATAACCATGGCTGGCGCCCCTTCTAAACTTGATAGGCCGGAGATTCTTGCCAGCAACGTTTTATTACCCACTGGTTATGAATTTGATTTTGGTACTGGCAGGCCCTATTTCCCAGCGGGCAAAGCAGGTAACTTAATCGGCTATGTCGATGCAGAGAACTCTGGTGTTGATATTGAAGCTGCCATGGCATCCGCAGATGGCATTTTCCGTACCTGGAGCACTATCATGAATGACCCAGAAGCCTTTCCAATGTTCAGGGGTGGTTATCCTCTTAACGAAGATGGTGAGGCCTTCCTTGCAGAATGGGATCCCTGGGATAACGATTTGTTAGCATGTGGCACCAAAGGCACACCGCTCATCATGATGACCCCTTTCCCAGTCGAATTTACAGAACTTGGCGATACCATTGAATTACATATGGAGGAATATGATGCAATGCGCACTATCCATATGAACCCTGATGCGGTAGCACCGGAGCAACATACTATGTTTGGTTTCTCACGCGGGCATTGGGAAGGCAATAATCTGGTAGTAGAAACTGATCATATTAGTGCAGGATATTTTGGCTGGACAGGTGAGCCACAAAGCGATCAAATCACTGTCGTCGAAAGATTCATGCCTTCAGAAGATTATGAACGCATGGATTATCGCCTGACTGTTACTGATCCGGTTTATTACACTGAAACTTTTGACTTAACTAAATATTTTCTCTGGTTGCCATATCGTCAAGTCAATCCTTATGAATGTCTTGAACAGAGCTATGAAAACTAAGTCTCAAATAAAACTGAGCTGATTTAAATTAAATATTAGTTTCTACAGCATTAAAGGGGCCTGCTTTTGTTAGGTGCGGATTTATACTTTTCAATTCACCGCCCCTTTCCTTATTTAGCCTTGCTGCAACTTGATCGGCTGTCAAGCCATCATGAGCCCAGCGTAGGGCTACCTAAGTTCGAACAATGACTCCCCCTCTACTTATCCATGGTCAGTCTCTGATGCTAAAGACAAAAGCCTTATAAAATGAAAAAGCTTCTCATTCTATTATTATTTAGCCCTTTAGGCTTTGCTGCCGAAGAAGTTGAACGTTGGTCTTGTCAAGGCACTGCAGCCGGCGGCTTATTCTGGGCTGAAGATAAATGGGAACCTAGGGAGTTTGGGACTAGAATTTATAGAGTTGAACTACATAATTTAACGGCAGTAATATCCGAAAACAACGATCCAGCCTTAATGCTTATGGATTGCGAAGCAAAATCCTGGTCATGGAGCTGCTCTAATGACTTAGCCTCCTTAGAGCTTAATAAAGAATTAAAGTCAGCTGTATTAATACGATTCTTCGGTGGTATTTATCAAAACTCCAATTCAAATCAAAAAGATTCTATTTATTTAGAAACGCTAGATTGCGAAGGCTTTTAATAATAAAGATTTACGTGAGAAACAATTAATTTACTTTTCAGGTCGCTAAACAATGTTAAAAAATGTAATTAAATTTACCGCTTTAATTTTATTTCTTAATGGCTGCAATGATGGTGCTAATAATACTGATAACGCTACTAGCAGTGAAAGCGTTGAAATAGATTCTGTCATTGCCATACTTGACGTAACAGTTATCAATGTCATCAATGGTGAAAGCACAGCAAACATGACCGTCGTAGTTCAGGGAGATCAAATTACTGAAATTGATTCAAATATTTCGATTCCTGAGAATGCGACACAAGTTGATGGCAGCGGAAAATATCTGATTCCCGGGCTTTGGGACATGCATACTCACCATGAAGCACTCGGCAAGGAATCCATGGATTTATATCTTGCCAATGGCGTGGTTGGCACACGCGACATGGGCAGTGAATTACAGTTTATTTTGTCACTCCGTGACAGTATCAATAATGGTGAATTACTTGGCCCTGAAATCATCGCTGCTGGCCCAATACTTGATGACGCGCCCCCTGAATTTCCTTCTCGACAACGTGTTTCTAGTGCAGAAGAAGCCCGACAGACAGTTCGCGATTTGCAACAAAGCGGAATTGAATTCATTAAAGTTCACAACTTAACGCCAAGAGAAGTTTTTTTTGCCATTGCCGATGAAACTGCCAATCTAGGTATGTCTTTTTCTGGCCATGTTCCGCTTACCGTTAGCATAGAAGAAGCCACCAGCTCTGGCATGACCAGCATAGAACACCTTTCAAATTTCAGAGTATATCTAGAATGTGCCGGCGCAGAGGCTTATACATTGCCCGCTTGCCAAGAATCGTTTGAGAGTCTGGCAGCAAGTGGCATTTGGCAAACACCTACTATTGCGCTTTATCAGGAATTCCCGGAATTAATGAACGGCATATTGAACGATATACCAATGAGTCAAACGCTGAGTCATTACGAATTTGCCAGCGATGCCCTGCTTGAAAGGTTTGAGACAGAGTTAAGTCTGGGAGCCTCTGCTCAAATAGTAAATTTTATAAGAGCCAATAATGTAACGAGCCTGGCTGCCATCAATGACCTACGTGAATCAGGCAATCAATTCCTGGCTGGTTGTGATGCGCTTGTGCCAGGCTTTTGCCTTCATGATGAATTGCAATGGATGACGGTAGCAGGATTATCTCCACTTGAAGCACTACAAACTGCTACAATTAATCCCGCTATATTTTTTGGTAGAGAAAACACTCAAGGCACTGTCGAAATTGGTAAACGTGCTGACTTGGTCTTACTCGATGAAAACCCGCTGACAGATATAAAAAATATTCGCAAAGTTAATGCAGTATTGGTTCGTGGACATTTAATCTCCAAACCATTTATCGAGCAAATTCTAGAATCAAACAAACGACCATCGTCAAACTAAAATGTTTTTTTTGAATTTCTTTTCTCGAAATTGAGATCATTATTCACAAGCGTTTATCCAAATATTTTTCTTTTTCATGATCTAGACTAAATATACAAATTACAACTGAATTTCCGGGAGACATTATGAAAATAAACATGGCCCATCTTCGACAAGAAACCTCAAATGGAGATTTTATGGATTTTGCAATTTTTGATGCGAGATCGGAATCTGGTAGCGAGGCTGACAACCTCACGCTCTTAAATGAATTATCTGAAAATGCCCGAAAAAACAACTTTAAGGTTGACCAAGCAGTTCTTGTTTTCAAAATAGATGATGAAATCCGTTTCTATGGTTCTACAGAACTTGCAAAGTATCTTTCAAAAGTGGGCTTCCCTAAATGGACGCATCAGATCGATATCAAAACCTAAGAATAAAACTGCCGCCATCTTTGGGTCAAACTGACTTTAAGAGCAAGCTACTTCTAGGTTTATTATCCATTACATAACTAATTATTTTAAATCTAACAGCTAAAATCACATCTTATCTCATTACAATAAAGCCCCTAATTCATAATCCATTGATTTTATTGTGAAGAATTTTGCCCTAATTTTGCACGATAGAATAAATTTATATGAATTTATTCCTGTTTAATGTGCGCTCACTATGTAATCATGGAGAATAGGATCGAAAGATCTTTGTATCAGCTGTTATCTCTTTTTAGTAGATTAGTAGATAATTGTTTTATATTCGACCCGGTGAACTCGAATATAATATTTTAATTTTCACCAATAAAATGAGTAAATGTAATGAGTAAAGGTACTGTTAAATGGTTCAACCCCGATAAAGGCTTTGGTTTCATAACTCCAGAAGATGGCGGAAAAGATCTTTTTGTACATCATTCTGAAATCCAAAGTGGTGGCGAATATGCGACACTCAACGATGGACAAGCAGTAGAGTTCGAAGTTGGGCAAGGTCAAAAAGGTCCTTGTGCAAATAAAGTCGTAGCTGTTTAGTAATAAGAACATAACTAGTTTATCAACAAGCCACTTCGTGGCTGGACAGCTCAAAGCGTGTTATCACTACTGAGCTGTCCCTGATAAACAAGTTATTAGGCATAATTCCATTTAGTGGAAATGTCTAAATCAAAGTTAAACTCACGAACTGCCCTATTACTAAAACCCTTCCCGCTCCATAACTCTTTCTTTTACTGAGAAGGACTTTGTTTTATTGGACAGTTTTTATAGCAGATACTGAAACGACTGCCTGAGGACTCTGTTAACAGACGGCTACAAGCTATCCACACGATGTTCTGTCGGGCATCCTCATGCACCTAGGAGCTAGAGTATTGTCCATATGCTTCACATAGCCTTACATTTTTTAGCTCCAGCTTTAGCAACGGGTATTTTCTTTCGAAAACGCTGGAAGCAAGCATATTTTATAATGATTTCTACAATGCTCGTAGACCTCGATCATCTTATCGCGAATCCAATATATGATCCTGGCCGCTGCAGCATGGGATTCCACGCACTTCATCAGCCTTTCCTCGTTATTCTGTATATTGCGCTGTGCTTTGTGCCTAAAACCAGACTAATAGGTCTTGGCTTGTGTATTCATATGTTTCTGGACTCTATAGATTGCCAAGTAACCAGCGGCATATGGATATATTAAATAGCGTCTAACGAGGGCAAAAAAAAGCGGATCAATCATAAATATAGCTATGCAAACGCATTATGTGATTCTTTACTTCATGGGAAGCGTATAAATTTGCTATTATCAATAACTGAAGCAAAGAAGCCCTTTTATCAACTGTTAACTTTCTAGGAAATTACCTTTTTATGCAGGATAAAATTAATATGGTACGAGATTACCTAAACAAAGTTAAAACTCGCTGTACTAACAATGCAGCAGCTAAAGCACTAGGTATTAAGCCGGCCGAATTAAAAAAACTACTAGGTGATCGTAGCCCGGAAAATTCTTGGTTCGTAAATATCGCTGCTGGAGAACCAGTCGGCTATGCTGACAACGAAAAACATCCTGACCTCTATCGGACAAAACGAATTATTGAATCAGCAGAAGTTTTAACCAGGAATCTAGATCTGTAAGAAAAGTTAACAAGACAATCAATCCCGTCTTGTTCACAGTTCCAATGTTGCCGCCTGTTTGACGCCTTAATAACAACATTCTTTATTACACCTTCATATTCTGATTAATTTTCCAGATACAGGAAATATATTACGAAGGGGCAACCTGGTTTAAATCCAGTAATTCTATTTTAGGAATAGTTATTAACTATGGAAGAGCGTCGAGCTCTTCATCGTCTTTTTGCGCAGGAATTAAATCTTCTTTGCTGATATGCATATATAGCAATACATTGGCTGCTACATAAATTGAAGAGTAGGTCCCGATTATAACACCCGCGGTTAATGCGACGGCAAAGCCATTGATCATTTCACCACCAACCAAAAGTAAGGCTAACAGTACAAGCAAGGTGGTTAAGGATGTAATAATGGTTCGGCTAAAAGTTTGAGTGATTGAGGTATTGATAGTTTCTGTAGGGTCCACGCCTCTGAGCAAACGGAAATTTTCACGAATACGATCTGAAACAACAATGGTATCGTTCAGTGAATAACCGACAACGGCTAACACTGCGGCTAAAACAGTCAGATCGAAATCAAACTGCATGAGAGAGAAAAAACCCAGAACAATAATAACATCATGCGCCAAGGCAACTACCGCACCAACAGCAAATTTAAACTGAAAGCGCAAAGAGATATAGATCATAATCATGATCAATGCGACAAGCATACCCAGGCCACCCTGCTCTCTTAATTCATCGCCCACCTGGGCACCAATAAATTCTGAGCGCAGGAGCTCAATATTCTGACCCGAAGCTTCTTCCAACATTGTTAACACGCGATCGCCGGTTTGATTAGACTCTTCCAGCGGTAAGCCTTCTTCTTGCAAATCCTGGATTCTGATGACTACATCCAAGTCGCTGCCAAAGAAAACAACTTCGTAATTTTGAAAACCATTTTGTCCCAAAACGTTACGAACATCTTCTAAATCAGGCGACTCTTCAAAGAGTAATTCAGCCTGTGTGCCACCAGTGAAATCTAGACCAAAACGCATGCCGTTAACAAAAAATGAACCAATAGAAATGACAATAAGGATCGCCGATATCATTGTGGCAAACTTGCGCTTGCCCATAAAATCGATCGTGTTATTAAAATCTACCATGAGTAATACCTGATTCAGCCGTTATTTGCGTTCGGCTCAGGCATTTTTATGCCTATAGAAAGTTTGTTTACTTTGCGCCCACCATAAATAAGATTAATGATGGCGCGTGTGACAACTATGGCAGTAAACATGGAGGTCAAAATCCCAATGGAAAGTGTCACGGCAAAACCTTTAACCGGTCCAGTTCCAATAGAATATAAAATTATGGCAACTAACAAGGTCGTGACATTGGCATCCAAAATTGTGACAAAAGCCCTACCATAACCAGAATCAATCGCTTTTTGTACGCTTAGGCCATTCTTGAGCTCTTCCCTGATACGCGCAAAAATCAGCACATTCGCATCCACGGCCATGCCTACGGTCAACACAATCCCCGCAATACCCGGCAAAGTTAAGGTCGCGCCAATAATCGACATCACTGCGATTAATAAAAACAGGTTTATAGACAATGCAATGTTGGCGACTAAGCCAAACAAACGATAATAAACCACCATAAATACAAGCACTAAGGCCAAACCAATTTGCACTGATAAAACACCTCGGTCGATATTTTCCTGCCCCAAGCTTGGTCCAATAGTGCTTTCTTCAATAAAGTACATAGGAGCCGCTAATGCGCCTGAACGGATTAATAAGGCTAAATCATTTGCTTCATTGCCCATTAAGCCAGTGATCCTGAATTGCCTGCCTAGAGCCGCTTGGATTGTGGGGGCGCTTATCACTCTTATTTCTTCATAAGGCTCAGAACTGGAAACAATATCACCACTGGGAAGTAATTCTGTCACAGTGCGCACTTTGGTTTCGCTGAGCAGAATAGCCATGTTGCGACCAATGTTGCCGCGAGTAGCTTCATTCATTTGTCTAGCCCCGGCAGCATCAAGCGTAATATTGACTTGAGGCAAAGATGTTTGGGCATCAAACGTTGCTTGAGCTTGAGTGACACTGTCACCACCAACGATCAGGTCGTTTTCTAGCGTTAGCGGTAGGCCTTGATAATCATAGTCAGTAGTTGTACCTGGAGCAGCATTGGATTCAGCCACTAAGTGAAAGCGTAAGGTTGCCACAGTAGAAATAATATCTTTGGCACGGGCCGTATCTTGTATGCCCGGAAGCTCAACAACAATACGATCTTGCCCCATACGTTGCACTTTAGGCTCTCTAACACCTAAGGCATCAACGCGCGTTCTTAAGGTTGAAAGGTTTTGTTGTAATGCATAGTCCTGTAATAACAAAATGCTGGCTTCAGTCGGCTGATAATACAGAATAAATTCATTAGCAATTTCACTGTTACGGCTAATCAAATCAGGAAATTCTTCTCTAATTAAATTATTAGCTGCAGTGCGAGTATCAGCATCATTAAAACGGATTACAATACGATTGGTAGCATCCACTTCTATTGGAGGTCGATAACGCAAACGTTCTTCACGTAATAAACGCCGCATCACTGCTATGGAATCATTTAACTGATTGCTTACTGCTTGCTCCATATCTACTTCCATCAGGAAGTGAACGCCGCCACTTAAATCAAGACCATAAGCCATTGGGCCAGCACCGAACGACTGTAAAAATCCGGGGGTATTTGGCGCCATATTTTGAGCAATTAGGTATTCATCGGGTAACGACAGTTGCACAATTTCTTGAGCACGACGTTGATCATTCTGATCTTGTAGACGTATTAAACCCGATCCATCTTCCAATTCAGCCGATAGAAAATAAATACCATCTGCAATCAACGAAGCAGATGCAGTATCTATAGCACTTTGATCGACCAGCCCACTGTCATGAGAAATCTGGATGGCAGGATCCGGTGGATAAAAGTTTGGTGCGGCATAAATTGCTGATAGCGCAATAACAAACACTATCAAAAGGTTTTTCCAAAGAGGGTATTTATTTAACATGCATAGAGACCAGTTGCTGTTGAAGTAAGACTACCGTCTTATTAAGCTTTCTCAATAGATTTTATAGTGCCTTTAGGCAGTACAGCAGATACTGAAGACTTTTGCATTTTTAGTTCAACATTTTCAGCCACCGTTACCGACACATATTGCTCATCAACTTTAGTGACTTTACCTATAATTCCGCCAGCAGTAATGACTTCATCGCCTTTACCAACGCCTTCAATTAGTGCTTTATGTTCTTTTGCGCGTTTTGATTGTGGACGAATCAACATGAAGTAAAAAATAAGTATAAAGCCGCCCAGGAAAATAAAACTGGTCCAGGGGCTCTGTTGAGAGGCTCCGTCTGCGGTTTGTGCATATGCTGAGCTAATGAAAAAATCCATAATATTGCCTTAAAGTTAGAAGATTAGTTATTTGTTGTTTGTGTAGCCTTATTTCTTGGTCTGAGCTTCATAGAAGCTTTTTTTAAAGGCGGTCAATTTACCTTGTTCTATAGCACTGCGCAAATCAGACATTAGGCTTTGGTAGTAGTACAAATTGTGTATTGTATTTAACTGAGCCCCAAGCATCTCTTTGCACTTATCCATGTGATGTAAATAAGACCGAGAAAAGTTTTTACAAGTATAACAGGTACAATTCTTATCAAGCGGCGCTAAATCATTCTTAAATCGTGCATTTCTTAGCTTTAACACCCCTTCTGAAGTAAAAATATGGGCATTTCTGGCATTTCGGGTTGGCATAACACAGTCAAACATATCAATACCGCGACTAACCGCTTCAACGAGGTCAGAGGGCGTCCCCACCCCCATCAAATATCTCGGTTTGTCTGCTGACATCAAATTCGTCACTGATTCCACCACTAGCATCATTTCTTCTTTGGGTTCGCCCACCGAAAGACCACCGAGCGCATAACCATCAAAATCGATATCTTTCAGGGCTGTTAATGATTCTTTACGTAAGTCTGGATACATCCCTCCTTGAACGATTCCAAAAAGAGCTGCCCGACTGCCATCTACATGCCCTGTATGCGCATCTTTGCAGCGTTTAGCCCAGCGCATGGATAACTCCATTGAATCCCGAGCTTCAGTCTCTGTTGCCGGATAAGGCGTGCATTCATCAAAAGCCATAACAATGTCTGCACCAAGATCTCGCTGCACTTCTATGGCTTTTTCGGGGCTTAAAAATACTTTGTCGCCATCTATGGGCGAGCGGAACTCGACGCCCTCTTCTGAAATTTTGCGCAAGTCACCCAGACTAAAAACCTGGAAACCTCCTGAATCAGTCAGAATAGGTTTATCCCAAGCCATAAAATCGTGTAGATCACCGTGCTGCTTGATCACCTCAGTACCAGGACGCAGCATCAGGTGAAAGGTATTACCTAGCAGGATGTCTGCACCAGTCTCGGATATTTGAGCAGGCGATAAACCCTTTACTGAACCATAAGTGCCCACCGGCATAAAAGCAGGTGTTTGCACCTCGCCTCGAGCAAAGCTCATACAGCCGCGGCGAGCATCACCGTCTGTTGTAGTTACTGAAAATTTCACGTTCTCTATACCCTAAACAACTTCTCAAGATCCTAAAATAGAAAAAGGAAGCGAGAACACTTCCTTTTTCTTATTCTACATACTCTATCTAAATACTCTCGCGCTTAGCAGGCTTGTTTTCAAGCAAGGCATTTATGCACACAAGGCGGGAGCGTATAAATCAATACGCGACCAACTGAGTACATAAATAACGAAGCTTGGGAGCAATCCAGCAAGCGCCCCAGAATAATTACGGCAACAAATGAGAGACGCCGTCTCTCTCTTCGCTCAATTCTGTCTCACTAGCCTGCATCAAATTCTGGCTAAATTCATTAATCTCAAGCCCCTGCACAATTGTGTACTCGCCGTTTTCGCAAGTAACTGGGAAAGAGTAAATTAGGCCTTCAGCAATTCCATAACTACCATCACTTGGAATGGCCATGCTCACTATTTGCCCATTGGTTCCTAGCGCCCAATCGCGCATATGTTCAATTGCTGCATTGGCAGCTGAAGCAGCACTGGAAAGACCTCGAGCTTTAATAATCGCTGCGCCACGTTGTTGCACAGTAGGAATAAAATCATCGCCAACCCAACCCATATCAACTAAATCTGTGGCCGCTGTTCCATCAACAGTGCAATGATGAATATCAGGATATTGAGTGGCACTATGGTTGCCCCAGATAATCATGCTTTTTACATCTGAGCTGTGTTTGCCGGTTTTATCAGCTAACTGAGCCATCGCGCGGTTGTGGTCCAAACGAGTCATTGCAGTAAACTGGCCAGGATTAAGATCTGGTGCATTGCGATAAGCAATCAAGGCATTGGTGTTAGCTGGGTTACCTACGACAATAACTTTTACATCACGGCTAGCATTATCATTAATGGCTTTACCCTGGACTGAAAAAATCGCGGCATTAGCTTCTAATAAATCTTTACGTTCCATACCTGGCCCACGTGGACGAGCTCCAACTAGTAAGCAGTAATCTGCATCTTTAAATGCAACATTAGGATCATCAGTTTGTACAATGCTATGGACTAATGGAAAAGCACAATCATCAATTTCCATCGCTGTACCAGCAAGCGCATCCAAGGCTGGAGTAATTTCCAGCAACTGAAGAATAACGGGTTGATCCGGGCCCAACATGGCTCCTGATGCAATTCTGAATAAAAGTGAATAACTGATTTGTCCAGCAGCCCCTGTGACTGCGACCCGAACAGGTGATTTCATTTGGGTTCCCTTTAGCATTGTTAATGTTAGATACAAGTTAGTGTGAGACGGCGCCAAAAATACACAGCTAGCGGCGTGAGCGCGCGATTATAACAGACTTTCTTTACATCGGCAGTAATCTGGAAAGCATTATGCCTACTGACTTTAAAGCAGATTTTTGTTAGAATCCTGACTATCTTTTGAGCCTCTCTTGAGTCTCTCAATGTACCATTTACGGACGCATTCATGCGCAAAACCAAAATAATCTGCACCCTTGGCCCTGCCACGAGTAATTACGAAAAACTTCAGGAAATGCATGCTGCCGGCATGGACATTATTCGGCTAAATATGTCACACGCTCCTCATAAATGGGTAGATCGTATGATTGAACATATTGTTGAATTAAATAAACATACTGCCTTCCCTGTCGGCATACTGCTTGACACCCAGGGGCCTGAAATTAGAACCGGCGTATTAGAAAATGATCTGGACTTAAAAACTGGCGATGAGATTTCTATATCAGTACGTGATGGCGTCGATGTAGAAGAGTCATCCATCAGAATAAATTATGACGAGCTAATTGATGCTGTCAATGTTGGTGACAAAATCACCGTCGACAATGGTTTGATTAATCTTGAAGTGTTGGAGAAAAGTAGCCCTGTACTGCGCTGCAAAATTTTGGATGGCGGCAAACTGGGTAGCAAGAAACATGTCAATCTACCCGGCATCAGAGTCAACTTACCCGCCATTACCAACAAGGACAAAGAAGATATTCTTTACGGCCTCAAGCATGAGCTCGATTACATCGCACTATCATTTGTGAGAGAAGCCAAAGATATTCAGCAATTACGTGATTTGATTGCAGAAAATTTTCCTGAAAAATTATCGACTATAAAAATTATTGCAAAAATAGAAGACCAGCAAGGCGTAAAAAATCTGGAAGAAATCGTCCAGATTGCCGATGGCATTATGGTAGCCCGTGGCGATTTAGGTGTAGAAATTGATTTAGCAGAACTCCCCATCGTGCAACGCAATATCATTCGTTTATGCGCTCGTCATGGTAAACGGGTCATTGTTGCCACGCATTTATTAGAATCGATGATAGAGAACCCAATTCCAACAAGAGCAGAAGTAACTGACGTTGCCAATGCAGTATATGAAGGTGCCGATGCCATAATGTTGTCAGGGGAAACGACCATCGGCAAACATCCTGTGCGCTGCGTTAAACAACTTGATGCAATTGCCCGCGCTAATGAAAAACAACCCGGTCTGAATTTAACTGACGGTCTGATTAAATCTTCCGACAAAGAACATCTGGCTGCAACCGCTGTAGAGCTTGCCGACAGCCTCAATGCCAAAGGCATTGTGGTAGTGACTAGGCACGGCATCATGGCTAATTATGTCACTAATTGTCATCCTGAAACGTCACCAATTTTTGCTTTCACTAACATTGGAATTACTCGACGACTGATGACACTAAACCGTTATGTCTACCCATTTAAGATTGAATTCAGTGAAGACCCGGAAGAAACTTTACGCCTCGCTTTTAATGAACTAAAAGATAAAGCTGGATTTGTTAGCAATGATAAAGTTGTAGTGATTTCCGATCTGCTAATCGATCAAGATACTGTTGGTATTCAGATTAGATACTTACCATAAGTTAAAAAAAAATCCAAAACTTTTCATCCCGCTCTTTAGGAGCGTTATGAATGAAGCCAGCTTGGAGCAAAGGTTAAATTTGATGAGGGGACTTACAAAAAGTAAGTGGCCGATTTTAATTTTAACGCCGAGATGGCAAGCGCAATAGCTCTATTAGCTAAGGAAGGTTGCATCCCCATAACTAAAGAACCTATATTTTTCTTTAATCGCTTCGTTATAAACATGCAAAATATTTTCTTTACCCGCGAAGGCACTAACTAACATAATCAAAGTCGATTCTGGCAAATGAAAATTCGTTAATAAAGCATCTACTGATTTAAATTCATAACCAGGATAAATAAAAATATTGGTATCACCCTTATAAGGTGTAATTTCATCCAGGCTGCTGGCCGTTTCTAGACATCGTACTGTCGTAGTTCCTATTGCAACCACTCGCCCTCCTCTCGCTCGACAAGCTTTCACTTTTTCACAAACCTCTTCATCAACTTCTAGGTATTCGGCATGCATGTGATGATCTTCAATTTTTTCGGCGCGCACAGGCTGAAAAGTTCCTGCTCCAACATGCAAAGTAACTTTAGCAGTATGTATGCCTTTATTTGCTATTGCAGCCATTAAATCTTCATCAAAGTGTAAGCCTGCCGTTGGAGCCGCTACTGCGCCCTGTTTTTCACTATAAACTGTTTGATAACGCTCTTTGTCAGACAGCTCATCCTCACGTTTAATATAAGGCGGTAAAGGCATATGCCCTATTTCATCCAATAAGCTCATTAAGTCAAGATTCTGGGGGAAAGCCAAAATAAAAAAATCTCCTTCGCGACCCATAACTTCAGCTTTTGCAAAATCAGAAAAAATAATGAAACAGCCCGCCTTGGGTGCTTTACTCGCGCGCACTTGTGCGAGTATTTTATTATCAGCCATTACCCGTTCCAGTAGAACTTCAACCTTACCCCCACTCTCTTTATGCCCAAATAAACGAGCAGGAATCACGCGAGTATTATTGAATACCAGTAAATCATCAGGGTTAATTAAAGAAATAAAATCAGTAAATTGTCGATGATGAATATCCCCACTTTCACGGGATAAGCAAAGTAACCGGCTGTCCGTTCTCTTAACAGGCGGATAATGAGCAATTAGCTCCTCTGGAAGATCAAAATGGAAATCACTAAGTTTCATGAGAGCGAAAGATTACCGCTTTTATTCGGTAAATCATAGGCAGCAAGCCAAACAGGCGTTATAATCCGCGCTCGTCTATTTTGATACAACCAGACAAACTCTTTATGCCGGAGTGGTGGAATTGGTAGACACGCCGGATTCAAAATCCGGTGCTAGCAATAGC
>Ga0055584_100001459_pt1 | contig 23202 bp, 17 predicted proteins | sample OSDHelmetaG_FD_58716 | JGI IMG/M metagenome (GOLD analysis project Ga0055584, IMG submission 58716) | Pelagic marine sediment microbial communities from the LTER site Helgoland, North Sea, for post-phytoplankton bloom and carbon turnover... | ecosystem: Environmental > Aquatic > Marine >...
ATTAGCTCCTCACCGGTTTAGCAAACCAGCGCATTCGACCACTCTGCCATCTCTCCAAATTTTAAAGCACAACAATACAGGAAACCGTCGCCCAAGGTAAACCCAAAAGATGAAACCCTTTAAATGTTGTTGTGGTGTTTTCTTAAGAGCTAAATTTTTACTGGTATATTTTTCGTTCTCTGTCGGTTTTTTTACCAAAAAAACTTCATATTTAAATGCATGAGAGCGCAAACGGCCGATCCATGTTGTACCAACGCCCCACTTGGACTGATACCACATGTTTTTCTGTAATACCGTGAGATTGACTAAACCAAGCAAATTGAATTGTATAAACAATTTAGGCATTTTGAAAAATATCCATGTTCATATTATGAAAAATATAGGAATTAAAGAGGTAACTCGTTCAGCTATTGTATTGCTTGGAATTTTTTGCGTTTTACTGAGCAGTTCCTGCAGTAGGAAAAATATTTCACGAACTGCTGCTGGTAATGATTCTTTTCAAAAGGGTAAGGCGGAAGCTCAATTCGAGTTATCTGACAGTTTACCAGTATACCGGAAAAACAACTTGGAGACCTTGGCTCTCGGCAGAAACCGTATTGAAATCGAGCAAATGATGGGACCACCGGAAGGACGTAGCTTGGATGGAGGTAATGGATATCTTTGGGATTACAGGAGGCCTGTTTATGATGAAGCTTCGGATACCGTATACGGATGGAGCTTGGTATCCTTTAAGTTTCTCAAAGGACTTTGTGCTTATGTGAATATTCGGCTTGAAAACCCTCCCGTTCAATTGATTAAAGATTCATCAGTCGACAAAACTTTCTTGCCAGGTAGATAAAAAAAGCACCGCTATGAAGCGGTGCTTTTTTGGCTTTTGAAACACAAACTTAACTAAAACAAACTTATATTAGTTAATAAGTAAGACAGCTGAAGTTTCGAATACGTTCAAAACTTTTTTATTTAAGGAAGCCGAATGATGTTAATACCGTTCGAATTATTCCCTGTTTCGATTTTCTTTCCATTTTTATCTGCTATCATTAATGACTTGGAAGAAGAACAAGTAATCGTAAGGGGACCTCGATGCATGATGGGTATTTCGTCACCGGACTTCATGCTTATCCATTCCAATTCATTCCCCCGCTTGTCCTGAATTAAAACCCAAACATTAGCATAGGCATTGATTGTATAATTCGGCTGTGAGGTGAGGGGGCGTGCTGGTGCAACTGTTGATGGTCTTCCTCGTTCCTTGCTCCAAAAGGAATTGGGTGCTGTAGAGTTACCAAGCCTAGGGTTGGTTCCGCCAAATGGGGAAGGGGGGGGAGTTATCTCTTCACCATTGGAAGTAACTTCCTGCCATGGGGGCGGTGCATCCGGTAAGGTGGAAGGACCACTCCCTCCACAAGCACCAAGGAAAAAACAAAAGAAAAGAAGGGAGATGGTTCTAATGCTAGTTTCTATCATGATTAAACAAATAATGTGTAGCTAGGGTTGTTCAAACTTACAATATATTGCGTAACGACTCGTCGCGTTGATACAACAATAAATTTTAAGCATATAACACAAGGGCTGAGATTTATCGGATATTTTAAAGAACTGAGCGAGTCAATCTGTTTGCTGTGTATTGGAGCCGAACCAGGTATCGAAAGAAATATCTTTGTAATCCTCAGCGGAAGAGCGTTCGGTATTTGAGGTTTGTGGGGCATCACCATTTTCGGGATTAATCGTGAAGAGAAGGGAGGGGTAAGCCAACAGGTGACCGGTTGCAAGCTTTGCAACAATGTAGTCGCCTTTGGGTGAGAAAGTACAATTGACGATAGGGGCAGCCAATTTCTCCGCTATTGTTGATACCCAACTATCAGTCTCGCAGCGCCATAAACGAAGGGCTCCGTCCACACTAGAAACAAACCATTTTCCATCTGGTGAGTAAGCACAGCCTTTAGCAGGAGAATCTGGATCATTTTTTAGTCCTCTTTCATTCATGAAATCGCTCAGGTTAGGGGTGGAGAATTTTTCGTTTCGGGATAGGGCGAAGAAGTAATCGGGCGTTATCTCACGGAGTTTGTCAGGCGATTCGACGATGATAGTTCCGTTTCTCGGAAAGGCTCGGATCGAACACATTCCTTCCTCGTTCAAAACTATGATCCGTTCACTGTATTTTGAAAAAGAGAAGTCCCGAACAGATTCTTGGTTTAGGCGAATGAGGTTGTAGGGGATACCTGAGGAAATTTCCGTAAGAATCAGCAAGCCATTTTCGGAAAGGGATACGAGGGATTTTCCATCGGGATGAAAGTGAGTAGAGACAGGGCTTCCCAAGTTGTTTTGTAATGACATAACCTTTTGGCCGCTCTTAGCATCGATTACAATAGGAGAGCCTCCTCTTCCGTAAGCCAATAATAGAGAACCATCTTTGGAGTACTCAATCTTGTCAGTGGAACGGTTCCCGTGGTCGTGGCTCGAAAAGCTCCAAGCCAAATTCAGGTCTTTGCTTGAATAGGCATTAATTGTTCCATTCAGGCCGGAACTCGCAAAACTGGACCGGTTGGAATCAAAGGTTACTGAGGTGACTGGAAACCTGTGATGCTTAAAGGAACTGAGAACCTTTCTTTCCTTAAGATCGAAAAGATGAGTTCTTCCATTTTGACATCCAATGAGAACAAGGGGCGATGATTCTGCGGAAGCCAAAGCAGTGATCGATGAATTGAAATCGTGGAGGGTATTCAAAGGGCGACCAGAAAAGTCCGTGGAGGAAAGTTTTCCATCGCTTGATCCAGTGATGAGTTTGTCACCGAAGGAGTCGGTAATAGCCTTAGGGGCAGTAAGAAAACTAGGACTTCCCATCAGGAAGGTTCCTTTGGGAATAGGCTTTAGGACGAGTGAAAGATTCTTGATTTTCCTATCCTCGCCCTCGGTTCTAAATGTAGAGTTTCCTTCCAGATCAAGAACTGGGGCAAGGGCCAATCTGAACCCCCTACCTGAACCTGATACGGTTGGTGCATTAGCCCCTCGGTATGCAGATCGACACCTTGAGTAGGGAACATCGAAGTTTCCACCACGAAGTGCTCGCCATTCGCCTTTCTGGGAAAAGGGGTCGATAGTACCGGTCTTGCGGTCGGCCATAAAGCTGGTTTTATTACGTTTTACGGCGTCAAGACACCATTCCCAAACATTTCCATGCATATCGAGTAGCCCGAAAGCATTTGGTTGTTTTTGGCCGACAGGCTTGGACTCACCATCGGAATTACCTGCAAACCATCCGAACTGATCAAGGTGTTTTCCGTAAGTTTCTTCATCGTTTGCGAGTTGACTAGGCTCGCTTCCAATAAAGGGTCCACTTGTGCCTGCTCGACAAGAATATTCCCATTCCGCTTCGGTTGGGAGTCTCCATTCGTAACCGGGGGGTGTTTTTTCAGTTTCGTTGAGTTTTTGGCAAAAAGCCTGTGCGTCATTCCAGGAGACTTCGATCGGTAGGTTCGGTTCTTTTCGCACACTTGGGTTTTTACCCATCAGGATTTCGAATTGTTCTTGGGTAACTTCGGTTTTTCCAAGCCAAAAGGGTCGTGAAATCGTAACTACTTTCTGTTCTTCGTTTGAAAAACGTCCAATTTCAATCGGAAATGATTCAGCGTTGGTGAATTTCCCCGATGCTAGCTTGGCATGACCGTTCCATAATCCGTAAGTTCCGTCTTTACCGACAGTCAGTATCGTTTCCGAATCACCCGCGAAAGTGGCGCTCGTCAGTCCTTTCTCGGGATGGGGAGCGAAACTAAGCTTTTCGACTGATTGCATGTTCTCGGCCAAGAGCAAGAGGCGACCCCAGTACCAACCCCTGAAAGAGGGATTTGTTTGATTAAGGATGGTTGTTGCCAAGTTCGGTTGACGGTCGTTTAAGGCCTTTTTGACCTCAGTTAATTGGTTTAGATAAATTCTGACTTTTTTTAGGTTTTGATTACACTTCATTCTCTTTACGACATCGAGAGGGATGGAGAAATTACCGAATGCAGGATGAACCCCCCAAAGTTGGCTTTCGGTAATTGATTCGAGGTTGAAGCTCAACCGACCGAGGGACCTACTGAGGGAAACTTGTTCGGAGGTTACCGTTTCATCCTTTTCAGTCATTTCCTGTTGGAAATCCAAGCTTCTCATTCGGCTCAGAGGTACTTCGAAGTCTCCTCTTTTCGTTTTTAGGGAAAAACTTTTCCCGGAACCGCTTATTGAAGATAATTCAGTCGAGTCGCCATTAGTGAAAACTGCATATTGTTCGCTCGAGTCTTTTTTTCTTGTCTTGGCAGGCATAGGAAAGAATTTACCATCCCAACCGGCCAGTGTCAGCTCCTTCAGTCTCATGTACGAATTGCCGCCTTGGTTAATGAAAAGGATTCCGTTTCCATCGGGAAAAAAGTCTTCGCTAGGGTCTTTCCAACGGGCAACTTCCCGGCCATTTACCCGAATGATAAACTCTTTCTTTTTCCGGTGAGCATAAATTGAAAAACGAGCCTTTTTACTTCTTGTTATCTCATCGATCATGGCGGAGCCAATGGTTTCTCTGGTAACTCGGCCTTTAATTCTTTTGTTAACTTGAAGGTTGAGCCGGTTGTTCGAAAAGGAGAGATGATACCCCGTGTTTCCATAGCTAGCCCCATCTGAATCCGAGAAGAAACGCAGAGCTAGATAAAAGGACCGTTCCCATTGGGCTTCGAATTCGACTTCTATGGCATCCTTTTGAGGAAGGGTTGTACCTGTACTACCTGAATAACTTGAGACTAAGTCTCCCTCCTCCCCGGTCCAAGATTTTCGGTTGCTACTTTTCCAATCGGACAAACCCTCCGAAGCATCGTAGAGGATTTCATGGGTGTCGGGTAGAAACTCCATTTTAAGGAGGGCGTTGAGGGGAACGGAAATTTCCTTGGCGAAACTAGTTGCCACGACAAGATTTTCTTGGTTCAGACTCGTAAAGTCGCATCGTAGCGAGTCTCCGTTTTTCATTCGTATGCGAACAAGGTGTTTACCCGAATGATCCACCCCCGATTTAGGGAAACGGTCTAAGACGAGCGACTCGATTGCCCGAAACCTAAAACGAATCGGTTTGTAGGAAGATTCGTGTCGCCAAAAGATATTATTTTCCTGATCAAGTTTAAGCAAAGTTCCTCTAAGGTCTGATCCGTCGAAAAAACGGATTCTTTCCGTGCCGATCAAAAGGGGTGATTCCTTCTTTGTTACTTTCTCTTCTTCTTTGCTAGTTGCCTGAAGGATGATTTCTTGAACTTCCTTTGCGAACAAGGAGGAAGCGAGAGTGCAAAAGAGAATGGTCGAAAGGATTTTCATCGTTCGTAAATCGGAAGATAGCGATAATTTAAGGCAAGGGAGAGAAGGGCAGCGGAGGTAGCGAAGGTTTTACCATAACTTCCATTCCATGATCCGTTGTCAGTCTGGCTGGATTGAAGGGTTTTGAAGTTCTGAGAATTCCACGAGTTCCAAAGTGACGGGCTTGCCCTAAACATTGCTTGTGAGGTGTAATACAGGCTGTAGAACTTATGGCCTTGGTCTCCAAACTTGGCATTTTCCTTTAGGTATTCGATGGAATTTTCGTAAGCGTCGGAGTCGGTGTCCTTGGCGAGTGAAAGAATAAGGGAACCGATGGCGGTGCGTGGCAAGTTGGCTCCACTTGAGCTTGTGTACCCAAATCCTCCACTCGAATCCTGACAAGAAAGAATGTATTCTTTTCCCCGATCAATCGCTTCTTCGGGAACCTTGACTCCTGCGTTTCGGGCGGCAAAGAGAGCAACCATTTGGGCTCCCGATACAGTGGTGTCAGCATCTTGGCTTTCGGGGCTATATCTCCAGCCCCCCTTCGGGTTGTTCTTTTGTGAGGAAACAATGAGCTTGGTCGCCTTCTCCAATGCCGGACCTATTCTAAGATCATTAGTTAGGCCATAAGCTTCGGCTAGGGCGAGGGTGGCAAATCCATGGTTGTACATTGAGCTACCTATGTAGCCGGTACTTGCGTTTTGAGCCTTGAGCAAATAGTCCAGTGCCTTTTTGTAATGACTCCTGTAGGGCCCGAATTCTGGATCGTCTCCACGGGCCAGAAAAGCGAGAATGGACATCCCCACGACCCCGGGCTCTGAACCATATGAACTATCCGACCAACATCCTCGTTCATCTTGACTGCCTGCTAGAAAGCCAAGACCTTTTAGGTAAGCGTCGTCAATCTCCCGAACCAAAAGATCGTTTGATTGCTCGAAGAGATCTTGTCCCAGAATTTGTGATATCATAGAAGCATAAAAGATGCATAGCAAAAAGAACTTGTTCATCTTACTCTTCTATGTTGCGAAAATAACTTTCCATGACTTTTTTGAATTCGGGTGGAGGGGGTTGGGAAACTCCCCCCGATTTTCCTGTCTTTCTTGAACCGGTCGAGAGGTTCGAAGCTTCACCCCCGGTTTCCCCAGGTACTTTATTAGTGCTTCCTCCTTGGCTAGAGCCACCCCCTGAATTCCCAGGTGTCATAGCCGCCGCTTTCCCTTTCCCTGATTGAGCTAATTGTTGCATAAGGAATTGCATGCCAGTCATGCTTTGACCCTGCCCGCTTGATTGTCCGGAGGAGGCAGACTCAAGGAGTACATTGATCAAGTCGGTCACAATATCCTTGGCCTCAGACTGAGAGCCCTGTGTCATTTCGCCTGCATCTCCATTTTCCAGTCCGGCTGCTGATTCATACATTTCGGTATGGGCATCGTCAAAGAGCGGGTTGAGTCCTTCCTCGGCAATCTCGATTTGCACATCGGTAAGGTCGAGCATAAGCTCTTGTTGTTGATCCTTTAAGGTGTCGGTCCACTTTTCTCTTTTGGCTTGAAAGTTTCCACTGTTTACGACCTTCGTCTTGGCGATGATTTCTCCTTGATTGTCACGAATTTTAAGAAGGGCCAGGATTTGATCGGTGAGGTCTTTTCCTTCTCCTTGGCCTTGACCTTCTCCTGCTCCTCCTTGAGAGTTTTGCTCTTCTAGGAGATCTGCCCACTTCTTGAATTTCTCTTCCCAAGCTTCTAGTTCGTCGAGTGCTTCGAAGGCGATGTTACGATCGATTTTTTTAGAAACGGCAAGCAATCCGCTTTCGGCCTTTTCTTGTTCCATCATCTCGCTAACTTCGCCGTAAGCAGGTTTTCCCGTTCTTTCGTGAAATCGACTAATTTCTTTTTGGATTTCGCCCGTTTCGACATGAGCTTCGAGCTGAATAGCTTCCATTTCAACTTTTTTTTCCGATAGCTTGGGGCTCAGTTTTTCAGGGTTTTCACCAATGGAATTGGGAAGGATTGCAAGCATTCCCTGAGTTAAGTTTTTTTCGGTACTTTCGATCTTGCGGAGGCGTTGAGCGAGGTTGCGGGCTTCCAATCGGTCAAGTTGTTCGGAACCGTCCGAGAGAATTTCTTGAAGTTCACTTAGAGCTTGTCTTTCGAGTTCTTCTGCCTCGGCAAGTGATTGGGAAGCCGAGGCGGGGGGAGATGCTTGAGCTTCTTGCATCTTGGAACTTGCTGGATTCATCTTGCTTGAGGCGACATCTTTCATCTTTTCAAGCGTTTTTCCAAAGTCCTTGATTGCTTCTGGCTCAAAGGTCGGGTTTCGAGCGGCTTCTTCAAGTATATCCATTCCCGCTTCTGCATTGGCCTTAAGGTTACGAGCATTGGCTTTTTGCATTTCGGCCAATTTCGAAATCTTTCTTTCAGTTTTGGAATCGATTGATTCCTCGCTGGCTTCGACTTCCTCCTCTAGGGCGATTGTTTCCATCAGCAGGCTTTCCTGTTCCCGGGCTATTTCAGAGGTCCGGGCCATAATCGTTTCCATTCTGGCCCGAATGATATCGGCATGTTTTTCAGGTCCAACGACCAAGAACCGGACTGTTCTAGAGGTGGTTGGTTCGCGTTCCGGAAGCCGATCCACGGCTTGGGCTGTGAATTCGGCGATATCACCATCCTGCAAGGTGAAAAAGGTCGGGTCGAAGGGGAATGAGAAACCTGCTTGCGTTACATTGTTCTCGCTTTCGGCTTGCTTGTACAAAGTGGTGTCGAAAAGAAGATCGGGCCCTCGTTTCGCTTTCATTTTAAGTCGGGTCTGGGCAAGCCCAAGGTCGTCTTTCGCGATGATGGAGAGCGTTATTGTTTCGAGGAGCAGAATGGTTGATTCTGGGGCAAGGTTTTTGAAGTCTGCTTGGGGAGGAGAGTCTTCCAAGGAAAGGAGACGGACGGTGTGTTCGTTGTTGGTTTCGAGTCCGTACAAGTCCACGAAGCTAATGGCAATCTCTTCCTCTTGTGTCATATCCTTTAGAGGAATCATAAAAGTATTTGCAGTGAATTCGGCATCAAGCGAACGGGTGGGAACGAAGGCGTTCATCATCGAAATCCCTCGATCTGTCCTTCCCTGAAGCGCAACGGTCGAACCTTCGGGGAAGGAAACCAAGCGGGCCATCGATTCGGATTGGTAAGATGGGAGGCCAAGATAATCGGGATAGGTTACCTTGGCGCTGCATTCCACAATGGAGGGCCGTGCAAGGGAAATTAATTGGATTGTGGCCCGGAAGTCACCAGCCTTAAGTTGAAGGTCCTTGGTCTTTTCCTGTCCTGGAATTAGGAATTCGTAAAGGTTTCCTTTTCGGGATGCTTGGACAAGAAGATCGTTCGGGCCAGTAAGGCGAATTTCGGAAGGGGTGCTTTTCGTGTCCTTGGCTAGAGTTAGGCGGAGGACAGTCGTTTCCCCCTTTGCAGCGTAGAGCTTGTCAGGCACATTTGAAAGGCGGGTAAGTGTATTGCGTTCAATGTCAGACCAAGGAATCGCCCAGCGCCAAGAGGCATTTTGCGAGAGATCGGGGTAAGCAAGAAAGCAGGCGAGCATGCTTAGTCCAAAGAAGCTAGCACCGAGGGCAGCTTGACGAGCAGGTTTGCGATTAAATGTTTGATCGAGGGGGAGACCAGATACCTCTTTTTCGACTCTTTTAAGGGCGGCTTCGTAGAGAGACTCCGAATAAGAGGAATCCTTCTCGTTGCGATTGTTCGTTAGTTCTATGACACCTAATAATCGATCTCCCGGTCCTCCAAAACGGATTCTTACTTGTCGGGCTAACCATTTTCTCGAAGCAGATCGGTTGAACGCAGTCCAACGGATCATCCAGGCAAAAGCAAGGGCTCCACCCCACCCGCAGAAGGACAGAGCTAGACGAGCCCATACGGGAGTGTTCCACACTCGATCGGATACAAAGACGGCAAGCCAAGAAACGAAAAGTGCAGCCAAGAGGAGGGAACCGAATTTGAGCGAAAAGATTTTTCTGGAATGAGTGGCCAGGGAAGAAAGTGCTTTTTGCAAGTTGGAGGGAAGAGCCTCAGGTAGAGGTACATCGTTCGTCTTGCTGGAAATATTTTTAGCGGTCATGGTTCTTTTTAAATCATTCCAACGAGCTTACGACCAGTCCAGTAAATTGCGAGTAACCCAAAGAGAAAAAGGCCCCATGTGGTATCGGTTCGCAGTCGGTGAATCCGGATCATTGGCTGAGGGTCGGGAAGAAAAGACAGAGAGCGAATGACCTCTTCGTATTTATCGTACTTAGCGGATACGCCCCCAGTGAGTTGAGCCAGATGGAGTAGATCCCGGGAAACTACGGGTTTACCAAGTTTTTCCTTGGTTGGCCTTGTGACGGTTAAATCAAGGCTTAGTTCCCTTTCGGTAGGAAGGGTATTTACCTTCATGTTGAGGGTGCCTGGCTCACGAGCTGTGAAGGAAGTCAAATAAACTCCTGGGCCTTCTTCATCAGGGGTGAAGCGTAGGTTTTCCCTCTGGCCGTTCGGGTGGATGACCATCCCCTCGACATCTCCGTTTTCGAGTGGAAACCCAGCTTTGTCCAAAACGATGCAGCGAACGAAAACTTTTTCTCCTGTCTTGGGCCTTTCCGGGTCGGGGATTACTCGAATGCCTTCCTTTTCTGCCAAATATCTTCCATGAGCCATCCACCGAACGACTTGGCTCCAGAATCGATAGTGGTACTTGTCTTCGACTCCCCGTCTCCATCGCCAAGCACCGTCGCTTCCGAGGAAAAGGGTTTTGCCTGCTCCCGCATACCGAATGGCTAGGGTGGGCATTCTCCCCCAGGCGTTTCGGAAATTTGAATGAACCGCTAAAACCTCGGAGCCCGGTCTGCTCTTGCTTACGACCGCAGACCAATGAAAGCCAGGTAGTCTTTCCCAAAATTGTCGGTCGGGTTCCCCTGCACCCCGTAGGTTCGTTAGCCAATGATCTTTTCCGCGAGCGGTCAATTCTAGGCTTGATGGATTTGATGTCCCAAGCCCAGTTGGTTTTTCGGGGTCGTAGACAATAGGTAGAAGGTCAGATAGGGGGGAGTCAGAAAAGGTTAGTTGCCTTCCTCTTCTTCCGGGTAGAAAAACCAATCCAGAAGCTTGCAGTCGAATGAGCTCGTCGAGGTTTTTACATTGTTCCTCGGTCAGTTCGTTTTCTCCCATCCCGATATCTCCGAGAAAAATGACATCGAAGGAAGCAAGTGCGTCTTTGCTTCTGGGGAATTCAGGGAGGTAGTCTTTCCCTTCCCCAGGGGAGAGACCAGGGTGAAAAAGGACAGATTTCATGTCGATACCTGGATCGCGGTCAAGGGCATTACGAAGGAAGCGATATTCCCAGCGGGGAAATGAATCTACGATGAGTGCTTTGATTACCTTGTTTTCAACCCGTGTGGAAAGAGTTCTCTCGTTGTTACCAGGTAAGCTTTCTCCAGCTACTTTGTCCAACAACACCTTCAGTTCATAATCTCCTTCGCTTGGTGGAAGCCAGACCATACTTCCTGCAATTTCGTCCGAGGCTGAAATCAAAAGTGGTTTTTGGGAAACGAGTTCTTCGTTGGCGAAGAGTTTCAGGGTGCTTCTTTGGCGTTGCTCGAAGGTGTTTGTTATCCTGTAGTTGACAGTTATTTTCTCATCCTGGAGAGCAAAGGAGGGAGCAAAGGCTTCCTCGATCGAAAGATCAGGTAAAGCTTTGGGTGCCCCAATTCGAATACTGTATACAGGGACGGCTGCCGAGCGGCATTTTCCGGCAAGGGAGAGAACAGAAGGACCAGTATTGGAATCGCCATCCGAAAGAAAAAGAACGGCCTTGAGATTACCAGAATTTTCTAAGGCTTCGCTGAGTGCTCGAGAGAGATCGGTGCCTTGTGTTCCGCTTTGGGAGGAAAAAGTAGTGGTTATAATGGTTGAATTTTGCTCGAGTTCCTTCTTCCAGTCCCCATCCATTGTCTTCCGGGCCCAATCGATGCGCGACTCGATTGATCCATTTGAATCTCGTACATCAAGGGTACTCATACTACCAGATACATCGAGGAGGCATACGATTTCTGGTTCGTTTTCCTTTTCTTCCTTCTCCACTTGTTCAGGGTTGAGCAGGGTTGCTAGAATCAGAATAACGACCAAGAATCGGAAGGTTTCGAGAGCCAAAACAGGCGTCTTTTTGCCTGAACGAACCCAAGTTTTCCAAGATAGAAAAGCACTCAACCCCAATACGAACAGGACCAGTAAAAGGTCAAGCCAGTCCCAACTCAGCCGCCAGTTGAAAAGTTCAAGCATTACTTGAAATGGCCTTGTTTAGGGTTGTGGCAGCAGGTTGCCCAAGGAATGCCTCTCCGAGGAGCAGGACAAGACAGAGAAGAAGAAAGAAAGACCAGATTTCGGATCGATCAGTGGATTCGGAGGAATTCTCTTCTGTCATGAGACGGGGAGAGACTCCGGGTAGTTTTGCAACGATTTCTTCGGTTTTGTGGAATCGTATCTCATTTTCCTCCTGGGGCCTGTTGACAGCGGTGAGTCGACCATCAATTTTATAAATACCAGCATGTAAGGAGGGTATTTTATCAATTTTTTCACCCATAGTTTCGAAAAGCGTGGCTTCTTTGGTTTCCTTCCCTCCGCAAGCCCATGATTGGGCGAAGGAATTCGATGATGCGGTTTCCTCGATCAATCTTTGGATGGCGGGAACTAGAACATAGCCATTGTCTAATTCGGACCAGTTCTTCACGGGCAGGGTCGAGAAGGCATAAACGACTCCTTTGCCAAGGGTCATGCTTGTGAGGAAGGGCTTGCCGTCGGAGTAATAGGCTAGGGGGTCACCCTGTTCGGGTATACGGCGTATTTTGATATCCAATCGATCCACTGGAAGACGGTTGCCGTCTGATGAATTGGCCAACAGACCCGAGTCCCTCCTCCAACCGCTAACTTTAAAATATTCGTCTGTGTCCCTTTTTTCAAGTGAGCCCCAAGACAGAAACCCGGAAGTGGATGGGGTGCCTGATGCTGGAGGAAAGAGTACGATTGTCCCCCCATTGAGAGCAAAATTTTGAAGGATTTCCTCGTCGCCCGCGGTGAGTTCTCCCTGATGGATCAAGACCTTATGTGAGAGCAGTTCTTTTTCCTCCAAAATTGTGAGCGGCATGGCTGCTGCAAGTTTTCCAAGGTCCGATTGGGCAGCTGAGCGAAGAATCAAATTGGCTCGCGGATTAAAGGCTCGAACAGCCACTTGAGGAGTGGTCGTTAATCCGTAGGTAAGAAAGCATACATTATCCGGTTGGCAAAAATCATCAGGTCCAAGGATGGAAATCCATCCTTCTTCAGGTTCGTTTGCAAGATCGAAGGTCGGCCGCCAAAGTGTACTTGTAGAAGGAAGTTCGACCTCAATGCTTCCTGGTGATCCGTTGGTGTTTATGGCCAATCGAACCAGTTCATTTCCTTGTCCGTTTTTGCGAAGGTCGACGACTGGTTCAATTCGACCAGGCAGTCGGTTGACCTGATCTAGAGATAGGCTGAGGTTGTAGGGAGGAGATTCGTCAAGATGAAGAAGGTTAAGTTTCCATAAGTCCTTCTTTACGGTCAGGATTTGGTTGATTCTCTCCATCGATTCAGAATTTTGGTCCAGTTTCCAATTGCTTGTCTGCATATCGGAGACAAGAAGGATTTCTGCAGTTCCGACTCCTGTTTTTTCAAGCCAATCGAGTGTCTTCAATAGGGTGCTGGGCAAATCTGCAGAAGTGTCCGTTGGCCCGAAAAACCTTTCCAGTGCGGCATCCTTTACGGAAGTAGCCTGGTCTATGAAAAATGGATCCTCCAGAGCCGTTTCGATGACAACCAATCGGCTTTCCGTCCAAGGTTTGGCAAAATCTTGGAAGGCATCGAGAGCCTTTTCCCTTTTGGTTTGTGGATCCTTTTCGGTTGTTGTTTCCATACTTGCCGACCGATCAAGTATGAGGACGAGCATTTCAGGACTACCAGAGGACAAAGAAAAAAGGGAGTCCCCGCCTGTCATGGGTCGGGCGACCATAAAAGCTAGAGCGGCCAAAGCTAGCATCCGAAGAAGAAGTGTGATCCATCTCTTAAGTTTTGAGATGCGGGATGAACTTTTTCTGGCCTGGAAAAGAAAGCGGGTAGCTGCCCATGTCTGAGTTCGATGCCGAAGAAGATTCAGTAGGTGGATGACAATGGGAGCAAAGGCAAGCAGAAGCCCAAAAAGAGCAAGCGGTTGAAGGAAGGTCATGCCGCTTTACCGCCGATTCGCCCGGAAGAGAAATTATCGATGACATCCACGATTGGACTGTCCGTACGAACCAGGTGATACCGAGCTTGTGATTCTAGGCAACCTTGCCTGAGTTCCTGAACATGTTCGTTTAGACGAGCGAGGTATTCTTCTCTAATAACGGTAGGTTCAGTAATGAGAGAACCAGCTCCTTCCAAATCTACGAAGCGAGTAGGTCGGTCAAAGGTGAAATCCAACTCCTGGGGGTCAAAGAGATGAAAAAGAACGACTTCATGCTTGCGGTCACGCAAGTGTAGAACGGCATCCATGATCTCTCCGGGTTCTTCAAGCATATCGGAGACTACGAATATCATCCCACGCATACGCACACTTTCAGCAATTTCATGAAGCGAGGAAGCTAAAAGGGTTCCACCTTTTGGTTTGAGAGGCCCCAGTATCTCGAGCATTTCCTGGACCTGAGAGGGGTTTCTTTTGGCGGGGAGGACTTGGGGCTTTTTATGCCTTAGGGTATGCAGACCTACGGCATCCCCCTGACCCACATAAAGATAAGAAAGAGTACAGATCAGCTTTTTTGCGTACTCGAACTTGCTTGTGGGTGTCCCAAAGCTCATGGACCCACTGCAGTCCAATGCGAATTGGCCTCGGAGGTTCGTTTCGGCCTCAAATTCCTTGAGGTAATACCGGTCGCTCCTGGCAAACACTCTCCAGTCCATCCTTCTTGGATCTTCCCCTGGGGTGTATTCCCGATACTCCGCAAATTCCACGCTTGAACCCTTGTGCGGACTACGGTGATGACCCGATACGCTACCCTCCATCGGGAAAGGAGTGAGCAAAGGTTCCCCAGAAATCCGGGAAAGAGAATCTTGGTCGACGTAATGAAAATAAGTCTTTCGGCGTCTTGCCATCTTCTTAGCGTTGTTCTTTTCGGGCGTCCTCGATTAGTCTTTGCACGACTTCAGTACTTGTAATCCCTTCGGATCGAGCATGGAAATTAGTTAGGATTCGGTGGAAGAGAACGGGGTCGGCAACTTGTTCGACGTCTTCCATGGAAGTCATGTAATTGCCCTCTAAAACGGCTCGGGCTTTTGCTCCCTTGATCAAGTATTGGATGGCCCGGGGGCCAGCACCCCATTGAACCCATTTTTTTAACCAGGCGGGAGATTCATCGGAATTGGGGCGGGTTCTGCGCACAAGATCTACCGCTAGCTCGTGTACATGATCGGGTACAGGTACCCTTTCTACCAGTTGTTGGAACTCTTTTAGTTTCTTTCCAGTAATGGTTTTTTTCAGTTTGGGCAAAGTACCGGTTGTGGTATGGCGGGCAATTGAGATTTCTTCCTCCCGACTTGGGTAATCCATGCGGATTAGAAACATAAAGCGGTCTAATTGGGCTTCAGGTAGAGGATAGGTGCCTTCTTGTTCGATCGGATTTTGGGTGGCGAGTACGAAAAAGGGTTCTTGTAATTGGTGGTTGTTCCCTGCAACGGTTACCCTCTTTTCTTGCATCGCTTCGAGGAGTGCAGATTGGGTTTTCGGGGGAGTTCGGTTAATTTCATCGGCCAAGATGACATTGGCGAAGATCGGGCCCTTAATAAATACGAACTCTCTGCCGTCTCCATCTTTTTTATTTTGCAGAATCTCGGTCCCGGTAACATCGGAAGGCATAAGGTCGGGAGTGAATTGGATGCGCCCGAAGGAAAGGGAAGTTGTCTGTGATATTGAGTTTACTAAAAGAGTTTTTGCCAGTCCAGGAACCCCCATCAGCAGAGCATGCCCTTGAGAAAGCATACAAAGAAACATTTTTTCAATAGCCTCTTCTTGCCCAATGATTATTTTAGAAAGCTCAGACTTAATTTCTCCATAGGACTGCCGGAGTTCGTCGATGGCCTCCACATCGTTTTTCGAGAGAGCGTTTTCCTTGGATGTCTTGTTTGTTGAAGTAGGTTTTGTTGCCATATCGGTGTTACTAATGAGATGCGAGTGGGTTTTATATTTGGGTAAGGCAAGGGAGTTAAATCAGTATTAGACTACTATTCGTCGGTTTTTTTATTGGTTTAGAAAAGATCATTATACCTAATAAAAATAATGTTGATGCTTCTCGTTCAAGGGAGGGCAGGGGTCTTCCATATTCTTGCTAGGTTTACAATTGGTTGATAAACAGCGTTTTTTTCAAAAGAAGAAGGAGTTAAAGTAGAGTAAATATATCCTAGTTTTTATTATTTTATTTATCTTCCGTAAATCGATGTAAGCACCTAGTATTTCGAACTTTATTGATGACGCCTGTTCAACGAAAGTACAAGATAATTAAGGACAACTCGCTAAAAGGTTTGACCGAGGAAGTGAATGAGCAGATTCAGCGTGAATACAAAGACACGGAGGGATTCCTTTACCAATCTTCAGGGCGCTGGCAATGCTTGGGTGCTCCTTTTTTGGAAAACGAAAAATGGCATCAGGCTTTAGTTTTCTTACAACGCGAAGAAGAGTAAGTGCATTATCCTCGCGCAAGGCAATTGAAGATACATTAAATTAGGTTAAAAGGACTTTCTTTCAAGATTGGATCGTCTTTGGCTTTGCTACTTAATTCAAATTCAAATACGACTTTCACAGGCTTGTGTTCCTTTAAACACAAATTAATTAAGCCGTCGGTTTGGGCAAGACCGGCGGCTTTTTTGTTTCCTTAGGAAGTTACGCAAGTTTAGTAAGCTTTCTTTTTATGATGCCTCAAAGAGAAGCAATAAGTAAGTTTATCGAAAAATATAGTTGGAAGAAGACTCCAACACCAAGGAGCGGTCTTCATCGAGGTTTGGTGTACTTGGTTCCGCTTAAATGGTCATGCAGTTATATCCCCCATCCACAACGATTTCCGTCCCTGTAATGAAGGACCCAGCATTACAGGAGGCAAGTAAAAGGGTTGCTCCGATTAACTCCTCCTTATTACCGAAGCGGTCCATAGGAGTATGATTCATGATCGAATCTACCCGGTCGGGCGTCAGTACCTTCCGGTTTTGCTCAGCAGGGAAAAAGCCTGGGACAAGTACATTTACTCTGATTTTTTGTGACGCCCACTCACGAGCCAAGTTTTTGCTGAGGTTATGAACGGCACCCTTGCTCGCCGAGTAAGAAAAAACTCGGGAGAGGGGATTGAGTCCAGAGATGGAACCGAGGTTTATTATACTACCTCCTTTATCTTGGTTAAGCATAACTTGCCCAAAGGTCTGGCAACTCAACAGGATTGACTTCAGGTTGACGCCAAGAATCTGGTCGAATTCCTCCTCGGAGATTTCCAGAAAGGGGGTAGGGGAGTTGATTCCCGCACCATTGACGAGTACATCTATGTTCGGGTGTTTTTCCAAAACCTGATCGCGTAGTTTCTCAAGTTCTTCTTTTTTGCTGACATCACATGCAATAAACTCTCCTTGTCCGCCAATCTTGGCCATTTGCTCAAGCTTGCTTTGGCCTTTCTCCTCGTTTCTGCCAACTAAGTAGATATACGCTCCGGCACCGGCTAAACCTTCCGCCATTGCTCCACAGAGCTCTCCAGTTCCACCCGTTACGACTGCACACTTTCCTTGTAATCCGAATAAATTTTCCAAGTATTCCATTTTTTTAAAGGTTTTAGGTTTAGCGATCTACACGGGCACCCCCGCCTCCGACAAGTTTTTCTACCTCAGGTAAGATAGCCATAGAGGTGTCACCCGGTGTGGTCATGGCAAGTGCACCATGAGCAGCTCCGTATTCCACGGCTTGAGCAGGATCGTTGGTCGTCAGGAGTCCGTAGATCAGACCAGATGCAAAGCTATCCCCACCGCCCACGCGATCGAGAATTTCTAGGTTCTCACGATGAGTCGCTTGATGAAAGTGTCCGTTTGCCCAGCAGATCGCTCCCCAGTCGTTGATGCTGGCGGTTTTAACAGATCTAAGTGTGGTCGCGGTCATCTTAAAGTTAGGAAACTCGGTGGTCGCTTTTTGGATCATTGCCTTAAAAGAATCGATCTCGATGTTACTAATATTCTCGTCGAGGCCCTCGACTTCAAAGCCGAGGCATGCGGTAAAATCTTCTTCGTTTCCAATCATTACATCAACATGCTTGGCAATTTCCCGATTTACTTGTTGCGCTTTATCAAGTCCTCCGATGGATTTCCACAGCGATGGACGGTAGTTCAAGTCATAGGAAACAATAACTCCGTGAGATTTCGCAGCTATGACGGCTTCAGTTACTGCCTCAGCAGCAGATTCAGATAGAGCCGCGAAAATCCCTCCGGTATGGAGCCATCTCGCTCCTTGTCTGCCAAAAATCTCATCCCAGTCAAAGTCTCCTGGCTTGATTTGGGAAGCTGCCGAATTGCCACGGTCGGATGTTCCGATCGCTCCGCGCAATCCATATCCCCTTTCAGTAAAATTCAAACCGTTTCGAATTGTTCTGCCAATTCCGTCAAAATCCTCCCATCGAATCAAATCTGTCGAGACTCCACCCTGCAGGACTAAATCCTCAAGCAGGCGGCCCACTTCGTTTTCAACGAAAGAAGTGGCCACGGCAGTATTCAACCCGAAGCATCGTCGAAGTCCGCGAGCGACATTGTATTCTCCACCACCCTCCCATGCATTAAAACAACGCGTAGTGCGTACCCGTCCCTCACCGGGGTCGAGTCTTAGCATGATTTCACCAAAGGAAACAAGATCCCATTTACATTCGGAAGCAGGTCGAAGATCGAGCGTATTCATAAAAGGTTTAGTTCAGCTCGCGCTAGGGAATTGTTTGGGGTCAAAATCAAACTTGTTTTCTTGTGCTAAGACAGCGAATTCCTCCAATTCTTTTTCACTAAAGAGCAACCCTTCGTTTTTCTTAGATCTAATGGCAAATTGTGCTTCGAGTTGACCAGGTAGCAGACATTTCTCGTTTCCTTCTTTGAGAATATCACTGAGTACCGCTTGTAAGTTGGCTCCTTGATTGCGGTTACCTGCAAAGTCACCTGCGTCGAATGCTTCGGGGTGGATTACTTGAAAAAAGAAGTTGCAGGAGAATTTCTCCCCTGGGTTGTCTTTGGGAATACCGCGCAAGGTGGGCAGAGATCCTCCGCTCATGGCCCCCATGATCTCGTTGAGTAATCCCAAACCATAACCTTTGTGGGCACCAAAGGGCAGAAGTGAAACGGCTTGGTTCGGGTTGGTTGTTTCATTTCCTATGGCGTCAACCGCGGCATGAGGCGGAAGGCTCTTCCCTTCCCTCTTCAATTGCTGGACCCGCCCCATGGCTATGACCGAAGTTGCCCAGTCCACGACGATGGGAAAGCCCACGGCTTCCGTGGTGGGCAACCCCCAAGAGTGAGGGTTGGTTCCGAGGGTCGGGGTCTTCCCGCAAAAAGGGACCACCTCGGCCAAGGTAGATGTGCAGTTTGTGTAAGCATAATAACCTTGGGCCGCGGCTTTCATTACATAACCGCCTCCCCAAAGATAGTGAAAGGCATTGTCGACGATTACCGTACCGGAACCGTGCTTTTCGGCCATTTCGATACATTCGTCAATTGCGTCGGATGCGATTGCTTGCCCGACTTTGAGATTGGCGTTCCACGTTTGGCAGGCATCGAACCTGGACTCCTTGATTTCGACTTGAGCTTTGGGTTTACATCCTCCGACGGCTGAACCGAAGAGTTCATCAAGATGCAAGGCCTTCAGGGCATTGTGAGTTCTTACCCCATGACGGGTTGCGAAAGCGGCGAATTCGGCTACGGCCGTTGCTTCATCCTGATCAAATCCACGGTTCTCGAATACCCGGCTGACGAGTTGGTTGTGAAGTGTCTCGGGTACAATGTAAAAAGTATCTTCCATGACAGGTCAGATGTTAGACTTCATTGGCTTGTGCCAAAGCGGGTTCACCATTGAGTACATTGATGAGGTTTTGGGTAGCCATAGTTGCTTGCCTGACGACAGACTCGTAGGTGCGCGATCCAATATGAGGGGTGATCAAGGAACCCGGTGCATGAAGAAGAGGATGGTCAGGTGGTGGTGGTTCTATGTCGAGCACATCCGATCCATACCCCTTGAGCTTACCAGTTTTCAGGGCTTCCACGATTGACGGGGTGTCCACAAGTTCACCGCGAGCACAGTTGAGTAAAATGGCTCCGTCTCGGATCAATTTCAAGGAGGCTGAATTGATCAAATGGTGTGTGTTTTCTGAAAGGTTTAGATGCAAAGAGAGGACATCGGCATCCTGTAGTACTTCTTCAAGACTGGCCGCCCGAGTAATTTGATGGGTCTTTGCAAAGTCATTGTCCCAATACGGGTCATAGGCTTTCACATCCATTTGGAAAGCCTTGGCACGCAAGGCAACTTCCTTCCCGATTCGGCCAAAGCCAATGACCGAAAGAGTTTTCCCCATGATTTCATTTCCCGTTAATCGGATCCATTCTCCGTTGCGGGTGTGGTTTGCCTCTTCGCATAGGTTTCTGCTGATGGCAAGAAGCAGGGCAAAAGTATGCTCGGCTACGGTCGTATGATTGACCCCGGGGCAGAAAGTTACTGGAATTTTGTTTAGGGTCGCAAAGTCGAGATCGATTTTATCCAACCCGATGCCGTATTTTGAAATCAGACGAAGCTTGGGCATAGATTTTTTTAAGACCTCAGCCGTAATGGCGTCGTCTCCGCACAGGAAAGCATCGAAATCACCTGCCAACTCGAGCATTTGATCTTCGCTGAGCGGACCGCGTTCACGCACGATCTCATAGCCTTGGGATTCGAGTAGCTCGTGATGTTTTCCTGGAGTGTCCTGAAAAGACGATGTAGTGAGAAGAATTTTATTCATTCCAAAAATAAGAGAGAATTGACTGCGGGGGGATTTCGGTAGCCGAATATGCAGGAAGGCTATTTTTTGTCGAGCCTTTGAAGCTTGAGGTCCATTGCGTTAAGCTTGGCCGTGGCTTTCGAAATTTTCAAGGAATAGTGTCCACAGATCAGCAGGATTCCAAAACCGATGAGGGCATACCGTCCAAACGGAATGTCTCCCCAAGTCTTGTTCCATGCTACATAGAAGGCTGCAGTACCCATGATTGCCAAGGCGATGAGAAGGCCAGTATTCCAAATAAACCTAGCTATTCCCACTGGCCTTTGTTTCCCCAGAATCTTCTTGTTGTTAATCAAGAGAAAGAAGCTCAGGTAAGCAACGGGTATCAATGTGAAACCAAGAATGGATGTGGGCACGGCGAGCCAAAAGGCGGCATCACTCCAAACGAAAGGTCCCAGGACACCGATACCGGCGATGAGAGATCCTCCTAGAAAGACTGGACCCTTGTGTGGTTTTCCAAGAACTTCACATACCGCATGCCCGTTGATTGTCATAAGGATTATGATCGTGGACAAGGCCATTCCTACAACGCCAATACCGAATATGTAGTGAGAAAAAGCTTTGCTCTCAAAAAGGGCTTCGAGGGAAGCAGCCAGGTTAAAGGCATCCCGTTTGACCAACATGGCGGCCAATGCCCTGTCCGCGGGGGGCAACTCATCGAACAATTGCTCGTGAACGGCACCGGAGACTAGTGCTTCCTGATCGTGTTTTTTCATCAATGGGTAGAATTCTTGCGGTTGGAGTTTGTTTTCTTTACCGATTCTGGCGATCACTTGATTCACTCGACTATCATCGTTTTCCGCTTGGCCGGTCAGGCTTTTGTGTACTTTTGAAGCGAGATTGGAATCGGGTGTTTTTTCCAGTTGCTTGTTAATTCGCTGGGATGCCAAATCATTGAAACCTTTTTCTAGGTTTGGGTACAGGGTTCTTTCCTCATAGTTCTCGTAAGCCGATTGGGGTTTACCGTTAAATTGGGAGCCGGCGGCGATTACGACGCAGGAGGTTGCAACGACATAGGGTATGAGCAAAGCGGTCCAAAGATCAAATTTCGCTAGGCCCCTATGTTCTCTTCCCCAACGCCTGCGCAGCAGGACGAAGGGCATAAAGAATGTCATGTTAATACCAACTGCGGTTGCAGCGGCAGCAATCATGACATCTCTTTGTGTGCCGACTATTTTATTTTCCCAAAACGAACGGAACTCTCCAGTTTGTTCTAAATAGCTTTCGTAAATTTCAGCAGGTTGAGAAAGAAGCGAAAGGTCGGGTATGAAACCTTTTCCTATAGCGTTCCAATCGAGTTTCCCTGAGCTTGCCATTTTGATGACAACGCCAAGAAAGGAAACAACAACGAGTCCGACCATGATCTTGAGAACCCAGTCAAAAATTTTTACTCCTTTGTTGCCTTTGTCATAGGCCCAAATGACTAAACTGGCAACGATGAGAAGAACCGCACAAATTCCGACTTTTCCTGCCGTGTGATTAAGCCCTGGGGCAAGGTTTTGCGTGATGGCGGCTGTGCCTAGGCTGAATTGAGGGAGGCACCAAACAACATTGGCCATGATCGTTGCAATGGCCCAACCCCACCCGAGAACGGGGTTGATTTCAGTATTGATCGAGATAAACGGACTCTGTCCGGTAGAGAGGGTGACATGGCTGATGGCACAGAGCATGATGACACCAAGGATGATTGCCACGGGTTGCAACCATAGGAGGGAAAACCCAGCTAGCACCCCAAGAAAGAGGCTGGAAGCAAGAGAACCTCCGCCAAGCGTAATAGCACTCTGAAGCCAACCTGGGCCGGATAATTTTGTGTAAGCACAAAGCCTAGAAACGAACCCAGAGGCTTCAGCTTTTGCCAGATATTGTTTTTCTTCTTCTATCGAGGACATGAATCCTTAATCATCTTCTCGTAGAAAGATGTCAAGGTGACATACGACTTGAGGACTTTTAATGAATACAAAGAAGCGTAAGCTACTTGACGGTCATAGTACCCCGCATAAGAGCAAAGTGCCCTGGGAAGGTACAGACATACTCGTAGGATCCTGTTTCTTTTGGGGCAGTGAATTCAACCGTGTCTGACTCGGCGGGACCAAGAAGCTTGGTAGCTGCAATCACATCGCCCATGAGAGAAGCGGGCAGGGCGTTTGTGGCATTGGCTCCAGCACCCAGTGCCTTCTGACCAAAAGCAATAGCAGTAATCCCCTTTTTCAATACGACCAAGTTATGCCCCATTGCGATCTTCGGTACTTGACCAATGTTTTTAAGAGTGATTTTGACTTTAGAGCCAGCTTTCACATCGAAATTCTTAATATCAAACTGCATGGTGTCGTTACCAGTAATAGTAACTTCATTAGCAGATTTGTCCTTAGCATGAGCTGTTAAGAAACAGAGCGTTAATGTGAGGATCGTGGATAATGAAAAAAGTTTCATAGCACTAAATCTACTCAACTTTACACCAAATGCAAGGGAGATGCGGGCGATTTCGAGGAATTAGACCTTCGAGGAGGGCATGTACCTGTAATAAACCTCGAGCATGAGAATGGTCATGGTCGTGCGGTAAATGTCGGTGTCACCGTGATAATGATATCCGTGTGGCCAATGACCGTCGGAGGCTTGTGCTCCGCATACGATTTGTTGAAAATCCTTGTTCCAGGCCCTCCAATAACCAGCACCTCCCGATACACCTGTTGCGGCAAAGCAAGCTTGGGCATGGTAGTACCATTCGTAGACGTTCACTTTCTTCCATTCCTTTGCTTGGTTTGCGACGATCCATTCCAACCCTTTTTTGGCCTCCTCGG
>Ga0055584_100001460_pt1 | contig 23189 bp, 22 predicted proteins | sample OSDHelmetaG_FD_58716 | JGI IMG/M metagenome (GOLD analysis project Ga0055584, IMG submission 58716) | Pelagic marine sediment microbial communities from the LTER site Helgoland, North Sea, for post-phytoplankton bloom and carbon turnover... | ecosystem: Environmental > Aquatic > Marine >...
CCCTCCAAATTAGAGGAAGTGCGCTATTGCTTACCTTAATCCGGCTCCAAGATGGTGTGTTAGAACTGTCATTGTTGAGCGGTTAATAAGGCGATTGATCGTTTCAGCTCAACCTCACAATCTGCATTCACGTCAATCCGGCTTGACGCCAGTTTCGTGGTTGCCATAAAGACTAGCGATGACAAAGTACGTATTTATTACTGGCGGGGTGGTATCTTCTTTGGGTAAAGGCATCGCGGCAGCTTCACTTGGCAGCGTGCTCGAAGCGCGCGGCATTAACGTCACGATGATGAAGCTGGACCCATATATCAACGTCGATCCGGGTACCATGAGCCCGTTCCAGCATGGTGAAGTATTTGTAACTGACGACGGTGCGGAAACTGACCTTGATCTTGGGCACTATGAGCGCTATGTCACGACGATCATGGGTAAGCGCAATAATTTCACCACCGGTCAGATCTACGAACGGGTAATTCGTAAGGAGCGTCGCGGTGATTATCTCGGCGGTACTGTCCAGGTTATTCCGCATATTACCGACGAAATCAAGAATTGTATCCGCGCAGGTGCCGAGGGTTCTCAGCTGGCGATGGTTGAAATAGGTGGCACAGTGGGTGATATTGAATCCCAGCCATTCCTCGAAGCAGCGCGGCAGATGCGCATGGAGCTTGGCCGTGAAAATACACTGTTCCTGCACCTTACGCTGGTTCCCGAGATCAGTGTTGCAGGGGAAATAAAGACCAAACCAACCCAGCACTCGGTAAAGGAAATGCGCTCAATTGGTTTGCAGCCTGATATTCTTTTGTGTCGAGTCAGGGAAACATTACCGGAATCAGCGCGCCGCAAGATCGCGCTCTTTACCAACGTAGAAGAACGCGCGGTCATTTCTGGTGTTGATGTCGATAATATTTATAAAATCCCCCAGCTCTATGTTGAGCAGGGTGTTGATCAGATTGTCACAAGCCATCTTAAGATTGACGCAGGCCCGCCAGATATGACGGAATGGGATCGGGTGCTGTCAAGCAGTTTGAATCCGAAAGGGGAGGTGACTATTGCGATGGTAGGCAAGTATGTCAGTCTTACCGAATCGTATAAATCCCTTTCCGAAGCGTTGATTCACGCTGGCATACAAACCCAGAACAGAATCAATATTCGCTATGTTGATTCTTCAGCGCTGGAAACAGACGGTACCGCAATGCTTGAGAATGTCGACGCGATACTGGTGCCGGGAGGTTTTGGCGAGCGCGGCGTTGAAGGTATGATTATTGCGGCGGGGTATGCTCGAACAAACAAGATTCCCTACCTTGGTATTTGCCTCGGCATGCAGGTGGCGACAATCGAGTTCGCCCGGAATGTCGTCAATCTTGAGGGCGCTCATAGTACCGAGTTTGAAAAATCCACGGCTCACCCGGTCATTGCGCTGATCACTGAATGGACCACCGATGAAGGCCATGTAGAGCTGCGCGACGAAGGTGCCGATCTTGGCGGTACCATGCGGTTAGGTGCCCAGGATATCCACCTTAAACCGGGTTCACGTTATTACGAGATTTATAAGACTGATGTGATTCGGGAAAGACATCGGCATCGATATGAGTTTAACAACAATTATATGAAGCAATTTGAAGAAGCAGGTCTGGTGTTTTCCGGACTTTCCTCCAACGGGCTGGTTGAGGTTATTGAACTGCCGGATCACCCGTGGTTTGTCGCCTGCCAGTTCCACCCGGAGTTCACCTCTACACCAAGAGCGGGGCATGCAATGTTCACTGATTTTATTGATGCCGCATTATCACACCACTCGGCGAGTGAAGCTGCCTGACTGCAAAGGGATTATTTTGGAACTTCTTGACTTTACGGTTGGCATTGATCAACCTTTTTTCCTCATCGCGGGGCCCTGTGTGATCGAGTCAGAGGAAATGGCAATGTCCACAGCCTCTAAACTCAAAAGCATTACAGATAGACTGGGTATTCCATTTATCTACAAATCTTCTTTTGATAAAGCTAACCGCACTTCAGACAGCTCTCATCGCGGCCCGGGGCGTGATAGCGGTCTGGAGATTCTCGCCCGGGTACGCAGTGAAATTGGTGTGCCCGTGCTGACAGACGTCCACTCTATTGAAGATGTTGATCACGCAGCTCAGGTAGTTGATGTACTGCAAACCCCGGCTTTTCTGTGTCGGCAGACCGATCTGATTCAGGCCGTAGGACAAAGTGGCAAGCCCTGTAATATCAAGAAAGGCCAGTTCCTGTCTCCCCAGGAAATGCAGCACGTGGTAGACAAAGCCAGGAGTCAGAATCCTGATGCCCGGGTGATGGTCTGCGAGCGAGGATCTTCTTTCGGCTATAACAACCTTGTCGTAGATATGAGGAGCCTGGCAATTATGCGAGACACAGGATGCCCTGTGGTATTTGACGCGACTCACTCAGTGCAATTGCCTGGAGGCGCTGGTGGAAAATCAGGGGGCCAACGGGAATTTGTACCGACACTGGCTCGGGCGGCCATCGGCGCGGGTGTGTCCGGGCTGTTTATGGAAACCCATCCTGATCCAGACAATGCCTTGAGTGATGGACCTAACGCATGGCCACTTGATCAGATGGAATCATTGCTGAAGGTTTTGAAAAACCTTGATCAGGTTGCAAAGCAGCAATAACGGTCTTGTGGCTGAATGATGGGATTAACTGTAATCATTCAACCAGAGAAATATCGAATTTATTCCAGTTTTAATTATTGTAGTTGACTCCCATGATTTCTGATAAAACTAATCTCGCAATTCAAAGCGTACACGGCAGAGAGATTCTCGATTCCCGTGGAAATCCCACAGTTCAGGTTGAAGTAACGTTGAATTGTGGCGCAATGGGCCTCGCTTCCGTGCCATCGGGTGCTTCTACCGGGAGTCTTGAAGCCCTTGAACTCCGAGATGGTGACAAAAACAGATATCTCGGCAAAGGTGTATGTAACGCGGTAAATAACGTAAACAGCGCTATTCAGGATGTGGTCAGGGGAATGTCGGCGCAAAATCAGCTCGCAGTAGATCGGGCGATGATAGAGCTCGATGGCACGGCAAATAAAGGTGTACTGGGTGCTAATGCCATTCTCGGGGTATCTCTGGCAACCGCGCATGCCGCAGCGAATGCAAAATCGATACCGCTTTATCGCCATCTGGGTGAACTATGCGGTAACACCAGTTATTCACTGCCTGTGCCGCAAATGAATATTATTAATGGCGGAGAGCACGCCGATAATGCCATCGATTTTCAGGAGTTTATGGTATTGCCAACCGGGGCGGATAGCTTTGCTGAAGCGTTGCGTTGTGGCGCGGAGATCTTTCACACACTCAAAGGCGTCTTAAATGCCAGAGGCCTGGCGACAAGTGTAGGTGATGAAGGTGGATTCGCGCCGGAATGCGGGTCAAATGAGGAAGGTGTTGAGTTGATTATGGAGGCGATAGAGCGTGCAGGCTATCATGCCGGCGACGATGTCATGATCGGTCTGGATGCGGCCAGTACGGAATTTCATAGCGATGGGAAATATCATCTGGGCGCAGAAGGGATTTCAATGGATGCCAGGGGTTTCGCCGATTATCTGGAAAAGTGGGTCGATAAGTATCCGATTATCAGCATTGAAGACGGTATGGCCGAGGCTGACTGGGACGGCTGGGAAATCCTTACCCGGCGAATCGGCAAAAGCGTACAGTTAACGGGAGACGACCTGTTCGTGACCAATACGGAAATCTTTGCCAAAGGTATTGCCCGCGATGTAGGTAACTCGATTTTGATCAAACTCAACCAGATTGGCACGTTGAGCGAGACTTTTGATGCCATCAGCATGGCCCAGAAAGCAGGTTATTGCGCTACTATATCCCATCGTTCAGGTGAAACTGAGGACACAACCATTGCTGATCTGGCAGTCGCAACAGCAGCAGGACAAATCAAGACCGGCTCTCTTTGCCGCTCTGAAAGAATTGCAAAATACAACAGATTGCTTACAATTGCCGAGCAGTTGGGAGATCATGCGGTATACCCCGGGAGGGATGCATTTACTAACCTCCAAGGTTGAGGTGCGCCTTGGCAAATGAAGCTTGAAAAATCAGGAGTGCACAGGTGAATAAATCGGTATCACTGCTGTTGCTTTCATTGTTGCTTGCGCTGCAGTTCGCTCTGTGGGTGGGGGACAAAAACTTTTTTGACTTGAAGCAGCTTGAGGCTACGGTTGCTACACTGACGCTCGACATCGAAGCGCTTGATTTACGTAACCAGAAGTTGCTAGCCGAGGTGATTGACCTGAAGCAGGGTGGTGAAACTATAGAAACCCTTGCGCGTTCTGAACTCGGTTTAATTAAACCTAATGAGACCTTTTATCAGATCGTCAAGTAAGCACTCGCATAATTCAATCCTGCTTTACTGTGACCCTGGTTACCCTTATGTGGTGGGGTTAGCTGAATTCTAATTTTCAGTTTTTCTCGAGCGTGATGGCATACGGTAATTGCAGACGTTCAAGCTTGTTTCCCTGGTGTTCAATCAGCATCAGTTCACCGCTATCGATGTAACTTGCGGGCACCATTGCCAACAGCACCTGGTAACCACCTGTTTCAACAACATCAACTACGCTTCCGGATTTCTGCTTAGGTCGTTCACTGGTAAATAGTGGTGTTCCCGGCACAATTGACTGGTCGCATTTTACCTTGCCGGCAATCATTCGCTGTTTTAATTTCCCCAGATAGCGGAGCCTTGCAACAATCTCCTGACCTGGATAGCAGCCCTTGGTAAAGCTTACGCCATCTACCAGGTCGAGGTTGATTTGCTGCGGGATAAATGCCTCACTGGTGGCTGCATATACCTGAGGCTGGCCAGCAAGAATATCTGTCAGCCTCCAGAGGCTCGAGTCGGTAATTGGGTACGGCCGTCCCAGTAAGGGATCTGATTGCTCCTCTGTGGCAATGGCAATCTTTCGATTGTGGTCAATTTGCCACAGCCAATCCGTTGTCCGGGGAGTTTCAGTGCCCACATTTATCAAGCCAAATGCCTGCAGATCATCGCGCGCTTTCACCTCTACCTTGGCCCGCATCTTGTATAGCTGCAGCCGTTTAATCATGCTTTCAACAAGATCCTGGGGACATAACAAACAAATACTGGTTTCAGTTTTCAGTACCCGGAAAATTGCCAGAGCACGCCCCTTCGGGTTGCAATATCCGCTAAGCTGGCTTTGCCATGGGGATATCGCCGACAATTCATTTGTAAGTTGTCCCTGGAGAAAGTCTTCACTGTCTTCACCAGTGAGTTCGATACATCCAAGGTGATCGAGCCTGCTGATGCAGGCAGGAATAGCGGCGATCTCGGATATGTTTTCCGGGTCGGCGAGCAGTGCTTCTATTGAAGTTAACGCGGGATTAGATGAGAACACGATGCATTTTCAGTGGAACTGTCATATAGTGGAAGGGAAGAATAAAACCTGCGGCCGAGTCTCGAAGGCCGCTTGATTTCACGCTAGTTTCTCATATCCAGACGTCAAATATCACTAATATATAGACAAAAACAGTTAAGGATCAGTAACCAGAATGAGCGACAAGTTCTCCCACAGCAATACGTCATCCAATGAAAAAGTACAGCCGCTTGATCAACAGATCAATCCAATGCAATCCGATAACGATGATAAGCCTGCCGAAAACATAGAAATAGGTGGTCGTAACGGGCCTGATCCTACCCGGTTCGGCGATTGGGAAAAAAATGGCCGGTGCATTGATTTCTAGATTCTTGCTGAATAGCGCCTTCAATACCACTAACGTATGATGTGATGATGGTGGCGTTGTAGTGGGAAATCTATTGCGCCTGAATTAAACTAGAAAGCCTAATTGAGTCGAGAATAATATTGAGTAATCAAGGCAGGCCGTTATCACCGCACATTCAGGTATACAGGCCCCAGTTCACAACGATTCTTTCGATACTGCATCGCGCCAGTGGAATTATAATTGCATTGGGTGCCTTGCTGATCGCCTGGTGGTTCTGGTCAGCGATGAGTGGTAGCGGGAATTATGCGGTTGCCCACAGTTTTTTTAACAGCATTATCGGTCGTGTAATGATGTTCGTCTGGAGTCTCTGTACGTTCTACCACCTGTGCAATGGTATTCGCCATCTGATATGGGACGCGGGATATGCTTTGGAGATTGACCAGGCGTACCTGGCCGGCAAGGCCGTTGTAGTAATCGCTTTGTTGCTCACAGTTGCTGCCTGGTTATGATGAGTTTACGTAATCCCCTTGCCCGGGTGAAAGGGCTTGGCGCTTCTGGTGAAGGTTCCCGCCACTGGTGGGCCCAACGGGTTTCAGCGATGGCGCTGGTGCCACTGTCTCTGTGGTTTGTATTCTCGATTACAGGTCATATCAGCGACTCCCATGAAGCGGTTGTTGCGTGGATCTCCGAGCCAGTGGTTTCAATAATGCTGCTGTTGTATCTCGGATTCATGTTTTTTCATGCCCAGCTCGGTTTGCAGGTCGTTGTCGAGGACTATGTGCATTCAGAGCCATTAAAACTGGCTCTGTTGCTTGTCCTCAAGGCAATCGTCCTGGTGGCTGGACTGGCCTCAATTTTTTCAGTCTTGCGACTGTCGTTATAAATATTTTATTACTGATGAAATTCTTCAACTTTCGGAGCGACAGTGTCTGAGGCTTACAAGATTATTGATCACCAATATGATGTGGTGGTGGTAGGTGCCGGTGGTGCTGGCCTGCGTGCCGCATTTGGCATGGCGGTGGAAGGACTAAGTACAGCCTGTATTACCAAGCTGTTTCCAACCCGCAGTCATACCGTCGCTGCACAGGGCGGGATGAGCGCAGCTCTTGGCAATAACGGTGAAGATGACTGGCGCTGGCATATGTATGACACCGTTAAAGGGTCCGACTGGCTTGGCGATCAGGATGCCATTGAATACATGTGTCGTGAAGCGCCAGATGCGGTAATAGAGCTGGAGCACTATGGTGTGCCATTTTCTCGAACACCTGAAGGTAAGATATATCAGCGTGCATTTGGTGGCATGACAACCCACTTTGGTGAAGGTCAGGCACAGCGTACCTGCGCTGCTGCAGATCGTACTGGCCACGCGATTTTGCACACTCTCTACCAGCAATCCCTTAAGCACAAGGCTGAGTTTTTTATTGAATACTTTGCCACTGACCTGATTATGGAAGATGGTGAATGTCGAGGTGTGATGGCATGGGATCTGGATAAAGGTGAACTTCATCGATTTGCTGCCAAGCTTGTTGTATTAGCCACAGGCGGTTATGGCCGGGCTTATTTTTCCGCGACTTCAGCCCATAGCTGTACTGGTGACGGCGGTGGCATGGTATTACGCGCTGGACTGCCTTTACAGGATATGGAGTTTACCCAGTTCCACCCCACCGGGATCTACGGTGCTGGTTGTTTAATTACCGAAGGCGCCAGGGGAGAAGGTGGCTACCTCACTAACTCCAAGGGTGAACGTTTCATGGAGCGCTATGCGCCTAATGCCAAGGATCTCGCCTCCCGTGATGTCGTCAGTCGATCAATGACGCTGGAAATTCGTGATGGCCTTGGGGTTGGTGCAGACGCGGACCATATCCACCTGCATCTTGAACATCTTGGACCAGAAGTATTGGCAGAACGGTTGCCAGGAATTTCCGAGTCTGCGCGTATTTTCGCCGGGGTGGACGTCACCCGTGAACCAATTCCGGTATTACCCACGGTGCACTACAACATGGGTGGCATCCAGACTAATATTTATGGCGAGGTAGTGGACCTGAGAGACGGTAATCCGGAAACCATCGTACCCGGATTAATGGCGATCGGAGAGGCTGCCTGTGTATCTGTGCACGGCGCTAACCGCCTTGGTTCGAACTCACTACTGGATATCGTTGTATTTGGCCGGGCGGCGGCGCATCGTGCTCGAGAGCTGGTCAAGCCTGGTAGCGGCAAGGTCAGGCTGAAAGCAGGTGCTGGTGATGATTCGATAGATCGTCTTGATAAACTGCGTCATGCCTCCGGAGGTTCCAGTACTGCAGAGATTAGATTGGATATGCAGAAAACCATGCAGAATTATTGTGCGGTATTCCGAACTGGTGAGGTAATGCGGGAAGGTATGGAAAAGCTCGATCAGATTTGCAGGCAGTTCGATGATGTTAAAGTCAGTGATCGGTCAATGGTGTGGAATACCGATCTCGTTGAAACAATGGAACTGGAAAATCTGTTGTTACAGGCAAAAGTGTCAATTCACTCTGCTGAACACCGGGAGGAAAGCCGTGGCGCCCATGCCCGGGAGGATTTTCCAGATCGGGATGATGAGCAATGGATGAAGCATACGCTGGTATGGCTGGACGATGTGGAAGGAAAACCATCCATAGATTATCGACCGGTGCACGCATGGACCTTGACCGATGAGGTTGATTACATCGAACCCAAGACAAGAGTTTATTAATCCCTATGGCTGAGTTTTCATTACCTGCAAATTCAAAGATTGTTAAGGGTAGACAATTTCGAGATGTTTCCAGCGGTAAACTGCGCAAAGTGCAGGTGTACCGCTGGAACCCAGATGATGGTGAGAATCCGAGGGTCGATACTTATCAGGTTGATATGGACGCCTGTGGACCGATGGTCCTCGATGTTCTGATTCGTATTAAAAATCAGATTGACAGCACGCTGACCTTTCGTCGCTCCTGTCGGGAAGGTATTTGTGGTTCTTGTGCGATGAATATTAATGGCGTCAACACCCTGGCTTGTACCAGGGCAACCTCGGAGATCGAGGACGACATCAAGATTTATCCGCTGCCGCATATGTCTGTGATTAAGGACCTTGTACCGGACTTGAACAACTTTTATGCTCAATATGCATCGATTAAACCGTGGTTACAGTCGGATAGCCCGGCACCAGACCGGGAGCGGTTACAGTCGGAGCAGGAAAGAGAAAAACTCGATGGCCTGTATGAGTGTATTCTTTGTGCCTGTTGCTCTACAAGTTGCCCGAGTTATTGGTGGAACAGTGACAAATATCTTGGCCCGGCGGCTTTGTTACAGGCACATCGGTGGATAGTAGACAGTCGTGATGATGCAACCGGTGATCGGCTCAATGAGCTTGATGATACGTTCAAGTTATACCGCTGTCACACTATTATGAATTGCACCAATGCGTGCCCGAAAGGATTGAACCCGGCGAAAGCTATTGCGGAAATCAAAAAGACAATCATCAGTAGAAAACAGTGAACGACCTGAAGCAGATTTGTCGTTAAAACGTGTGCTATGGAGATGCCGTCGGGGAACCAGGGAACTTGATCTGATACTGATGCACTTTGCCAGACAAAGGTATCAGACATTGTCTGATGCAGAAAGTGCTTGTTTTGATCAGTTGCTGGAGGTGCAGGACCCGCTGCTGATAGACTGGCTATGCAACGACAGGGCGCCATCTATGGAGTACAGCGATATCGTTGTAATGGTATTAAACGCCAAACGAACCATGCTCGGTTAAAGCTGCGCTTCAGCTATCGCTGTGATCAGATTGTAATCACCATGGAGGGTGAATTATGTCAAATCGGCAATTTTGTTTTCCGATAAAAATCCAACTTGAGCATCGGAATTATTTGCTCTGTGTGCTGATCTCTCTGTATATTTTGTCTACAGTGCTGGTGATCAGTTTTTTGTCTGGCTGGTTGCTTGTTAGTTGCCTGACTATCAATCTGGTGATGTTTCGCCTGCACTATGACGGGCAATTGGTCATCTCAAGGTATAGTGCATTAACGGCTGATCATAAAGGACAATGGTTTCTGACTAAACCTGATGGACAGCGCTCGACAGTTACGATGGTCTGCATTTATTTCGTTGGGCCAATGATGCTGTTTCGCTGTATGCGTTTTCGCAGCGCATGCTTCTGGTTAACCCTGGAATCTCAGCAAAGTAAAGCTCAATGGCACAGAATGAGAGTATTCAAGCATTTCTATCTTTCCTAGCAGAGCTGTTCTAAAATATATCAGCGTATATTTAACTGCATCCAATGAAATTTCTCGTATTTCAGCATATCGATTGTGAACATCCCGGCATCTTCAGGAACCTTATGGCCGATGATGGTGTTGCCTGGGATGCCATTGAACTAGATAGTGGTGCAGCGATACCTTCATTTGAAGGATACGATGCGTTGATGGTGATGGGCGGACCAATGGATGTGTGGCAAAAGTCGCAACACCCGTGGTTGCTGCCGGAAATACAAAGTATTGCGCAGTGGGTTCGCAGCGGTAAACCCTATCTTGGATTCTGTCTCGGCCATCAGTTACTCGCCGAAGCATTGGGTGGAGCAGCAGGACCGGCGGATAAACCTGAAATTGGGATTATGCCGGTAGCGTTAACCAGTGCAGGCAGGAATCACTGGTTTTTTCAAAATTGTCCATCGAAGATAATGTCTCTGCAATGGCATTCAGCGGAAGTCATTCGGCTGCCACAAGCTGCGGAAATTCTGGCTGAATCTTCGGCTTGCAATGTCAACGCAATGAGCTGGGGTGATTGCGCTGTTTCGGTTCAGTTCCATGTTGAGTTAACAGATACAACGATCATGGAGTGGGGGGAAGTTCCAGCCTATGCTGCAGCCCTTGATACTGCCTTGGGCACAGGTGCGCTGGATCGTATGCATCAGTCTGCGATGCAGCATATGTCTGACTTTAATCGTATGTCGAACACGCTATATGAAAATTTTGTTTCACGCGTGCGTGCCTGCCAGTAACCGAGCCAGATACGTCTATGCCATCGGCTGAAATTTCTACAGATAGCTGCCATCGGTTTCTGTTTGATCAAGGCAGGATTCGAGGAGAGGTGGTTCATCTATCCAGTAGCCTGAAAGAAGCGCTGGCACGGAAAGATTACCCACCTGCGCTCGCATCACTACTGGGGCAGGCGCTCACCGCAGTCGCACTGCTCGCCGACACCATCAAGATGGACGGTTCCTTGATTTTGCAGGTTCAGGGCAATGGTCCGGTGAATACTCTGGTTGCCCAGGCTACTGATAACGGCGAGCTGCGAGGAATGGTACATTGCCCGGAAGATATTGACCAGGCAGGAAGCTATCGGGATTTCGTCGGTGACGGCCGCATGGTAATTACCATAGATGCTGCCGGTAATGAACGATATCAGGGAGTGGTCTCTATTGAAGGGGACTCTTTAGCAGAGACGATCGATGCTTACTTTATACGCTCAGAGCAATTGGCTACCCGTATATGGCTGGCTTCTGACGGGGTTCAGGCAGGTGGCATACTGCTGCAGCAGATGCCCCAGGCTGATACCGAGGAATTCTTCCAGGAAAACCAATGGCAGCACCTGGTGACCATGACAGAAACAGTTACCCACCGGGAACTGGCAGAATTGGCGCCTCAACAGCTACTGCACCGTCTCTATCACCAGGAGGAAGTAACACTATACCCGGCAGCTCCGCTGTATTTCCATTGTGGTTGTTCCCGGGACAAGATTGAAGCGGTACTTATTCAGTTAGGCCAGATTGAAATTGAACAAATCGTCATTCAGGAAGGGCTGGTTCGGGTTGAATGTGAATTCTGTAATCGCGCCTATCAGTTTGATGCCGTTGATATCAGTACTTTATTCATGGCTACCAACCAACCACCTTCGCTCCGGCAATAGCACGCCAAGGCTGCCATTTTCGTATCGATCCACTTGATCAGCAAACTGGCGGGCCCTTTTTTCAGGATATCGTGCGGTTTTTCCCTGTATTGATCCATGTCTTGTTAGACCGTCTCTTGATTAACAACAGTCTAAGAAATGGCTTTCTTTCATACAGCAGCACTAAGAAAATAATACTTTATGTATGCTATTATTAGCCGTAAATAAGTATATTATATTAATTTAATCGTGAAAAAAGAAAAAATAACGTTAGATCAAGTGGATCGAAAAATCCTGCACTTTCTACAACATGATGCCAGCATGACAATCAAGGAAGTTGCGGAGAAAGTCCACCTGTCTCCTACGCCGTGCTGGAAACGAATTCAGCGTATGGAAGAAAACGGCGTTATCCGTTCGCGGGTAGTGTTACTGGATCCGGACAAGGTTGATGCAGGGATCACAGTTTTCCTTGCTATTAAAACGGATAAACACAATGCTGAGTGGAGTTTAAGGTTTGCAGAGGTAATGTCTTCTTTTTCCGAAATAGTCGAAATTTATAGGATGAGCGGCGAAGTAGATTATCTTTTACGCATTGTTGTTCCGGATATCCCGGCTTACGATGCGTTATATAAAAGCATTATCAGTAAAATTGATTTGACTGATATGACATCAATGTTTGCTATGGAGCAAATGAAGTACACCACGGCGCTGCCGGTGCTGGATTCAGATTAGAAGCAGGACACTGTTTTTGTGGTATACAGTATTTTGTATTAAGATTATCCAGTAAGTCGATGAACTTTTTACATTTTTTGTCTAAAATAGTGCGCAGACATAGCTAACTAACTGCGGATTAGTGTAATATGTCGTAAATGATTAGCGGTATCGTCTGGCGATGGAGCTCTGATGATGCTGCAAATGAAAATAATTTTGGTATGGAATAGCGTTAGACTGATGGTTTAAAGTTAACCGATTACCAGTCGGGGGCCTTGGGGTTAGTAGCCGAAGAAATACTGTAGATGCAGCTTTCAACGGCGAATGGAATGAAATTGCACCAATATCCATCCTGTTTGATTGCTGAAAGCAATCCATGAATCGAATAAGTATTAGCGATGGCAGATAATAGAATTCTAGACGTTGTGACGCAATACTCGGCGGCAGGCCAGACCGGTACTGTGATGGCCGTATTTGAAGACAATAGTCTGGGCCGTTTTTACCTGGCAGGCGGGGTCCTGGCAACTGCGCGTTATCGCAGTAAAGAAGGTCGGGCCGCAATTGAGGCGGCAGCTGCTGTGAACGTAACCTCCGCAAAATTTCATGAGAACTCTGATCTGGTGCGATCGGGTGAACTGATCGAGGGGGTTGCCATGCCGACAACCGGTGCAGCACCTTCACCCCAGTCTGAGTCAATCGTCCAGGCTTCCGCGGTAGCCGCTGGCAGCAGCAGCCCACCACTCACCCATGTGATGCGCAGCGGCCTGGGAGAGTTACTATCTGAGTACATTGGTCCGGTTGCGCCGTTAATTATGACTGATCTGCCTGAGTCCGTGAATATTGATACCGCCATTGAGTATCTTTCAAGAGAAATTGAAGACGCCACTTCAGCGGCAAACTTTGTTCGCCAGGCGCGCGCAATTACTTCCTGATTGCCACTCATCACTGTTAAGTTTCAGCTGACAGTATTCTTTCGATATCTGGCCGAAGTTCGGCGATCATCGCTTAACTGGACACTAAAATTTGCTAGTGCGATAATCCAGCGCTTGCCCAGACAACCCTCCACTGATGCCACATATTCTCGTTCTTAATGGTCCAAACCTGAACCTTCTAGGTGCCAGAGAGCCTGCTCACTACGGCTCTGTTACTCTGGAAAGTATTAACAGTAACTTGAGCTCCCTGGCCAGGGAGGATGGTGTCCGATTAGGCTTCGAGCAAAGTAATGCTGAACACGAGATTGTCCAATGGATTCAGCAGGCCCCTTCTTCCGGTGTTGATTTTGTCGTTATTAATCCGGCCGCATTTACTCATACAAGTGTTGCCATCAGAGATGCAATGGCAGCGGTATCGATGCCATTCATTGAGGTACATCTGTCCAATGTACATGCCCGGGAGCCTTTTCGACACCATTCCTATCTCTCAGATATTGCTGTGGGTGTCATCGCCGGTCTTGGCGCACAGGGTTACGAATATGCCTATCGCGCTGCTGTAAATTACCTGAGCACTGCTTCGGCTTCTACCAATTAGCTGGGAATTATTATGGATCTTCGAAAAATTAAGAAACTCATCGAATTGCTTGAGGAGTCTGCATTAAACGAAATGGAGATTACAGAGGGCGATAACACGATTCGACTGAGCAGAGGGGTGCCGACCAGCCCCCAGGTGACTGCGTTCCATCAGGTTCCATTGGCGACCCAAGCCGCAGCGGGCGCAGCGGCTGCAACCGCCGTGGCAGCACCCATTGAAGCTGCCGCAGGTTCAAGAGATATCGCTGGCTTTATCGTTGAATCGCCAATGGTAGGCACTTATTTTGATTCTCCTTCACCCGAAGCGGATGCATTTGTAAAAATTGGCACCCATGTCAAAGCAGGGGATACACTTTGTATAATCGAGGCAATGAAAACCTTCAATCAGATCGAAGCCGATAAAGAAGGAGAGATCAAGGCGATTCACAAATCCAATGGTGATCCCGTTGAATTTGCCGAGCCCTTGTTCGTGATTGGCTAAGCGGGCGGCTGCCATGACGACGAATATCAAGAAGTTGGTCATAGCCAACCGCGGAGAGATTGCGTTACGTATTCTGCGAGCCTGCCGACAATTAGGCATCCAGACTGTGGCCCTGCATTCTGTCGCTGATCGCGATGCAAAATATGTCCGTCTTGCCGATGAGTCGGTATGCATAGGACCCGCGCCAGCCATTTCCAGCTATCTCGATATCGCATCTGTGATTGCCGCGGCAGAGGTAACTGACGCCAACGCAATTCATCCAGGTTATGGTTTTTTATCTGAAAACGCTGATTTTGCTGAGCGGGTTGAACAGAGCGGATTTGTTTTTGTCGGCCCTAAAGCGCAAACCATCCGAACGCTGGGGGACAAGATTTCTGCAATACAGGCGATGAAGAAAGCGGGGGTGCCTTGTGTCCCCGGGTCCGATGGTGCCATACCAATAGATGCTGATCTCACTTTGGAACTTGCTGCGAAAATCGGATATCCCCTGATGATCAAGGCCAGCGGGGGAGGGGGAGGTAAGGGCATGCGCGTTTGTTATGGTGAATCCGAGTTACTGGAATCTGTTGCACTTACTCGTAAGGAGGCGGGTGCGGCATTTGGGAATGACGTGATCTACATGGAGCGGTTCCTGGAGAAACCGCGCCATATTGAATTTCAGGTACTGGCGGATAGTTATGGCAATGCGATTCACCTGGGAGAGCGGGATTGCTCGATGCAGCGACGCCACCAGAAAGTCATTGAGGAAGCACCCGCGCCGGGGATTACCCCCGCTCAACGACAGGAAATCGGCCAGACATGTGTCAATGCCTGCCAGCAGCTAGGCTATCGTGGCGCGGGGACATTTGAATTTCTCTATGAGAATGGCGAGTTCTTCTTTATTGAAGTGAATACGAGAATTCAGGTCGAGCATCCGGTCACAGAAATGATTACCGGCATAGACCTGCTGCAGGAACAAATTCGTATTGCCGATAGTGAGCCCTTGAGATTTACGCAGAAGGATATTCATATAACCGGCCATGCGGTGGAATGCAGAATAAACGCTGAAGATCCCCATACTTTCACCCCGTCCCCGGGGCGGATTACAAACTATCATATGGCAGGTGGACCAGGGGTTAGGGTTGATTCCCATGTTTACAGTAACTATGTAGTGCCACCTTATTATGATTCAATGATTGGCAAAGTAATCACACACGGCATGAACCGGAAAGAAGCGTTATCAAGGATGCACGGTGCATTACAGGAAATGGTGGTGGACGGGATCAAGACCAATATACCCTTGCATCGTGAATTGATCAGTGATCCGAATTTTATTGAAGGGAGTCTGGATATTCATTATCTTGAAAAGAAACTTTCACAGTGAGCACGAATTTCCAACAGGTTATTGTGACTGTTCAGAAACATAACGCGAATACGATTGAGGATGTACTTACCGATAGTGGAGCAATGTCGGTGACTGTGGAAAGTGCAAATGAGCAGGAGTTGTTCGACGCGGCAGCACCCAGTGAGCCAGGGTGGGAGCGGCAAAAACTCACGGCTCTGTATGAGCCGGGTTTTTGTCATTCTACGTTGCTGCAGGAACTGTCCTCGCGATCTGACGTGGATAGTGTTGCAACCGAGCAAATGGAAGACAGAGAGTGGGAGCGCAGTTGGCTTGATCAGTTTGCACCTGTTCAGGTTGGCCACAAACTCTGGGTCTGCCCCAGTTGGTTAACGCCGCCAGATCGAGATGCTGTCAATTTGATCATTGATCCAGGCCTGGCGTTCGGCACCGGCACCCATGCTACTACACACCTTTGTCTTGAATACCTTTCACAACTGAACCTCGAGGGTAAACTGATCGTCGATTATGGTTGTGGCTCGGGTATTTTATCAATTGCTGCCCTCGCTCTGGGTGCTGAGCGTGCAATTGGTATCGACGTTGATGAGCGTGCTCTTGCTGCAGCAGAAAGCAATGCGGTTATCAATGGCGTTGCAGATCGTTTTATAACCTGCTCTCCTGAACAGGTTGCTGATCTTGCCGTTTACGGTTCAGCAGATGTGCTGATCGCAAATATTCTTGCCGGCACCCTGCTCGAATTGCATGAGGAACTCGTTCGAATTGCCTCAAAGTTCTGCTTACTTATGCTTTCCGGAATATTGCAGGAACAAGGCGATCAGGTAATGGCCCGGTTCAGTTCTGACTTCTCTATGGATATACGGCAACGCGAAGACTGGTTGCTGTTATTCGGGCAGCGAGTACATCGTCAGTTATGAAACAGGAGATTCCGCAAATTAATCAGGAGGCCGATGAGACGCAGGAAAAATTTGCGCGTTGTCCCTATTGTGAAGCGGTATTTAAATTACATCAGTCAAAGCTTGATGTGCGGGGTGGTGAAGTTCGTTGTGGCGCCTGCCGAGATGTTTTTAACGCTAATTTGCACTTCGTGGTACGTAACAGTAATGGGGTGTTTGTTGCCTTGGATCAGGCAGCAGAAGTATCAGCTGAAGCCCTTGTACCACCTCAAGGGGAAATCATAAATCCTCTGCGAGAGATGATCGCTCAGAACTTGAGTCGAACCGAAAAAGACGACGTTAGTCCGCCGCCGTCTTTTGAAGATGACAGCTCCATCGACGAGGATACCTGTTCCAGTAGAAACACCGGTACCAATGCCGTTACTGGCAGACTTGAGTTTCCCTTTGAGCCCTCTGTTGATCATGACAGAAGTGTTGAATGGACAATCGACGCTGAACAACAACTGGAAGAAGCGGTTGTTGAGACTTATATGGAACACAGGCCGACGCAACGACAGGAGAGCGGGGAGCCGATCCTGGATCAACCGAGGCCGACTTCCAGAGCGAACTGGTTCAGTGCAGAACCGGATTCGTTATACGATAATAATCCGTTTTCCGCCCCAGGCGATACAGAATCAAGTGTCGTGGTCGATGATCAGCGGCCGAGTATTGTCAACACAAGTGATGTGGACGAATATATTACTGATCGACCGAATCCTCTCCTTGGTATTTTCTGGCTTCTCGTATGCATCGCCTTTGTCGGCTTGCTCGGCCTGCAGGTTAAATATTATTTTGTAGAAAAATTCGCACAGAATGAAACAATACGTCCTTACCTTGGGGTATTTTGTGGCGTAGCACGCTGTGAGTTGCCACCAAGGCGTGATCCATATCGCTTTACCATTACCCACACCCGAATCGATTTACACCCCAGAGAACCTGGAGCCCTTCGAATCACCGTAAAGCTTCTCAATCAAGCCAAATTCACTCAACCCTATCCTGACCTGCTTCTAACGCTTACCGATCGCGTAGGACGAGTTGTCGGCCGCCGTACATTTCCACCGACTTTCTATCTTGGGGAGGAACAACAAACAATACTAGGATCAGGAGAACTTGGTTCTGTTGCATTTGACCTGGCGCATCCTCATGAAAAGGCAGTTGGGTTTGTTGTCGATATTGTTCGTAACCCCGGCGTATGATTAGAATTGGTAAATTTATCTTACCTAACCAGGTCGCTCTTGCACCGATGGCGGGAGTGACCGACCTGCCTTTTCGAAAGCTATGTAGAAGTCTCGGAGCCGGTCATGTAGTGGGTGAAATGCTGGCGTCAGATCCAACGCTACGCGGCAGCAGGAAGAGCCAGCTCAGGGGAGTCCACAGGGATGAACCTGAGCCTCGAGGGATTCAGATTGTTGGCTGGGACCCTCAAATTATGGCCGATGCTGCGCGCTTCAATGTTGATCAAGGTGCTTCGATTATAGATATCAACATGGGTTGCCCGGCAAAAAAGGTTTGTAAGCATTATGCCGGTTCGGCGTTACTGGGGGATGAAGCTCTGGTGGCAAAAATTCTGCAAACCGTGGTGGCAGCAGTGGATGTGCCGGTGACCCTGAAAATAAGAACAGGCCTGGATCCAGAGCGTCGTAATGGTGTAAAAATCGCACGACTAGCCGAACAGACGGGCATTCAGGCCCTCGCGGTCCATGGCAGGACAAGGGCATGCAAGTATAACGGGACTGCAGAATTTAATACGATACGGGAAATATGTAATGCGGTTTCGATTCCTGTTTTCGCAAATGGCGACATCACTTCGTTTCAGGCGGTAACAGCGGTCATGAGATATACTGGAGCAGCGGGGATCATGATTGGTAGAGCTGCCCATGGCGCTCCCTGGTTTCCAGGTTTAGTGGCACGATTCCTGAGCAGCGGAAGTATTCCACTATCGCCCTCCCTGACAGAGCAAAGACAGATCATTTTGTCTCACCTTGACCAAATGTACCACTTTTACGGCGCGATTCAGGGTGTGCGAATCGCACGAAAACATATAAAATGGTATACACAGAATCATCCAGGTTCTACTTCATTCAGGGCATCAATTAATCGTATCGAAACCCCCCAAAAACAAATCGGGATGGTTTCGAATTACTACAATCAATTAACAGAAAGAGTTGAAAAGGCATCGGTTTGGCAAAAAAATCTAACACACGTAAGACTGGCGACATCAGTAAAAAACAGAACAAGCTTGCCGATTGCGTGACAAAGTCTGTAAACCGGTATCTGAAGGACCTCAAAGGTGAAGAAGCTACAAGGGTTTACCAGATGGTGATCCAGGAAGTAGAGAAACCCCTGCTGCAGGTAGTTATGCAATTCAGCGACCAGAACCAGAGTAAGGCGTCAAGAGTATTAGGAATTAACCGGAATACCCTGCGCAAAAAGCTGGATCAATACGGTCTTGGTTCGTAACTCATGATGCCTGTTAATTCTGCCGTGAGGACGGCGCTGATCAGTGTGTCTGATAAACAGGGTGTGGTTGATTTTGCTCGATCACTTGAACTCCAGGGGGTCAAGATTTTGTCTACCGGCGGGACCTCAAAACTACTTGGGGAGGCTGGAATCACAGTTACCGACGTCAGTGATCACACTGGCTTTGACGAAATTATGGATGGTCGTGTCAAAACACTTCACCCTGTAATTCATGGTGGTATTCTGGGTCGCCGTGGCGTGGACGATGCGGTGATGGAGGCAAATGGCATTACGCCAATAGATATGGTGGTAGTCAACCTCTATCCATTTGAAAAAACGACCCGATCTGCAGATTGTACCCTTGAGACTGCAATTGACAACATTGATATAGGCGGTCCAGCAATGCTGCGGGCGGCTGCTAAAAACCATGCCCATGTGACTGTGGTCGTAAACAGTAGTGACTATTCAGTGGTGCTCGGGAGTATGGAGAAGAATGATGGCGCCGTAGATCAGGACACACGATTCCAGCTTGCCAGCCGGGCATTTGCACATACTGCCCGTTATGATGGGTTGATCGCTAACTACCTTGGGTGTCGACATGGAGAAGGCGCGCCCGCTGTGTTTTCACAGACCTGGAATGCTCAGTTCGAAAAGAAACAGGACATGCGATACGGTGAAAACCCTCATCAGGCAGCCGCATTTTATATAAGCACCGATACATCAGCAGAGGCCAACGTTTCCCAGGCTCATCAGATTCAAGGAAAAGCCCTTTCGTATAATAATATTGCAGATACTGATGCAGCACTTGAGTGTGTCAAGCAATTCGGCCCTAGTGGTGATCAATCTGAAGGGACATGTGTCATTGTAAAACATGCCAATCCTTGTGGTGTTGCCGTCGCTTCAGATTTGTCACAGGCATATGCGAAGGCGTTCAACACTGACCCGGAGTCAGCATTTGGTGGAATAATCGCTTTTAACCAGACACTGACCGCAGATGTTGCCCGGGAGATCGTTGATAAACAATTCGTTGAAGTAATAATTTCGCCAGAAGTGACGGACGAAGCTGTTCAGGTGCTGGCTGAAAAAGAAAATATCAGACTTCTTACCTGCGGGCATTGGTCAAACTGTAGTGACTTTATGGACTTTAAGCGGGTATCCGGTGGACTATTGCTGCAGCAGGGTGATACAGACCTTTGTGGTGACATCAAGGTAGTAACCAGGCGACAACCCAGTGAAGAAGAAATGGAAAACCTGTTGTTTGCGTGGAAAGTTGCGAAGTTCGTTAAGTCTAACGCGATTGTATATGCCAGGGACAAGATGACCTATGGGGTAGGTGCTGGTCAGATGAGTCGTGTAAATTCAGCAAGAATTGCGGCTATAAAAGCTGAGCACGCCGGACTCTCAGTTAAAGGCGCAGTAATGGCCTCGGACGCGTTTTTCCCGTTTCGTGATGGACTGGATAATGCGGCTTCCGCTGGAATTACCGCAGTGATTCAGCCCGGGGGTTCGATGCGTGATGAAGAAGTTATCGAAGCTGCGGATGAGCATGGTATCGCTATGATATATACCGGCATGCGGCACTTCAGGCATTGACCGGCTGAACAGGAAAATAAAAATGGTCGAATTCACAAAGTACAAGGTTATTTTAAACGGCACCGTTTTGCCTAACCAGGACCGCGAAGAAACCATCAGGTCTCTGTGCGACCTGTTTCATTCCAGGCCCTCCTATATAGAAAAACTTTTAACCGGCAAGGAGATTTCTTTAAAAAAAGAATACTCTAAATCTGAAGCCGAAAAGGTCTGTCTTGCGATTCGTACTGCTGGTGCACAGTGCAAACTTGTTGCCATAAAACAACAGGAGCTGGCGGTTCTTGATGACGATTTCAGCACGCTGAGCGGATTAAGTCTAAGTGGATTCGGTGGCGATATGGTTTGTCCATCTTGTCAGCAGGAGGTCGACAGCAACTGGGAGAAGTGTGAGTACTGCGGTTATACCTTCGTTCGAAAAGAAGCGGATAGCGGGTTTTCTTTTGGCACCCTGGATGAAAGCAGACTTTCCAGTGAAAAACCTGAAAATGATGACAGGGTTCCCATGCCGCACAGGGCGGATATCGTCCGTTTTATCGGACCCAATGCGGACTATTACGTTGATAAATTTGAAGAGATGGGTTCGTATCGCAGCCCTAGATTCAAATGGTCCTGGCATTGGCCGGCTTTTTTCGCATTCCTGTTGTGGGCGCTCTATCGCAAGATGTGGGCAGTGGCTGGCTTGAATTTAGTGGGCAATATATTACTTGGCCTGCTGACAAACTCCGGCATACTATGGATTGGCTTTGCCTTGATCTGGCCGTTGTGCGCTAACTATTTATATTACCGGCATGTTGGAAACCATATTAAGCGTCTCGACCCTGAACAGTCCAGTGAGGAAAAAGCTGACTATTTGACCAGAGCAGGCGGCGTAAGTAGGGTAGCTTTGCTAGGCGGCTTTGGCTTGCTGTTCGTGTTAACGTTGATTAGCGGCCAGTTGATCGCAACCCGGATGCTTGACACCTACTATGAAGAACATGGTGTTGGCGCTGGTGCGGCTGATCAACTGCGAGGTGACGGCAGTATTCTGCAAGATGTTGGCGACAAAAACTCCAAACTGGCGCGCACGTCCAAAGCGCTCAATGTACTGGCAAACGGGTTGCGGGTAGTGATTGCTGCCGGTAATGCAGAGGTCATAGATAATACTCTTGCCAGTCTGATTTCAAAATCGGAAAACGAGGAAATAAAAGATGCATGGGGCAATGCAATTGTGATTACAAAAGACAGTGTTCGTGTGGTGTTGCTCTCACCGGGCCCTGACGGAAAAGAAAAGTCTGACGATGACATTCTGCAGATGATCGTTTATTGAACTATTAGACGCACTTTTGTTAAAGACGTGAAGGTACTGATTATCGGTGGTGGTGGCAGAGAGCACGCTCTGGCATGGAAAGCGGCAGCTTCAAAACAGGTGGAGATTGTATTTGTCGCCCCTGGCAATGCTGGAACGGCTGCAGAAAGCGGAGTGGAAAATATCGATATTTCAGCAACTGATATTCAGGGATTATTAAATTTTGCCAATTTGCATTCTATTGATTTGACCATCGTTGGTCCAGAAGCGCCGTTGGTGGCGGGTATCTGTGACCAATTCGCCCAACACGGCCTTCGATGCTTCGGTCCAAGCCAGAAAGCAGCAATGCTGGAAGGATCGAAATCATTTGCCAAAGATTTTATGCAACGCCATGGTATACCTACTGCAGCTTACCAAAGCTTTTGCGATATTGATAAGGCCGTTAACTATATCCGGTCATTGAGTTTACCCGTTGTTATCAAGGCAGACGGGCTGGCCGCCGGTAAAGGTGTAATTATTGCCGACAATCTGAATTTTGCCGAGGTAACTGTACGCGATATGTTATCTGGCAATACCTTCGGAGAGGCTGGCAGCCGGGTCGTTATCGAAGAATTTCTAGTTGGTGAAGAAGTCAGTTATATCTGTCTGGTAGACGGCAAGTCTGTGCTGCCCATGGCCTCCAGCCAGGATCACAAAGCGGCTAACGACGGAGATACCGGGGCAAATACCGGTGGTATGGGGGCCTATTCTCCATCACCCATTGTCGACGATGCCCTTGAGCAGCGTATTCTTGACACTGTGATTAAACCAGTGGTTGAGGGAATGGCAAAAGAAGGCGCGGCCTATACAGGTTTCCTTTATGCAGGGTTAATGGTTGGTGCCGACGGTATTCCAAATGTAGTGGAGTTCAACTGTCGTTTTGGTGATCCGGAAGCCCAGCCGGTATTGACCCGATTACGCTCCGATCTGGTGGCACATTGCTACGCGGCAGTAGAAGGGTCCATTGACCAGCAGAAAACAGAGTGGGATCCACGTTCTTGTCTTGGTGTTGTCATGGCCGCCGAGGGATACCCTGGTTCCTATAGTAGTGGACATGTTATTTCCGGTCTCGAAGGCACTGTTGACGGCACAAAAGTCTTCCATGCCGGTACCAGAGAGAGCACCGAAGGCGTGGTAACGGCTGGCGGCAGGGTGCTGTGTATTACTGCACTGGGTAACAGCGTAGCGGACGCCCAGAAAATTGCTTACGAGAG
>Ga0055584_100001461_pt1 | contig 23177 bp, 16 predicted proteins | sample OSDHelmetaG_FD_58716 | JGI IMG/M metagenome (GOLD analysis project Ga0055584, IMG submission 58716) | Pelagic marine sediment microbial communities from the LTER site Helgoland, North Sea, for post-phytoplankton bloom and carbon turnover... | ecosystem: Environmental > Aquatic > Marine >...
TATCGCTGTGAGCGGCGTGGACAAGTCCCCGTGCACACGGGGCGCGTGGGCGGTGTAGAGCCCGAAGTCTTGGAAGAAACGGACGATTTTATCCTCTCGCGCGACGAGTTGGGTCGCACGATGAAACTGGCCAAAGGTGTCTCGACGCTGGCGCTGCCGATGGACCACCCGGTCAAAAATATGGACGACTGGCTGCGCATAAAACCGTGGTACGAGTTCTCCGAGGCGCGTTTTGATAAGGACTGGCAGGCGATTGCCCAGCGCTATATAGAAGAAGATCGCGTCGTCTGCGTGTCGATACCCGGCGGTTTTGACGAGCCGCGACAGCTGCTCGGCGAAGAGGAGCTCTGCGTATCGTATTATACTCAGCCCGAACTGATCCACGACATGCTCGATACCATCGGCCAGACCGCCGTGCAGGTGCTCGATCGCGTCGCTGCCGAAGTGCAGATCGACCTGCTCAGCGTGCACGAAGACATGGCCGGACGCGCTGGGCCCCTGGCTGGTCCCAAGCAGGTCGACGAGTTTATCAAACCCTATTATCGCCGCGTCTGGGACCGGGTGCAGGAGCGCGGAGCACAGCTCTTCGACCAGGACAGCGACGGCGATATGAGCAGCGTGATCCCTTCCTTTTTGGCGGCGGGCATCAACTGCATGCACCCGATTGAGCCCGTGGACAATATGGATATCGTCGAGCTGCGCGCGCAGTACGGCCAGCGCCTGGCCTTTTATGGTGGCCTCGACAAACACGTATTGCGCGAGGGAAAAGAGGCCATTGCCACCGAGCTCGAACACAAGATGCCCCCGCTGATTAAAAGCGGCGGCTGTGTGCTAGCCTTGGACCATCGCATACCCAACGGCACGCCGCTGGAGAACTATAGGTTCTATATCAAAAAAGCTTGGGAAATTATCGAGCGGGAGTCTTAGGTGTCAAGCGGCAATCTACCTATATTGTGGGCTGGTAAAATTCGACAAAGGATATGCGTATGATACCGCTGATCAGCACGTTGTGCAAAGGTCCACTCGGCGTCGCGCAACTGCCGCGCCTATGGTGGAAAAACCTACTCTATGCTACGGATCAGCTCGATGCGGGTTATCCCCATTGCACCGGCGGCCTTGATCTCAACGTCATTGAGCTGCTGCAGTTGGACCAGGAGCAGACCTTGGCCTATCTGCACGGGGAAAAACCGAACTATCTGCAATTTGAAGCGTGGGTCGAGGCCAACGGCCGTGTGCACCCACAGCACATGGAGCGTTGGAGCAAGTCGCTCGTTGCGCGCACGCACTGGACTGTGGCCAAAATCGACGAGACCTATGGGGATATCGGTTTCGACAAAGATCGAGAAACGGAAGTTTCGGGCGTGCTGCTCAACTGCTTACAGGACTGGCAGCTCTTTCACCGCAACGACCTGCACGGCGATCTCGGTGCTAGTATGCCTCCCGTGCTGAGCAGTATCGACCAGGGGCCGCTGGGCATCTGCCAATTGCCGCGCACCTGGCTAAAAACCTGCCTGCGCGCCAAGGGGCTCTTGCACGACGACTACCCCGACTGCGCCGAGGGCAGCCTCGACCAACGCTGTTTGCATGCGTTGGCGCTCGATGAGGAGAAGGCGCTGGCTTATTTGCGCGCCGAGTTGCCGACCTATCTGGAATTTGAGGGTTGGGTCCGGCGAGAGGGAACAATTGGCGCGGACGCCATAGCTGCATTTAACGAGCGTCTGCTCAAGCGCGAACATATCCCGGCCAAGCTCGAAGATATCCACGCCACGCTGGGTCGTGCACAAACGTGGACGGCGGGGGTATTGCTCAATAATTTAGAGGATTGGCACTACGCGCATGCTGCGCTGATGCAGCTATAAAAGACCGGCGATATTTTTGAAGGTCATTTGTGAGGACAAGTGGCTGTAGATAAGCGCTGCGATTTTAGGAAGGGAGCAGCCGGTTTCTGCGCCAGCGCGCCTGTAGGCGGTTTCGCCCCTTGCGCAGATAGAGCTTTACAGAAGCGGAACTGACGCCCATGCACTGGGCCACTTGGTCGTAATTGCAGTCTTCGTTGTAATACAAGAGCAGTGCGCGCCGCTCGTTAGTCGGCAATGCGTCCAAATAACGCATCAATTGCTCGGTGTTTTGCTGGCGCTCGTACGAGGCATCTGGGCTCTCCTGCACGCGAAACTGGCTGGTGATCACGTCATCCTGTAGGCGCTGATGGCGCTGGCGCGTGCGGCCCCAAGACACGGCGGCATTGGCGGCGGTCCGCCGCAGCCAAGCGGGAAAGAGTTGTACTTGGCGCAAGCCGCCAATTTGCTGGAAGGCTTTGCAGAATACATCTTGGGCGAGGTCTTCTACTTCGTCGCTATGCCGCAGATAGCGGCGGATTTCGTGATACACGAGTGGCTGGTAGCGCTCGGCGAGTCGTCCAAAAGCAACGGCATCACCCGAACGCGCTTGTTTTACCAGTATCGAGTCTTGTGGGGACATACTCGTCTCTTTCTTATGCTCTGGGCTTTTTGAGTATAGCAATAACGTATGAAAATATAATAACTATACTATTAAATGACAAATATATCTCGATTTGCACTATGTCTGTTATACTCTATACTATATATAGATATAACAGCTCTATTCGGTTAGGATTAGATATGCTCACATGAAAAGACGCGTAGCCCAACCTGTTTATCTGCAAATTGCCGATGATTTGCGCACGCGTATCCAATCAGAAGATTGGGGGCCGGGTTATATGTTGCCCAGTCGCTCGGATCTCGCGCGCGAATACGGCGTGGCCCTTATGACCATCCAAAAGGCTATCCACCCACTGCTCGAAGAAGGGTTGCTGGTGGCGAGTCATCGGCGTGGCACCTTTGTCGCCGAGAAAATACACGCGATCCTCGATGCCCCATCGGAAGAGCCAAGTCCGCAAGTCAAAGACGGCGACGGCGTCGATACTCCCGCCCATTTTGAGGGTTTCGTCATCGGTGTTATTGGTTCTTTTGCATTCCACACGGACATAAGTGATATCGAAAATTGGGAAAACCAAGACGCGTGGTCCTCGCGCATGGTGCGCGGGCTCATCAACGAGGCAACGGATCTCGGCGGCAGCACCGAAGTTTTCAACCTGCACGGTACCCTCGACAAAGAAGACACGCCTATCGCCCAAGCCATTCAATACGCCTTGGACGGCGGCGCAACATGTCTGGTCTTTGTCGATGTGCACGGTCACAAACAATACGACCGACGCATCCCTCCCCTGCTTCCCAGGTTAGATCTGCCCTACGTCATTCTGTCGGGATCTAACTTAGATGGTATGGGCCCCAGAGTGTGTATAGACGAATACCAGGCGGGGCGAGCAGCAGCTACCCATCTTTTTGAGGCGGGTTATAGCAAGGTGGTTGCTCTCCCCCTCTACGACTTTCACTGGGAGACGATGCGTTTTGCCGGGGCCAAACAGGTTCTGGGCGATGCATTAATAATGCCCTCGGCAGAAGATATCGAGTTGCTGCGGCCTGCCTACAAACAGCTGCGCGTTCCCACGCGCCCCGAGCGCGTCCAACTGCACGCCGAAATTCTCGACCGAATTATTGGCTTCGATTCATTTGAACCAGGCGAATGGGCGGTGCTTATGCCCAACGACCCCGCTGCCGTACCGCTGCACGGCGTCCTGCAACAGCTCGGCATCAAACCGGGCCTAGACCTTGGGCTGATCGGTTTCGACGACCACTCCTACGCCAGCCTTCTCGGCATTACGAGCGTCGGTCAACCGCTCGCCCAACTCGGTATCACGGCCGCGCGTTTGCTCTGCGAATCCGTGCGCAACGGGCTCGATTCCGTGCAGGCCATAGTGCGCTGCCGTGTGGCCGCGCGCGCCTCGACGCAGCGCCATCCCCGGGGCGCCCAGAAATCATAAGCATCCCTCGTCTTCCGTCTTTGTGCTGTTTACTCGGCGCAAAGCTCGTCAACTGAGCGAGGTGTATTGAGCTCTTCTGCCTCAACCGATCGCCGCATTCTCTTTGGTCTGATGCTGCCGGCGATGCTGATGCCGCTGCTGTCGACCATGTCGCGCGTGGCCCTGCCCGTCGTGCGCGACACCTTTGCACTGACGGCCGATGTCGCCGCGTGGATTGACGTTGGTTTTACGCTGCCCTTTATGCTCTTTATGCCGATCATTGGTCGCCTCGGGGATGCTTTAGGGCCTCGGCGTTTGCTGCTTGCGGGTATCGCTTTTTTTGCACTGGGCACCTGCCTCGTACTGACGGCCGAGGATATGAGCTGGCTGCTTAGTGGCCGTGCGATACAGGGTGTTGGACTGGCTGGCATGATGCCCCTGAGCATCACGCTGATTTCTTCGCTCTTCCCGCCAGAGACGCGCGGCCGCACGATGGGCACCTGGAGCACCGTCGGGCCAACGACTGGTTTTTTCGGTCCGCTCTTAGCTGGGCTCTTAGTTGCCGCGTGGGGCTGGCACGCCGCTTATGCGCCGCCTTTGCTCTGTGGAATACTCGCCTTTATAGTCGTCTACAAAGTCATCCCGGCGCGCGCGCAGGTTGCCCCCCTCGCTTTTTTGCGCGCTTTCGATTGGGGTGGTGCCCTGCTCTTGGCGACCTCGGCTTGCAGTTTAGTGCTCTATCTTTCCAGTCGTCTCATAACGGGCGTCGCGCCTTTGCAGGATTGGCGTTTAGCTCTGGTTTCCCTGGTTTCCCTGCTCCTTTTTTTCTGGTGGGAGAAGCGACATAAGGCGCCCTTTGTCGCGCCGGGGCTTTTCGCCAACAGCACTTTTTTGCGCTCTTCGTTCTGCGCCTCTATGCGCATGGTTGCCATGGGGGGTATCGGTTTTCTGATGCCGCTCTACCTGGTCGATATCAAAGAGATTCGCCTCGCCGAATTGGGTGGCATGCTGATGATTGGCGCTGGTTCGATGGCCGTCGTCGTGCGCGTGGCAGGAGCGCTGGCCGACCGCTGGAGCAGTCGCTGGTTAGTCGTTATAGGTCTGTTGGGGCAAACGGGTGTTATGCTGAGTTTGTGGAGCATGGAGGCGGACTCGTCGCTGTGGAGCGTGGCCGCTGCCCAAAGTGCGCATGGGCTCAGCGCCGGTTTTATGCTGGCGACTTTGCACAAAGTGGTCATGGGCAGCGTTGGTGAAGAGGAGATGGGCACGGCCGCCGGGCTCTATAGTATGTTTCGCTTTTTGGGCGCTGCCATGGGCACGGCACTGAGCGGAGTTTTGCTCCAGCAATATCTCGATGCGGGGCTGCCTGCCATCGAGGCCTATCAACAAGTCTTTTTGGTCATTGCGCTCTTTCCCGCGTTGGGCGTTTTAGTAGGGCTGAGTTTGCGCGATTAAAAATCGTGAAAATAAATATATGCGCCGTTCAATGACGGTACTGCGATTAATGATCTATGCGGGCTCAAGGGGTCGGGGTGGAATCGCATATCGGCAGTGCAGACGGGATTAGTCGTGGCGAAATCGAAAAAGTAAAACATATGAACGATAGGACTCTACTCTTATGAGTGATTCGCAGCCCAATATCTTGCTCTTTGTTATGGACGGCATGCAGGGACAACTCGCCCGGCCGAACCACCCGTGCTCCACGCCCCACTTCGATCGCGTCGCCGCTGGCGGTATGCGCTTTGCCAACGCCTATACGCCGTCGCCGACCTGCTCTCCGGCGCGCGCGAGTTTGATGACGGGACTGCTGCCGCACAACCACGGCGTTTTACAGGTCGAGCACGCTGTCGACGAGGACCAGTGCCTCCTGCGTGCAGACAAGGTCCACTGGGCTCAGCTCTTAGAAAAAGTGGGTTATGCCACCGGTTATTTCGGCAAGTGGCATATAGAACGCAGCGACGAACTCGCCCAGTTCGGTTGGCGCGACTACGAGGTGCTCGGGCGCGATAGCCACCGCGCGCATTCGCAGCAGGGCGGCGCCGCGGACGTGCCGCTCGATCCGGCGCTGACGCGCTACCAAGAGGGACCAGAAGGGTATAACCCCATCCTGCACTACGGCGTCACCGATATGCCAGCCGCTGAGCGCAGCATGGGCAGAACGGCGCAGAGGGCGCTGGAATATCTACAGGCGCAGGAGGGGCGAAAAGAACCGTGGTGCTGCTGTGCGAGTTATTATGACCCCAATGAAGCGATGGTTGTCTCGCGCGCGGCATTTGAGAAAATAGATGTCGACAAGATTGAGTTGCCCGCCACGTTGCGCGATGACTTTAGCGATCGCCCCGGCCTTTATCGCAGGCAGCAGCAAATTTTTAGCAATCTATCCGAGCGAGAATGGCGTCAGGCACTCGCCTGTTATTACGGGCGCATCGCAGAGCTCGACGAACAGTTCGGGCGCCTGTTGGATTATTTAGAGAAGTCGGGCCAGCTCGACAATACGCTGATTATCATCACGGCTGATCATGGGAAATACGTCGGCGCGCACGGCATGGATGGGCATAATTACGGCCCGTTTGAGGAGGTCTATAATATTCCGCTGATCGTCGCAGGACCGGGTATAGAGAGTGGCGTGGAAACGCCCGCCCGCGTCGGCCTGCACGATATCGGTCCGACGCTATTGGATCTCGTCGGTGCAGATCCCCTGCGTGTTGCCGATTCGCGGTCGTTTGCCTCTGTGCTGGGCGATCCTACCCAGGCGCAACACTTCACGGCAGGTTATGCCGAAAACCACGGCAACCGCTTTGTTCTGACCCAGCGCATTCTCTGGGACGGGCCGTGGAAATTTGCCTTTAACGGCTTCGATTTCGACGAGTTGTACCATCTGCAAGACGACCCGCACGAAACGAGGAACCTCGCCGCCGACTTGGACTATGCAGAAAAAGTGAAGGAGCTAATGGGCAAGGTCTGGGGCCGCGTGCGCGAGACCGGAGACCAAGCGCTCTACCACAGTAACTACTACACGATGAGAATGGGAGCCGTTGGCCCGAATCCCTCTTAGCGCTGTCTAGGCGTTCACCTTCGTTGGCAGCGGCGGTTGGTGCTGATAGTCGGGCTCTGTTTTTTGCTGCTTTTGAATGGCGCTAATCTCGCGCCACGTGGCGATCAGCCCGTTGGTAGACGGCGGCAAGTCGTGTGCTATAGCCTTGTGCAGTCGCCCCAGTCGATAACAGGGTACGGCGGCATACATGTGATGCTCAATGTGGAAATTCATATGCCAGTAGAGAAAGCGCACTAGCGGATTGAGCAAAATGGTGCGCGTGCACAGGCGGAAGTCGGCCGTGTTGTCCGCCAGTCCAATATGCTGTGTATTGTTGCACAGGTAGAAAAGCCAGCCGCCGTAAAAGGAGGCAAAGGTCACCAAGACGGGAAGCTGCCACCAGCCTTTATAGAGTGCCGCTGCCACCAGCGCGATATGCCCCAGCGTCATAATGCGATCCCAGCGAAAGAGCCGCCGCCGGCCATCGATATTCTCGGGCGGGAAGAGCACCTGGTCCCAGCCCGGGTTCAAGTGACCAAAGAACCCGCGGCGTATCGTGCCGCGGATGCGATGGTAGGCGCCGAGCGGGTCGATAAAGGCACCGCGCAGATATCCTTTTAACGTCAGATATACCGGCAGAACCACCTCGCCGTCCTCGGGGGGGTGCAGGGTGTATTTATGGTGTTCCGTGTGACTCGCCCAAAAGTGCGTAGGGTTGTACCAGCCGAGGAAGCTGAGCACGTAGAGAAAAAATGTGTTGAGCGACTGCGTGCGAAACACGCTGCTGTGCACCAACTCGTGAAAGCCGTTGATGATAAATGCGTAACACGTGCCGTGCAGGAAGAAGGCGGGTAGCCACCAGTACCAGGCCAGGTGCAGCGTGCTCCACCAGGCCAATGCTCCGGTGGCCGTCAGCGTGCCGAGATAGCCCACTGTTTGCAGTATACCGAGTAGATCACTGCGCTGGTTGAGTTCGGCTAATAGCTCGCGGTCGATCTTCGTGCGATACCACGAGATGCGGCGTTTTTCTTCTATCGTTTCACTCATATCATATCCCAAGTATGCAGAGGTAATTAGTTGTTCGGCAGACAAGATAGAGCCAATTGGTGCACTCGACAACAAAGAATGGCCGGCTGGTTTTTGGTTGGCTAAAATCACATCAGATGATTTATGCCGCCTTTTGTATGCTGTGCTCATTTCCACTCTTGCGCACGGGGTGAAAATGGGTAATTTTAAAACTGACCGGTCAGTTCATTTTTAATGTTTCTTTCGTGCTGTACTTCAGCTCTTTACCATAGGATTTACCCTTATTTTGAAGCGCGTTCATATCTTTATTGCCCTGTTTTCCCTGTTCTCGTTCGCCCCCGCTTTTGCCTCTACTCCCACGGTTGATCGCCGCGCAGCGGCCACGCGTATCACAGGCGAAGTGCCGCGTATCGACGGTTTCCTCAACGATGAAATTTGGCAGAGTGTGCCTGCGACGGCCGACTTTCTCCAACTCGAACCCATAGAAGGTGCCGCGCCCAGCGAAGAGACCAGCGTGCAGATCGCCTACGACGAAGAGGCGCTCTATATCGCCGTGCGCTGCTATGATAAGTCTCCGGCCGACATCGTTTCGCGTTTGGTACGGCGCGATGCCGAATCGGAAGCTGATTGGGTCTTGATCAGCCTCGATCCGCACCTCGACCGCCAGACGGGCCGCTTCTTTGGTGCCTATGCTTCGGGATCGGTGGCCGACGGCATCTACTCTAACGATCGCGACGACGACGACACTTGGAATGGCGTCTGGGAAGTAAAAACGACCATAGACGCGACGGGCTGGGTCGCCGAGTTTCGCATTCCCTATTATGTCTTGCGCTTTAGCCCGCGCGAAGAGTATGTCTGGGGCCTGAACATCGAACGCTATATCAGCCGCAAACGCGAACACCTGCACTGGAATCTCATGCAGAAGAACGAGCCCGGCCTCGTCTCTCAGTTCGGTTATCTCGAGGGAATTCGCGCGATTGACCCACCGTTGCACCTCGAATACACGCCCTATGCTATGGGGCGAGCGATCGTCGACGGCGGCAGCGATTATTTCGGCAATGCCGGTGCCGATATCCGCTACGGCATCACCTCTAGCCTTTCCTTGACGGCTGCTATCAACCCCGACTTCGGCCAGGTCGAAGCCGATCCGGCACAGCTCAACCTGACGGCCTTTGAAGACTTCTTTGACGAGCAGCGACCCTTCTTTGTCGAAGGGGCCGACCTGTTCACCGGTGGTGACTATGACCTGTTTTATTCGCGGCGCATCGGCCGTCGCCCCGGTTATTTTGCGCTGCCCGAAGACGCGACGGAAGAAGACCGGCCCGAAGCTTCGACGATCATCGGTGCGCTCAAACTCACGGGAAAGACCGAGGGCAAAACGAGCTTCGGCCTGCTGCAAGCGGTTACGGCCTCCGAGCGCGCCGATATCTCCCGCACCGTCGGCGCGGAGACGAAACGCGATAAATACCGCGTCGAACCGCTGACGAATTATCTCGTCGGTCGCGTGCGTCAGGACGTGCTCGAGGGGACTTCCACCGTTGGCGTTTTTGCCTCTTCGGTCAATCGCCGCGACGGTCATAGCGCCTATGTTGGCGCCGCCGATTGGGATCTAAAGTTTCGTCGCGACACGTATAATCTCACGGGTGTTGTGGCCGCCAGTCGCGCCGGTATTAGCGGCGCTCGCAAGAGCGGGTATATCGCCCATATCGAACTCGACAAAAGGGGTAATGGCCGCGAAGCGGAGATTGGTTTCGCCGCGCTCTCGCCGGGCATCGAAATCAATGACCTCGGTTTTTTGCGCCGCGGCGACCTCATCCGCAACTGGGCGGAAGTGCAGTATTTTCGCTATACGCCGATAGGTCCTTTCCGCGAACTTGAAGCGCGCGTGCAGGGCGAGTTGGAGTGGAACTACGACGGCACGCGTCTCAATAACAGCATCAATGTCTCGCACTGGTTTGACCTGCACAATTATTGGCGATTGCACCTGCACTACGGCCGCGAGTTTGAGGCGATGGATGACGACGACGTGCGCCGCGGCGGTCCAATCGTAAAAAAGCTGGGAGAGAGTTGGATACATGGTCGCGTCGAAACGGACGATCGCAAAATGGTCAGCGCCTATATACACCCCGATTTTCGCCGCGGCGACGGTGGTCGTTCCACGGTCTTTGGCGTGCGTTCGGGTCTAGAGTTTCGCCCGCTGCCCAGCGTGGAGATATCGATGGAGCCGCGCTACGAGCGCCGCAAGACCGATGCCCAGTGGGTCGGTCTCTTCGGTGGCAATTGGATCTACGGCGAGTTGGAGAGCCGCACGCTCGACCTAACGACGCGCGCCGAACTTAGCTTTTCTCCCGAGCTGAGCGTGGAACTCTTTTTACAGCCCTTTATCGCCATCGGCGACTTTGGTGCTTTTAAATCGCTGACGCGCGCCGAGTCCTACGACTTTGTATCGTACGCACTCGGTGAGAACCGCGACTTTCATCGGCGTTCGCTTAAGAGCAATTTGGTGTTGCGCTGGGAGTTCTCCCCCGGTAGCACGCTCTTTATCGTCTGGTCGCAATCGCGTAGCGCCAACCTAGCAGACCCCGCGGACGAAGACCTAGAATTTCGCCCGCTCAATCGCTTGGGCAGCAGTTTCTCCGACGACGGTGACCACGTTTTTCTCACCAAGATCAGCTATTGGATCGGTGGGTAGTTGCGCGATGATGGGAAGCGTTAGTGGGAGTGAGGCTGGGGGAATTCTTTGTCGATGGCCTGTAGAATAGGCGCTGTATCGGCCTATTGCAGCATGTAAATCTCTCCTTGATAGGCCTATCGATAAAGGAGAGAGCCGAGGGCGCCCGATTAAAAGCACACCGCACACGTGTGCGGTATATCTGTACTTGCGGTCTACAAGTGCGGTCTGGTTCGCTGTGGTGAATGCAATTTCTATAATAATATAAAATGGTCTTTTTATCTGAAAAAGACAAACCCCTTGATTTAGAACAGAGCTTTTTGTATTTATGCCCTCCACCCAACGAGTAAAAGTTGAGATGTCGTTATTCGATAAATTGCGCGAACCCATCAGTGGTCTGACCCACTTGGCTGCGGCGCTGGCTGCGGCGCTGGGTTTGTGTCTGCTTCTCTACGCCAGCCGCGACGACGCTGCTAAGGCGTTGGCGCTCTTTATTTACGGCGCCAGTTTGGTCCTAATGTTTTCGGCCAGCGCGGCCTACCATCTCGTCGACCGCGGTCCCGATCTCACACGGCGGTTGCGCAAGATCGATCACGCAGCGATCTATTTGCTCATCGCCGGTACCTATACGCCGATCTGCTTATACTTCTTTGTCGATTTCTGGCGCTGGGGGTTGCTGGGGGTGATTTGGGGGATGGCTTTGGTCGGCATTGTCATAAAGATATTTTTCTTGCACGCCCCGCGCTGGCTGACGGCCGGAATCTATCTAGTGATGGGCTGGCTCTCGGTCATGGCCATCGAGGAAATGCTGAGCTCTATGCCCGCACCCGCTTTTCACTGGCTCTTAGCCGGCGGGCTTGCCTTCACGTTCGGCGCCGTAGTGTATGTCTGCAAGAAGCCCGATTTCTATCCGCGCGTCTTCGGCTTTCACGAGGTCTGGCACCTCTTTGTCATCGCCGGGTGTTTCTGTCACTTCGTCACCATTGCCCGTTATATAGCCCTTTAGTTGTAACGCTGTGCGCGATAGGCATTCGGTGTGTGGCCGCTGTATTTGCGGAACGGACGAGCGTGACGAGATAGGCTGAATACAACGAGCGAGGGCCGCAATACTCGATGATATTGCGGCCCTCGCTCGTTGTGTTGGTCTAGTTTTTATGCGCAGACTGGATCATTGCCCTGCCAGCGGTGGTGCAGCGGCAATTCGACACCAGCTAGGCGCTGGCGCGTGTCATACCAGAGCTGAGCCCAAGCGGTAGGGTCGCGAAACTCAGCGGACGGATTCGAGCGGCTGCGGGCGACAAAGCCAGGAAAGACTTCGCGCCCCGTCGACTGTCCGGTGGGGTTATAGCGCATTACATGGCCGCGAGATGGCGGTCGATAATCTCTTTGAACGCTGGCAGCGGATAAGCTCCTTTTAGCGACACGCCATTGATCAAGAAGCCCGGAGTGCCGCTAAAACCGAATTGCCCCGCCTCGATCATATCGGCTTTGACGATGGATTTTACTTTTTCCGATTGTACGTCTTTTTCCAGTTGCGCCATGTCGACTCCCAACTTCTTGGCCACTTCTCTCATCCACTCTTCGCCGCCCGATCTCAGTTCGCCCTGGCTCTCGTATAATGTATCGTGAAATTTTATTGCCTGTTCTGAGGATTGCTGCGCGATGGCCTCGTACAAGAGTGCCGCCGGCAGCGCGTGCGGGTGCATTTCTAACGGCAAGTGTTTGTAGAGCACGCGCACGTCGTCGCCGTATTCTCGCATGATGTCTTTTAAGGTGCGATAACCGCGCGAACAGTAGGGGCATTCAAAATCGGAGTATTCTACAATGGTTATCTTTGCATCATCGCTACCAAAATAAACTCTGTCCGCCGAGAGCGCGGGCATTTTTGGGTTCTGGTATTCTTGCTCGCGTCTATTTAGCTCTTGCTGTTGTTCGTTCTGCTGGGCTCTCTCCTGCGCCATTTTCGATGCTTTGTTGGCGACGCGTATAAACTCTTCCGGATTATTTTCGATGGCGGCCAGAACGACCTCCGGGTTTTTCTCAATGGTAGACAGCACAATCTCCGGGTTCTTTTCGATCACTTCGCGCACTTGGTCTACCGTGGGGGCACAGCCCGCGCACAGTAGAGCTACGGTTAGAAACAGCGCACATCTGTACATGTAGAACTCCTCTTAGCATGGTATTTTCACCGCCGAACAGGCGGGAAAAAAGGCTCTTTCAAGATAGAGCATTCTATTCATTAGCAAAATGACAAGGGGCTGCTTTTGCGTGTTGGAAACCTTAGTTTCCACGCGTAATCGTTTGCACACGCGCAAAAAATTCCCGTTTGCGCTCCGTGTTGATTCCCCAGTTGACAGGTACTGTTTGGTAACCGCTCAGATCGTTATAGTCTGCTTCGCGGTCTTGGGCCGGCCAGTCAAAGCGCCCGTGTTTCCAGCCACCGCAGCCGTAGCCTTGTGAATAATAACCCCAGGATGCGTACTCGTCGAAAGCCGCGTCTAGGCTGTCGAGATGCACGGAGTCTTCGTTCATGAGTAGGGGTCTGGGGTTGGCGAGGTAAGGTTCGGATTTTTTTATGCGCTGCAACTGTTGTCGCAATTCGTCTGCCCACACGCTGTTGCCGTGGGGCATGTAAAAATCTTGCAGTTGTTGCCACTTCCCCTTTGGTAGGAAGTTCTCGGGGTGGATGCTGGAGCTGGCCAATAGGCGCCGTCCTCCTGACGTCGTCTGTTGGACTAACTCGATCAGTTGGTGGATGTTTTGCGACTGCACCAACCCGTCCCCGTCCCTAAACTCGTTTTTCACGTCTACGAGGATATTGCGATAGCCCGTTTGCAGTAGCCATTCTGTCGCCTCTGCCGTTGCGCGCCGTATCGCCGCATCGCCGTCTAATAAGCGGAGTAACTTGCCGTAGAAATAGTTGACAATCACCACCATGCCGACTGCGTCAGCCGCGGCTAGGATTCGCTGCAAGCGCGCAAAATAAGCGATCTTGAGGGAGCCGTCTGGAGCGAAAGCACTGTTGATATAATGGTCGTATACTTCTGGTACATAGATCGACCCACCGCCCTGGAGACCGACGGTCACGGCCAAGAGTCCGAAGCGCCGGTACTCTGCTAAGGCTGCACAAAATTCGTCCGTGTTGCGATCCGGATCCCACTGGTCGGTATCAGGGTAGCGCCAATGCACAGCGGTCTCGGGGTTGTCGTCGTCAAAGGTCGCCTGAACCATGCGGCTGTTAAAGAGCAGCCCTTCGACGGATTTTCCATTATAACTAATGCCTTCGTAGGTTGGCCGGCCATTGATAAAAAAACGCGTTCCATCGATGCTGATTTCCGTTGTCATGTCTCTTCGTTTCATTGCAGTTATACTGACTGTGGTCAAATGATGGGGATTAGCTCAGCCCAGTAGTGACTTGTCCGCAGAGTTTCTCACCGTGCGCGTAGCGGCCGAGGTTGTCGGCGGCAAACTCGACCGCTTGCGCGAAGTGCCGTCGGTCGAACCGGCGGTGTGCGGTGTGGTATAGACATTGGGTAGCTGGTAGACTTGGCAAAGCCTAATGGATAATGCCCTCGACGACGGCCGTTTCTATACCGAGGTCTGTCGCTGTATCGCAGAGCGTCTGCCACGTCGTATCATCTACTGGGATACCCTCTTTTTCGCGCTGCAAACGATGGCGCTCCTCTATTTCACCAGGCATCAAGATCTCGTCGACACCGGGGGCTTTGCGCGCGCTTTTTACATAGTCGATAAAGCGCTGTACTTCAGCCGCTACGCCGAGCTCTTCCGGCAGGCGCTCGCAGTCTATAATGAGAGAGAACATGCCGTTGAGCAGGCGCTGGTCGTTGGCGGGATTAGTGCAGCTATTGCCCGTGAATGCTCCGGCGAACATCTCGGCAATTATGCTGAGGCCGTAGCCTTTGTGGCCGCCGAAGGGCAGCAGAGCACCCGGGGGGTCGGTGTAGAATTTCTTGGGATCCGTTATGGCGTTGCCCTCGTTGTCGATAATGCAACCGGGTTCGACTTCGACGCCTTTGTTGAGCGCGACTTTGAGTTTGCCCTCGGCGATGGCGCAGGTCGAAATATCGAGTATGATCGGCTTTTGGCCGTCGACGGGTACTCCGGCGGCCATCGGGTTGGCCGAGAGGCGGCGGTCGATGCCGCCGAAGGGGGCCGTGAGCAAACCGTAGCCGCTGGTGTTGACGAAATGGAAGGAGGCCATGCCGGCTTTGGCGACATAGGTGGGCCAGTCGCCGATCCGGCCTAGGTGGGCGCTGTTGCGCAGCGAGACGGTGGCGATGCCGTGCTTCTTGGCCATCTCGACCCCGAGCTGCATGGCCTGTTCGCCGATGATTTGGCCAAAACCAAAATTGCCGTCGACGATGGCCATCGAGTCGGTCTGGAAAATAATGCTCAATGATTGGTTCGGGCGGACCTGATCGTTTTTTACGTAGTCGATATAGTAGGGAGCGCGGATAACGCCGTGCGAATCGTGGCCCGTCAGGTTCGATTCGACTAAATAAAAAGCGATGCGCTCGGCTTCGGGTGATTTGCTGCCGACGCGTTCGAAGAGTTCTTGTACAAAGGTGCGGAGTTTGTCTGGGGCTAAATGTCGCATATCAGTCGTCTATCCTAGCAAAGGCGCGCACCGGCGAGCCGTCCCTGCCGACGATGGCCAATGGGATAGCGGCAAAGTCGAAGGGGCGTTGGCCGATGGCGGTGAGGTTTGTGAGGTTCTCGACGATCAGCAGATCGTGGCCGAGTAGCACGAGATGGGCTTCGTGCGGTGGCAGGTCGACCGAGGGAAAGTCGACGCCGAGTAGAGAGACGCCCGCATCGACGAGCAGTTGGGCGGCGGCGGCTGTGAGAACGGGGTGGTCCGTGAAATAGTGCTCTCGGCCCCAGTGCTGATACCAACCGGTATGGATTAGCACGTGCCGGTGCGCCCTTATCTCATCTGTAAAAGGCACCAATTGCGCGGCGTCGATTATGGGCTGATCGATCACATTCAATACGACGGCTGGACCCGTGCACGCGTCGAGTGGTATCTGGTCGATCGTCGGTTTGTCGGCGTAGAAATGATATGGGGCATCCATATGGGTGGCGCAGTGAATCGGCAGGCTTACGAGCCCGCAGTTGAGACTCTGGCGCTCTTCGCGACCGGTTTGGTCCGTGTGCGTGAGAATTTTTATTTCGACTGGTGGGTCGCCGGGAAAGGGCGGTGTCTCGTTCGTGAGCGGATGGCTGAGATCGACTAGGTGCATGCGGCTTGTCTGTTCTTAGCCTCGGCCGACAAAAGGCATCTTTGTCGCCATGATCGTTATAAACTGTATATTGGTTTCCAGCGGTAAGTTGGCCATCTGCACAATGGTCTGCGCCACGTGCTCGACGTCGAATCTCGGCTCGACGGCCATCGAGCCGTCGGCCTGAGGCACGCCGTTGTTCATGCGCTCCGTCATATCGGTGGCGGCATTGCCGATGTCGATCTGACCACAGGCGATATTGTATTTGCGCCCGTCGAGCGAGGTCGATTTTGTCAGACCAGTAATCGCGTGTTTTGTCGCGGTATAGGGCGCGGAATTGGGCCGCGGCGCCGTGGCGGAGACCGAACCGTTATTGATGATGCGTCCGCCCTGGGGATCTTGATCTTTCATCAGCATAAAGGCCGCCTGCGTGCAGAGGAAAGCGCCTGTTAAATTAACGGCGATGACCGACTGCCAGTCCTCGTATTCGACCTCTTCTAAAGGCACGGCCGGCGCACCGCGTCCGGCGTTGTTAAAGAGCACATCGAGCCGACCAAATTGGTCCTTTACTCGTGCAAAGAGTGCGTGCACCGACTCGGGGTCGCCGACATCCGTTGGCACGATCAGTGTCTTGGCCATGTCGTCTGCTAAGGTCGCTGTTTCGCATAGCGTTTCTTGTCGCCGCCCAACCAAAACGACGGCATACCCCGCTTTGGCCAAGGCCAGCGCGCTGTGGCGGCCGATGCCGCTGCCGGCGCCGGTGACGAGGGCGATTTTTTCATGTGAACTCATGGGGTGTATCTCCTAATTGTTTTATCGTTATGATCGCGGCGTTTAGAGCGTGTCCAAGAGCGCTTTGGCGCGGCGTAAGTCTCCGGTGTCGAACCCCTCCTCGAACCAACTGTAGATCGCCGCCAGCTCTTCTTTGCCCTCGGCGGACCGACTGCGTGCCAATGCGAAATGCGCCAGACTAGTCGCTGCGCGCAGTTCGAAGGCCTTCGCTCCTTGTTTGCCGGCGGTGTCGAGGGCGCGGTGGAAATGCAATTCTACCGCGCCCTCGGCCGCCCCTTGTTGCGCCAGGAGCTCGCCTTTCAAGCGGTAGAGTTCGGGCTCGTAGTGGTGTTCGTTCTTGGCTTCGACTACGGTGAAGAAAGTCTCTATCCACTCTAGGCCTTTTGTCGGTTCTTCTGTTAAATAATAGAGCTCTACCAGCATGCTCATATAGCCCGGCTCTTTGTAGCCCAGTTTCTCGCACGCGGCCAAAACGACTGCGAGTCCTGCCGCCAAATCGCCCTGCTGCGCCTGCACCCAGCCCAATATGATCTCGGCCCAAGGCGCGAAGCCGGGAAAGCCCTGCTGGTTGGCTCGTTCCACGATCGCGGCGGCGTGTTCGCGCGCCTTTTCGAGGTCGCCGCGCTGTTTGTAAATAAAGGCTACGGACATTTGTGCGGTGATTGCACTGTAGTGGTGTGATTGCGATAGCTCTATTGCGCGCAGCCCCGCCTCAATCGCCTGATCGGGATACCCTCTGGACCAATGCGTCAGACACAGGGCCCGCTGGCCGCACATGCCCGGATCGTGTCCGCCGTAGTGGATGCAGTGGCTCTGGTGCATTTCGGGGCGGTAGAGCGCTATGCCTTCTTCTAAGTGTTGGTGCGCCCTTTCGTAATCGGGTATCAGCATTAGGGTTGTCCACAGAGCGTGATGCGCTTGCAGAATGAGCTCGTCGTCATCCTCCTTGCGGGCGAGGGCCATCATCTTTTCCCCCAACTCGACGGCTTTATCCGTCTCGGCCGAGAAGTGGTAGGTCAGCCAGAGACCCCAGAGCGCCGGAAAGACTTCGGGCGTATCGCCGATCTGCTGGCAGAGCGCCCAGGCGCGGTCGTATATGCTCAGAGTCTCCTCAGCTCCGTAGCCAGAGGTCGTAAAGGTCGCCGTGCCGAGCGATTTGATCAGTTCGAGCTCTTCTTCGACGCGCTGCTCGGTTTCAGGCAGCGACTCGTAGTAGTCGAGGGCTTGGCGAAAAAAAACGACTGCATCGGGGAATGCTCCGGCGGCCATCGCTTGCTCTCCTGCCCCCTGCCAATAGAACCGAGCCTTGGCCACGGCGGCTTTGTCTTCTCGGTGTTCTCCGGTGGCCAAAGACCAGTGATGAGCTAAGAGCGGATAACGGGCTGAAGCTTCTTGCTGGCGGTCTTTCTCTAAGAACTCGGCGATCGTGCGGTGCAACTGTTCCCGCTGCGCGTAGAGCATGAGATTGTAGGCCACGTCGCGCGTGATGATGTGCTTAAAGATGTAGGAGAGGTTGGGGTCGGGTGTTTCCAAGAGCGTAATTTCTAGTTCGTTGAGCGCTTCTGTCGTTTCGCGCAGGAGGTGCCGGTCTTCGGCAATGGGATAGATTTCCGCGAAGGTCGCAAAGGCAAAGATCTGGCCTATGGCGCTGGCGACTTTGAGCCCGAGCTGCTGCTGCGGTGTCAGTTGGTCTATGCGGCTGATGATTACGCCTTGGACGGTGTCTGGAAAATTTAGGCTGTCCAGATTGTCTAGGCCCGGCGCGAGAATACATGTGTTTTCGACGACCTGGATCTGGCCGCTGTCGCGCAAGGCGTAGGCGATTTCCTCGCTGAAGAAAGGATTGCCCTGAGCCTTTTCCCGGATCAGGTCGGCGACCGGGCCGGGCAATTGGTCGACGCCGAGCCGCTGGCAGACTAGGCTCAGTGTATCCTCTGCTGCCATCGAGTTTAGGACCAACTTCTGCGCGTTATCGGCCTTGGCGAGTTGGTCGTATTCTGCCGGCCTAGCTTCGGGCATGGGCCGCGTGGCGACGACCAATAAAAGCGGCGACACCTCCGTCCGCACTCGCTGTAGCAGAGCCCAGGATGCCGCGTCTAACCAATGCGCGTCTTCGATAACGAGCACGAGAGGAGCTCGTTCGGCCGCGCGCTTGAGCAGGTCGGTTAGGATAGTCTGCGATTTGGCGGAGCGCCGCTGGTCGGCGTACTGCCGGCTGGTTTCGCTTTCCTCAAATTCGCAGGGCAGGACCGGGTTGATCAGTGCGGCCAGGGGTAGGTAGTCGGGAAATGCTGCTAGGCGCGCGCGCGCGCTGTCTCGGGCCGTCTGCGGGTCGTCGCTCTTCGGGTTGATGCCAAAGAGCGTTTGGAATACGGTTCGCCACGCTAGGTAGGGCGTATTTTTTTCGATGGCGCTGGCGGCTCCTACTAAACAGGTGAGACCGCGCACCTGCTCGCACGCGTATTCGACGAGACGGGATTTTCCCAGCCCCGGTTCACCTTCGATTAAGATTGCACCGCTCGTGCGTTCGTCCACTATACGCTTGATCTGCTCATCGATGATATGTCGCTCCGCCTTGCGGCCGACGAGATGAGTCGAAGTGTGCACCGCCCCCTTTACCTCGTCGAGCGGTAGATAGGCAATGACGGGCTCGGCTATCCCTCGGATTTTTATCGGCGGCAATGCGGTGAATTCCCGCGTGGCTGCTTTACGCGTTTCCTCGTCGCAGAGAATCGCGCCCCCGGGCGGCATTAGGTCGCGGTGGGAGGTAACTTGCATTAGGCGCGCCGCCAAGTTCACGCCTTCGCCGATCATCGTATACTCGCGTCGCGTCTCGCTGCCGACCGATCCACAAAAGACCCTGGCCGTAGTGATCCCGATGCCGGCTTCTTCCCCTAGCTCTTCGAGTTTGGCTTGAATCGCAATGGCTGCTTCAACACCGCGCACGGGATCGTCCTCGTGCGCGAGCGGGGGCAGGCCGAAAGCGACTAAGAGACTCGCGCCCTTATCATCTACGCTCAGCTTGTTGATGCTTCCCTCAAAGCGCTCGACAAGCGTTTGCAGGGCGCCTATTACCTGTTGGTTTTGCTCTAGGCGTTCGACCAGTGCTTCACTGAGGTTTGGCAGGTGTATAAAAAGAATGGTGACGCGACGGAGTTCGGCCAGCCACGCGGTCTGACCAGCGGAAAGCCGGCCGAGGATTGCCCCCGGAATAAAACTGCGCAACGCCGTTTCGGCATCCGTGGGCAAATCTATGGACGGGAGTGGTTCTAAGGGGAGCGGATCGCTAATGGCCGCGAGTGTTATTCCATCGCTTTCCGGCAATGGGGAGCCCTGTGCATGTTCTTTTACCCGTTCCCAAGCTTGCAGAGACAGTACGACATTGCCCGGGTCGACGTGGCGCGAGCCCAGTGCCACTTGCTTGAGCGGATCGCCGACCAGCAAGGATTCCCAGCGGCCAGAAATACCGCCGAGATAGCTGAGCGATACCTCGCCAGCTCCAATGCTGATTCGATTGGCCAGTTGGATTTCGTCTGAGACCACATAGGTCCGGTGTTGGCACTGTAGCTCCAAACCGCACTGAGCCGCGATCTGAGTCATACGGGCCAGGTCTCCCGCGTCGTTCCCGGCGGGCCAAAGGGCCAACATGGCGTCGCCGGCGAACTTGACTACATCCCCACCATGTTGGCCGATAATTTCGAGCAACTGGCTAAAATAACCGTTTAGATAGTGCGTCAATTCCTCGGCCCCTGAGGGGCCTTGGTTGGCGAGCTTTTCGGCGAGGGCGGTAAAACCGGAAATATCAGAGAACAGAACGGCCGCTGGGAACGGCTCCACGCTGGCGGCACTAAGAGGCGTTGGGTCGGCTACAATTTGCTTTTTAACTGTGTGTGGGACATAGCTGGAAAAAGCTTGAACGAGATCGGACATAGCGTAGCCTTCAGTCGATTTTATTGGCAGCGGGAAAAACATAGGCCAAAAATATGGCAATGGCGCCCAATGCTCGCCTACAAACTAATTAAAATGAGTGCCTAGAAAAAGATCATCTTTGCTCGCTGAGTTCTATCAGCACGGCTGTGTGGTCACTCAGTGCGTCATGTCGAGCTGGCGCTTTTTTCGCTTTATCCCAAACATTGGGCGCGCGAATATTCCACAAGACTCGTCGCACGGGGGGTATCTTGCTGCAGGGTATAGAGAATTATACTTTTGCATCTCGGCCCTTAGCTCTGCAATATAGATAATAGCTAGGGAGGAAGACGTTTCGTTCAATGGCTAACTCTCCACCCAATGAGAGAGATCATGACCCACTCGTTAGAGCTGAGTAGTTTGAATACCTATCCGATCAAATCGGCTGGCGGCGTAGCTTTGAGCCAATCGCAGGTTACGGCTCGCGGGCTGCTACACGACCGGCGGTGGCTGGTATGCGACCGCAACGGCGAGTTCCTCACGCAGCGCACATTGCCCAAGATGGCCCTGATCCAAGTGGAAATAGGTGATACTCTGCGCTTGAGTATGAGCGATAATGCCTATGCGGCGCTCGAATTGCCGCTAGTGCCGACCGCTGCTGCCCCAATGCGCGTAGAGGTGTGGGGCGATATTTGTATGGCTTGGTCTATGGGAGGGGCGGCTGCTCAGTGGCTCAGCGATGCGCTGGGTGTCGACTGTCAATTGGTCTATATGCCCGAGAGCACGCAGAGACCCGTTGATCACGGTCGTTTTGACATGCCCAATAGTTTTGCGGACGCCTATCCCTTCCTATTGCTTTCCGAAGCATCGTTAGCGGATTTAAACGGGCGTTTGGACCAGCCCGTATCGATGAACCGCTTTCGACCCAATTTGGTTGTTAAAGGCTGTGAGCCATTCGCCGAAGATGACTGGCGACAAATTAAAATTGGCGAAATCACTTTTGATGTGGTCAAGGCCTGTGCCCGCTGTTCGATTCCCGGGCTGGAGCAGTCTACGGGAAAGCAGGGCAAAGAGCCGCTAAAAACCTTGGCGACCTATCGCCGCTGGGAGCAGGCCATTTGGTTCGGACAAAATCTGCTGGCCCGAGGAGGAGGCGTGCTGCAGGTCGGTGATGCGGTGGAGATCATAAGCTGTGATCTCGACGAAAAAGCGGAGAAAATCGATGATTGAAAATTCAAATATTCTCTTCATCGCTCCGACCTACTCAGTTACGCCGGCGCCGGCCTCGTGTCCACGCGATTTGATCGGTATATAATTGAGCATTAATAGCCAGCATAAGTATAGACTCTATTTATCATCTCATTGGATGGAAGCAGCATTGATCGCCCTGCTATCCCTGGTCTATTTCAGCTCGGTTGCGAATATGCAATGGAGTACTCATGATCGCGAGTACATGAGCGACAGCGCGGCTATCAGCTCCGATCCTTCTCGCTTTCTGGCCGCCGATAAGTTGATACCGGGCAGGCCTACTCTCGAGTTCGTTATCTGGTTGTGGTATTCCGCGTGGGGCAATTCGCCAGCAGCCTTCCACTGGCTCGGCATTGCACTGCACGCCGCGGCGAGTGCACTCTTGGTATACGTGGCGCGGCAGCTAGGGTGGAGTCGCCCGCTATCGCTCGTAGCGGGGCTGTTGTTTCTCACCCATGTCGGCCATTTTCGCGCCATTCACTGGGTCGCTGCTTTTTGCTATCCACTTGTATTAATAGGCGGCCTGGTGGCCTTGTTATGGACAGAACATTACGCCCGCCGAGGTCGTAAGAGGCATCTGATTGGAATATATGCCATTTCTATACTTGCGATGGGAACACACCCTTCATCTGCATTTATTTACCCCACTGTCCTACTTTGGTATTTATTGAGGCGGCAGTCCATTGCCGCTGTCTTGAAGTTGGTTCCCCTCGGATTCCTCATGGCCGGTTGCGCTTGGTTGCTAACAGTTCACTATAGCGCTGCACCGCAGAACGCAGTGCTAACAGATCGCTTTGAACTAGTAGGCTCTGTAGAGGCCCTAGCGGCTCTGTTTTCCCGGCTCTTTACGACGGCCCAATCGATGCCGGTTTCCCCCTATGCACACGTAAGTTGGGAAGTGCTCATCGCTCTACCGCTGTTTTTAGGGTTGGGTCTATACGGCTGGAAATATAATAGGTCCATGTTGTTCTGGCTGGCGTGGGCCGTGCTGTCTTTACTGCCCTTCCTTTCTCTACAGATAGATGCACAAGGGCAATTGGTCGCAGGGCCTTCTGGGTCCTCGCGCTATCTATATGTGGCCAGCGCCGGTTCTTCTTGTGTCCTGGCCGCAGTAGCCCAAAAAGCATATCTCTATCTGAGCAGGCGAGTGGGTGAGGATATTGCCCGATGGATAGGTGCTGCCATACTTCTGTCGGCGCTAGGATCGAGTTATATCTGGCTCAAGAGGACAGAAGGCATATCGCTCTACGTATCGGGGAGATATTACGAAGCTTCAGGCGATAGAGGCATGAGCATTGAACTATTCGAGCTCGCAATTGCGCGCGGTAGGTCGTTGGTGAATGGCCCAGAAATATATAGCCGCGCGTATCTTCCCCT
>Ga0055584_100001462_pt1 | contig 23169 bp, 18 predicted proteins | sample OSDHelmetaG_FD_58716 | JGI IMG/M metagenome (GOLD analysis project Ga0055584, IMG submission 58716) | Pelagic marine sediment microbial communities from the LTER site Helgoland, North Sea, for post-phytoplankton bloom and carbon turnover... | ecosystem: Environmental > Aquatic > Marine >...
CCCCGGCGCAGCCAACACCGCATGAAATCGAATCTAATCGTGCAGCGGCGCCGAGCGCCGAGCCCATCGAAGTGGCCGAATCGCTCCCCCCACCTTGGTCGCGAACGCAGCGTGCGATCACGGCCTTGCTCTGCGCGATCTCTTTACTCGCATTCTTCGCAGATGGGGAGCACCCGCTCGACGTTGTCGACTATCGAATCACGGCCGCACAGGCACAGGCCCGCGCCGAAGACCACCTGCGCACACAGGGCACCGACCCATCCACCTACCAAGTAGTGGTAGTACAAAAACAACAGCCCCATCGCGGCGCGATCCGCTACAGCCTCCAGCGCGATGGGATTGAGTATATCAACCGCCTCTATAGCCAAGACCTCTTGGCCAGCCTGTGGGCCGTGCGCTTTTTTCGCTATGGCGAAAAGGAGGAGTATCTCGTCGCCATCGACCCCCGAGACGGCTCGGTATACTCACTCCGCCACGTCTTAGCCGAAGAGGCCAACGGTGCCAAGCTCAGTGAAGAAGACGCACGCATCCGCGCTGCAAATGCACTACTCAACCACGACATCGATCCGCATAGTTTTGATCTCGTCGAAGCGTCTTCCACAGAACGCCCGCAGCGAATGGACCATCACTTTGTATACCAAGCCCGCGCTGGAGACGCGCGCAACCTAGACCAACTCTTCTATCGAATAAGTGTCGATATTAGCGGCGATGAGGTCACCGGTTTTTACCGCCACTTAAAAGTGCCCGAAGCCTGGACCCGCGCCCGCAGCGAATACTCCTATTTTAAAAAGGCCTGTAGAGGCGCTCTCTTCACCTCCGTCTTTGCCCTGATATTACATACGCTCTGGCTGTTGGTGCGCTTTGTGCGCCGCGATGCGATAAACTGGCGCGGTGCCTATCCATGGGCCGCCGCCGCGACCGTGCTTTCGGGCTTAGTCTACTTCAACGGCATAAATACCTTGGCCATCCAATATGACACGCGGCTCTCCGTTTATATCTTTGCCATAGTACAAGCGCTTCTGGCCGCCTTTGGCCTGCTCGCAATACTCCTCATCGCCTTCGCAGCACACGGCCTACTAACGGGCGCATTTCCCCACTGGCGCAGCTATCTGCGCGCGGCAACAACAAAAGACGCTTTTGTCGATGCCCTCCTGCGCGCCCTGCTCTTTAGCGCAGCCAGCCTGTCCCTATCTCACCTCATGGGACTAGCGCGCAGCGCCTTTATTGCCAGCGATGCCAACCCCGCCTATGCGCTGCCCGTCGGCCTCGATACGTATATCCCCTTTCTCTCGCCTCTAGCCCAGGCGCTCCTCGTGCCATTGCTCGCGTCACTTGGCTTGGCCACGTTAGTGTATTACGGTCGTCACTTTGTTGGCAGCACGCGCAACGCCCTCCTGCTCGCAGTGGCCTTCTGCGCTATAAGCGCCGGGGCCCGTGCGCATACTATCGACGAATTCACCTTCGCACTTTGTTCCAACCTCGCAACAACCGCTGCTATAATTGCCCTGTGTTATTATTTTTTGCGCACGCACCTCACGGCCTATCTGCTGGCCATCTTTATCACCGTCGCCATCAAACAAGCCCATAGCCTACTCTCTCTGCACGCCGCGCTCTACCAGATGCACGGCATCGCCCTTTTATTGGCCGCCGTTTTGTGTATACTTTACCTGTGGCATCGCGCCGCCTGTCAACGCCTTTTCTAAGGCCCATTTCTACCCGTCCCCTCGACTCAGCCTATGCGTTTCGCACTTAGTTTTATGGCGCTCTACATCGCCGTTTTTGCACTCGACTTAATTTTGTTACGCACGTTGCAACCCGGCTGGTGGCAGCGGCTTTGGCTGCGGCGTTTGCTCTACGGCCAGTTCCCCCTCGCCGTTCTCGGCAGCGCCCTGTGGCTCGTCAGCCGCGAGTATAGATTAAACGATCTACTGGCCGTCGGCTGGGGTATTTTAGCCGTGCTCTTTCTCTACCTCGGCAGCCTATTAATCGCCCTCGTACTGTCTTCCCCGCTACTCCTAGCGCATAAAGTATGGGCTTTGATCGATCCGCCCCCAGCTCCTGCGCGCCGCGCGTTTTTGGGACGCGCCCTCATTGCCTTGCCGGTGGCTGGTGCCGGCGGCGTTAGCTATGGCCTAGCCCGCTCCCATAGTCAGGCCGCTCTGCGCGAAACGCCGCTCTATTTCAACAACCTACCCGCACCGCTCGAAGGCCTGCGCGTGCTGCATATCAGCGATATTCACATAGGCCCCTATATAGATTTAGCCGACCTTGAGAAACTACTGCTGCGCGCCGAAGGGCTAAAGCCAGATCTGGCGCTTATCACCGGCGACCTTTGCGACCACATGCCGGACTACCTAGACGCGCTGCGCCTACTCGAAGCATTGCCGACCCGCCTGGGCTCCTATTGCAGTCTGGGCAACCACGAGTATATCCGCGGCGTGCATCGCGTGCGCCGTCTCTTTGATCAAACCACGCTGCCCCTGCTCGTGGACAACGGCCAAGCCATCGACGTAGACGGGACGGGATTGTATATCGCAGGCGCGGACGACCCGCGCTATTTGCGCAGCCAAGAATCGTACGCGCGCCTACGCGCCTCCGTCGAAAAAGCGGTGGACACCGCCCCACGGGAAGCCTTTAGCATCCTCATGAGCCACCGCTCTCAGGCCCTCGACTATGCTAGCCCTCTGGGCATCGACCTAGTGTTGGCCGGTCATACCCACGGATTCCAACTAGGCTTTGGCGGCCGTAGCCTCTTCGACTCACTGATGCCCGATCGCTATATTTGGGGACAGTACAACCAGCGGCAGAGCCAACTCTATACGACCTGTGGCGTCGGCCACTGGCTGCCTTTTCGCTTTGGCTGCCCGCCCGAAGCCCCTCTTATCGTCCTACACAAAGCTTGATTTTTTAGGAGGAATATTTATGCGAGTGCTCGTTACGGGAGCAGCCGGCCTCGTCGGTCAATGCGTCGTGCGTGGTTTGGAGAAAAATCACCAAGTGCGTGGACACGACCGCGTGCCCATGCCCCATGTCGCAGACCAAATCGTAGCGGATTTGAATGATTTCGATGCCGTTCTTCGCGCCGTAGACGGCATGGATGCGATCATCCATCTCGGTGGATTGCCCGGCGGCGATGATTGGGATGCGCTGCTGCAGAGCAATTTCGTCGGAACGTACCACGTATTCGAAGCGGCGCGCCAACTCGGCGTCAAACGCATTGCCTATGCCAGTCGCGCCGGCGTGCTTAGCCCTTACCCCCAGCAGCAAACGCGCACGGTTGAAATGGTGCCACGCCCCGTCGGCCACTACACCGTCAGCAAGGTGTTTGGCGAGGCCTTAGCTCATTCCTATGTCCAACAACACGGTATGGAAATTGTCTGTGTGCGCATTGGAAATTTTAGCGCCGAGCGCGACCAACCCAAACATCCGCACCACCTCAGCCACGGCGATTGCGTCCGCGTCTTTGCATGTGCCATAACCCACCCCGGCGTGCAGTATGAAGTGGTATTCGGCGTATCTGCCAGCAACTGGCCACTCTACGATATGGAGCACGGAAAAAAGGCTATCGGCTACGAACCACAGGACTTTGCCGATGTGCCAGAAGAGGAGTGGAATAACGGGTAGGGGTTTGTTTTTAGACGGCGAAAGGATACATTCTATTCTACCTAAACCCCTTTGTGCAAAACGGATACTATGGCACTCGTATATCGCATGGAAGATCGTTGCATAGTCCTCGCATCCCAAGGACATGTAGCGTATGAGGAGGGACTTCAGGTCTTTTCCGCAGCGATTGCAGCGGCTCAAGCCAGCCCGTTCTCGAGCTGGCACATCCTCTTCGATATCACGGCGTCGGAGGAAGATCGCTCCGAACAAGAGTTGCGCGGCATAGCATCTTTTATCGCCGCCAACAAAGAGATTCTCTCCGGCCGTTGCGCCATCGTCGCCGACGATCCGCTGCATTTTGGCCTCAGCCGTATGTTCCAGGCTTACTGCGCGAGCTTAGATGTCGCCGTTGAAGTCTTCGACCAATTGTCCACGGCGCGCTCTTGGCTCGAAGCAAGCGACTAAACCCGCCCGCTCACCGGCACCGCCACACCGTGCGTGTGGTCCCACAGGTGCCCACGGCGCTTTTCCCCTTCTAACGTCGTCTCAAAATACACCGCGCGCACCGGCTCTTCGACCACGGGCATATCGTGGTGAAATCCCATGCCCGTGGCCAGACAGTCTCCGGCCTCCACACTATATAATCGACCTTCAGAGACGGCTGTAGCTTTGCCCTCATAAAGGATCCAGAACTCGTCGCAATCGTGATAGTGGCTGTCTAAGTTGGTGCGTTTCTCATAGCCTACCACATCGCCCTTATCTGCTGGTTCCGCTGTATTTTCCACGCGAAACAGCCCCGAGCCTCCGCACTCATCCCCCCATTGGCCACACATGCGCACGAGGACGATAGGCTCCATCGCCTCCAGTACTAGAAAGGGGGCATCGGCTGGTCCAATATCTAGGTTAGACCCTTCTTTTACTTCCACCTCGGCCCCGGCGACTTGCAAACGGGCACTGCCGCGCCCAACGATGAGCTTTTCCCTCTCGCCATCGCGGGTGTATTGATAGTTTTCACCCGGTGTTAGACGCACGATATCGAAATAGCGCATCTGGCACCAAGAGGGTGCCACCTCCTTAGCGCTGCGGAATACGGGCATGGCATTACTCCTGGTATTCTACGGCTACAGCGCGCGCGGCCAACTCGGCTTCGAGCTGGCGCACAGCGGTTATTATATGGTCGACGGCCTCGGCTAATGGCACCTCGCTGCGATCGGCATCGCGACGCAGCTTAAACTCTACCAGACCGTTCTTTAGTCCGCGCTCGCCCACCGTTACGCGCACGGGAATGCCAATCAGGTCGGCGTCTTTGAATTTTACACCGGGGTTTTCGCGGCGATCATCCAATAACACCTCTACCCCCTGCGCCTCGAGATCGGCGTAGAGCTTCTCCGCCGCGTCCTGTGCCTCGCCTTCCCCCTTCGCCAAAAGCGTGATCAATACTTGGTAGGGAGCAACGGATATGGGCCAAACGAGCCCATTATCGTCGTTATATTCTTCGGCGACACAGGCGAGTAAGCGCCCGACACCAATGCCGTAGGAGCCCATAATGACGGGCTGGGCCTTGCCGTTGGCATCTAGAAAACTGCCTCCCATCGCCTCGGTGTATTTGGTTCCGAGTTGAAAGATATTGCCCACTTCGACACCCCGTGAAGTGCGCATCGCCTCGCCGCAGCGCGGACAGCCATCGCCCTCTTGCGCCGCGACAATATCCGTCACAATATCCGCTTCGTAATCGCGGCCACAGTTGACATTTTTTAAGTGGAAACCAGCTTCGTTAGCCCCCGCTATCAAATTGGCCGATTCCGCGACGGCCTCATCGACTACGACTAAGGCCCCCTTGACGCCAATGGGTGACCCGTAGCCGGGCACGGCACCGACGGCGGCGATTTCCTCCGCATTGGCCGCCCACATCTCACGCGCCTTTATCGCGTTGGCCAACTTCGTCTCATTCACCTCCATATCACCGCGAACTACGGCGAGCACAAATTTATCCTCCTGCTCTTCTCCCTGACCGACCGTCGCCATCATAAAGACGGCCTTGGATGTGCGACTGGCCGGCACTTCGAGCAATTCGGCCAACGCCTCGATAGTCGCCGTATCCGGCGTGGCGATTTTCTCTATTTCCAGCGGCTCCTCACCGACGGCTTTCTCGCGTTTAAACGTCGCAATCTGGCGATTGGCCGAATAGCCGCAGGCGCCGCAAAGCAGCAGCGTGTCTTCGCCAATGGGCGTCAGATACATGTATTCGTGCGAGACCTTCCCGCCCATCATACCGGTGTCGGCCGCTACGGCAATCGAGTCTAATCCGCAGCGATTAAAAATATTAAAATAAGCCTGGTAATGCGCCCGGTACTGCTTCTCCAATCCCTGCCAGTCGGCGTCGAGGCTATAGCTGTCCTTCATCGTAAATTCGCGCACGCGAATTAGCCCCGAGCGCGGGCGCGGATCGTCGCGCCACTTCGTCTGCAACTGGTATACCAGTTGCGGCAGTTGGCGATAGGACTTTATCTCGCGGCTGACCAACTCGGCCACGACCTCTTCGTGCGTCATGGCCAGCACCATATCGCGATCGTTTTTGTCTTTGAAACGACTCATCTCACTGCCAATATCATAGTAGCGGCCCGTGCGCTGCCAGATCTCGGCCGGATGCACGACAGGCATCGTAATTTCCTGCCCGCCGATGGCTTCCATCTCGGCGCGAATCAAGTTTTCCACCTTGCGCAGAGAGCGCAGGGCCAAAGGCAAATAGCTGAAGATTCCGCTGGCGAGTTGGCGAATATAACCAGCGCGCAACAGGAGCTGATGGCTGGCGACTTCGGCGTCGGCACTAAGTTCGCGCTGTGTCGTGCTGAACAGTTGACTCATTCTCATCGCAGTATATCTCTTTCGTATAACCGTTGTTGTTTTCATTTATATAGGCAGTACAGCTCTTAAATTAGACCATAGCAGCTCCACTTTCAACCGCAGTGACGGCGGCACTGAATCTAGGCTCCCCTTCTAAGCGCAATGAATCTAATCCCGCGTCCACCTCTTTGACCCATTCGACCTCTCTCACCCGCATCGAGCTAATGATATCATCCTCAGCACCTGCGAGTTGGCCAACGTCGGCAATCTGTATGCGCACCAGTTCGGTCCCCAACGACAGCCCGGCCTCGCTCTTGTAGCGGCGCACAGCGCTGAGCAGGACACACAGCAAACGACCGCGCTCTTCGGCCTGAGGCGAGACGAGTTCTGACTCCACCTGCGGCCAGCTCACGTTCTGCGGCGAGTCTTCCCCTGCAAAAAAAAGCACATTATACAATTCCTCCGCCATGTGTGGGATAAGGGGCATCAGCATCTTTAGCACGTCGCGCAGCACGCAGTACAGCGCATAATGAGCGCCTTGAACCTCGCCTTCATAGAGCCGTTTCTTCGCCATTTCCAGATAGTTATCCGCCAGCTCGGTCCAGAAAAAAACCTCGACCTGAGCGCGCGCCGTAGCGTAGTCTCCGGCGCGCCAACGCCCGCTCGTCTCCTCAATGAGCCGCTGTAAACGCGCTAGTATCCAGGCGTCCGCAACGGACAGCATTGGTCGAGCCTGCGGCGGCGTATACCCTTCGAGAAAGCGCTGCGAAAAACGGGCGATATTCCACAATTTCATCAGCATCTTCTGCGCCGCAGCAATGCGCTCGCCGCTGATAATGGCATCTTTACCCAGCCCCGTGCTCGCCGCCCAATAGCGCAGCGCATCCGCCGAATAGCGCTCTATCAGCGCATCGGGAGACGCGGGACCCCCACCTTTGCTCTTGCTAATCTTTCCGCTGCCAGCAGGTGCTAACCCCCACCCCGAAACAAGCAAGGTTTTCCACGGCAGCTGTCCCCAGTGATAATGCGCCTGCACAATGCTATAAAAAGCCCAAGTGCGTATAATTTCGTGTGCCAGCGGCCGCATAGACATCGGCAATAATACATCTTCCATGCTATCGCTTTCACCCCAACGCGCGGCCAACTGCGGCGACAACGACGATGTCGCCCACGTATCCATCACATCCGTTTCCGCCCGCAGACTTCCCCCGCAGCGACAGCTACGCTGTCCATCCATCCTCGGATCGACGGGCAATTCCGCCGCCTCGGCCATCTGCATCTGCCCACACGTGTCGCAATGCCAAACGGGAAAGGGCACACCGAAAGTCCGTTGACGCGAAATACACCAATCCCAATTTAGGCTTTCTAACCACTGCCGATACTTGTTAAACATATGCGCAGGTTTCCATTCAATCTCCGCTCCCACCCGCAGCAATTCATCTTTATTCTCGAGCAGGCGCACGAAGAACTGCGGCGACAGCACGTATTCGACCGGCGTCTCACAGCGATCGTGGACGCGAATGAGCTGCTGAGTTTTCCAGCTTCTCACCAGCAGCCCATCCCGCTCTAAATCCGCTATAATCTGGCGGCGCGCCGCCGCGGATGTCAAACCCGCATACCCCCCTGCATCTTCTGCCATAAGACCGTCGCGCCCAATTATCTCGAAGAGCGGCAGACCGTGGACACGCCACCAATTCACGTCCGCGGCATCGCCAAAGGTGCAGCACATCACGGCTCCTGTCCCCTTCTCTGGCTCGGCGGCCGCGTCGGCCATAACCCGCACGCTGCGCCCTATCAGTGGCACCTCCACGAAGCGCCCAATCCACTGTCGGTAGCGCTCGTCGTCCGGGTGCACAAAGACCGCCACACAGGCCGGCAGTAGCTCCGGGCGCGTGGTCGCAACTTTGAGCTGTTCCCCTTCTGCGCCCCGAAACTCCAGCTCACAGAAGTCGCTTTCGCGTTCTCGCTCTTCTAGTTCGGCCTGAGCAATGGCCGTCTGGCACTGTGTGCACCACAAGACCGGCGCTTCGCGGCGGTAGATATACCCCTTCTCGTAGAGGTCGAGAAAAGACCACTGCGCCAGCTTCTGCGCGCGCGCGCCAATCGTGCGGTACGACTGTGACCAATCGACGCTCAAGCCCAAGCGCCGCCACAGGCGCTCGTATTCACCGCTGCTCCTTTCCCCAATCTGCAGACACTCCCGCCTAAACTCGTCGACGCCTACGTCTGCCGCCCGCTGTCCCAACTCGCGCTCGACCAAATGCTCCGTGGGCAGACCGTTATCGTCGTATCCCATTGGATAAAAGACCGCACGCCCATTCATACGCCAGAAACGCGCCAGAAAATCGGCGTGGCAATACGAATAGACGTGCCCCATATGCAGTTTGCCCGACACCGTGGGCGGCGGTGTGTCGATCGAGAATACTTCCTTGCCCTCCGGCTTAAAATCATACGTACCCCGCTCCCTCCAGACCGCCTGTCGCCGCGCTTCAATCCGTTTGAAATCGGCTTTCTTTTCCATAACCTTTCTCCCACAAAAAAACCCGCCATCACTCAGAAGTGACGGCGGGTTAGATGATCCATAAAATGCAAATCAATCTCATATTCGCCGTCGTCTACATACCAGTCGCGCTACCGGGCATACTACGCCCACTACACGTACTACACCGACTACACCCATTACACTCTCCAACATCATCTCCATATCCATTTCTCCTCTACTTAACACTTTCACCCTATTTCGATCTCGTAGGATCCATAAACAAAAAAACCGCCATCACTCGAAAGCGACGGCGGGTTTAAAATCTCGTGTATTGAGCTACTCGTTCAGACACACCCTCGTCGCTTGCCGTTAGTTTCTACTACTACCGGTTTCGGAACGAAAATATGGTTATTTATCTGGTGCATGATTTTCCCAATTAATAGCACGTCGCTCACAAAGTCAAGCACTTCTTCTTTTTCTTTCGGCGCGAACCAACGCCCGCATAGAGCGATACATGACGGAAAGCGAGAACAGCACCCAACTCAGTGCAATCGGATAGGCTAACAAATAAGCCGACTCCGCCTCCATCCCCAAATACATGGCCAGAATACCGGCATCCGTGCGTTCGGGCACATAGAGCAAATCCGTCTGAAAATCGTGTAGACTGTACAAACACAGCATAATGCCCATCCATACGGCACCGATGCGCGCAGCGCGCGGCGACTTTATCGCCATCGCCACGAGCAAAAAACCGCCACCGATCCCGAGAAAGAAGTCGACGCCGCCCAGTGGCGTATATTGCATCGTCATACCCAGACACACCGCGCCCACGACCAGCAGCGCCAAGCGCTGCGCCTGCGGATAGAGGCTCGTATATATAAGCAGTGCCCCCCACAGCGCCGAACCGACATAACCAGCGGCGCTAATGAGCGGAAAAAAACCACCGCGCGTCAGCGTATGCCCCGACTCGTTCCAGTGCGTGCGCATCTCGACCACTTCGCCCCCCGTCAGCAGTGCCGCCGCCGCGTGGTTGACCTCGTGCACGAGCACGACAAAAAAGCGGAAGGGCTTGATAAAGGGCGTTTCCCAAAAGGCCAGGGCCAGCGCGGCGCTCAGCGCATAATAGCGAAAGTGCCAGAAAATTTGTGCTATATAGCTTATCTTTTTAAATGCCATTTCAAATGCCATCTATAGAAAGCCCGAAAAAGAATGGACGTACGCAAGTATTTCTGCATTTTGCTGCTCTTTGCCGCTCCCCTATCAGCTGAGGAAATCCGCGTAGCCAGCTTCTACGCGAGCAATTTATCGCCGAACTCCGACCTAGAAGGCGTAGCCGATCGCCTACAGAACTACGACTTTGTCGCCATCCAAGACCTGCGCGACCTGGCGGCAGTAGACGAGCTACTGGCCATTCTTTTTCGCCGCAGCGACTTTTTTAAAATACTGCCCTCACAGCCCTCCGGCAGCGATGGCGCGCGCTATGCCTTTGCCTGGCGCGACCGCAGTGTAAAAATAGTTTCCCCTGGTTCATTTCTGGGTACAAGCGCAGAACGCCGTCCCGTCTACGCCCTTTTTCGCGCGGGCCATTTTGACTTCGCCGCCGTCAATTTTCAATCCGCCACCAGCGCGGCTGCGAGTGAAGCCAAACAACTAGACGATGCTTTTGCCCAGCTGGGCCTAGACTTAGCAGACGAACGCGACCTCATACTCTTTGGCTCATTTACCCACCCCGCGCCCGAGCTCTCACGCTTAGCGCCACTGTTCCCGCGCGACCATTCGATCAGCCTACGCGGCGACCCCATACACGCCAACATCTATTTTTCCAACCTTCACACGCGTGAATACGCGGGCGCTAACGGCATCGATTCTTTCGACGAGACCGCCTTTGCCAACGATGTAGACGCCGCCATCCGCGTTTCTCGCCAGCGCCCCATCTGGGCTACTTTTACCACGGACAGCCCCGACGATGACGGGGCGGGCATTCCTGCGCCGTCTCCCGTGATAGGACACAGTTGGTCGCATATAAAAGCGGCACGACCAGCCCCCTAAGAGAACTAGTCGTGCCGCGGCATCCAGCAGCTATTTGCCGCTCTTAAATCAGTGCCTTCTCAGCCACTTTCTCGCGCAGCATGTCCACGGCTGCGGCCGCACTCAGCGGCTCCATATTTTCTCCCGATCGCAAACGCACAGAAACCTGAGCCTCTTCTACCTCGCGGTCACCGGCGATAAACATATAGGGCACTTTCTGCGTCTGCGCCTGGCGAATGCGTTTGTTGAGTGTTTCGCTCGCCGCGTCTAACTCGGCGCGCATACCGGCGGCACGCAGCTTGTCGACGAGTTCCTTTGCATAGTCCGCGTGGCGCTCGGCGATGGGCAATACCACGACCTGCACGGGGGCCAACCACACGGGAAAAGCGCCGGCAAAATGTTCAATGAGCACACCGACAAAACGCTCTAACGAACCAAAGGGCGCGCGGTGGATCATCACCGGGCGCTGCGTCGTGCCATCGGCTCCAGTGTATTCTAGCTCAAAACGCTCGGGCAAATTGTAGTCGACCTGCACCGTGCCCAACTGCCACTCGCGCCCGACTACGTCCTTGACTACGAAATCTATCTTCGGTCCGTAAAAGGCCGCTTCGCCCGCTTCTTCGCTAAACTCCACCCCCAAACTCTTAGCCGCCTGTCGACAGGCCTCTTCGGCGCGGTCCCATTTGGCGGCCTCGCCGACGTACTTATCGCTGTCTGGGTCGCGCAACCCCACGCGCACGCGGTAGTCTTCCATACCCAAGGTGCCAAAGATGATCTTTACTAGCTCCAAACACCCCAACAACTCTTCGGCGACCTGGTCTTCCATGCAGAACAGATGCGCATCGTCCTGCGTAAAACCGCGCACGCGCGTCATGCCACCCAACTCGCCGGACTGCTCCCAGCGGTACACCGTGCCAAATTCGGCCAAGCGCACGGGCAGATCTCTATAGCTGTGCATTTGCGAGGCGTAGATTTTAATATGGTGCGGGCAGTTCATCGGCTTGAGCAAATAGCCGTCGATATCGCCCACCTGTATCTGGTTCGAAAGTTCGCCACAGGTGCAACCTTCATCGGCCAGCCCCTGTAAATGGTCGTGATCAATGATCGGCGGGTACTGGCTCTCCTGGTAGTAGGGAAAATGTCCGCTCCTGCGATACAGGTCGAGTTTGCCGATATGCGGCGTATAGACCTGGTGATAGCCCTGGCGGCGCAGCTCGGCCGATATAAAGTTTTGCAGTTCGCTGCGCACGACAGCTCCAGCTGGCGTCCACAACACCAACCCCTGTCCCACTTCCTCGTCAATATGGAATAGCTTGAGCTGACGCCCGAGCACGCGATGGTCGCGTTTTTTGGCCTCAGCCAACATCTTCATATGGTGATCGAGCGCCTCGCGCGTAGCGAAGGCGGTGCCGTAAATGCGCTGTAGCATCTTGCGCTTCTCGTCACCGCGCCAATAGGCGCCTGCCACGCTCAACAATTTGAAGAAACGCACCTGCCCCGTGCCCAGCATATGCGGCCCCCTGCACAGGTCGACAAATTCGCCGTCTTTGTAAAAGGACAGCTGTTGCCCGTCTTCGAGATCATCTAGCAGTTCCTTCTTGTAGGGCGCGTCGGCAATCATCTCCTCGGCCTCCGCCCTCGACACGTCGACGCGCTCAAACTTGTGGTTCTGTTTGATTACGCGCTTCATCTCCTTTTCGATATTCGTTAGGTCTTCAGGAGTGAAGGGCTCTTCAACGTCAAAATCGTAATAAAAACCGTCCTCTATCGCCGGACCAATGGCCAACTTCGCCTCTGGAAAGAGCCGCAGCACCGCCTGTGCCAGCACGTGCGACAAGCTGTGCCGGTAAATCCACGCCGCCTCCGGATCTTGCCACGAAAGCAGCTCCACTTCGGCATCGGCCGGCAGTTCCGCGTGAAAATCAACGCGCTCGCCGTTCATTTTGGCGGCGATATACTCCTTTAACAATCCCTTGTCTTTTTCGACGAGGATATCCTTTAGTTTCCCCCCGCCAGCATATTCTATTTCTTGCCCTGCGGGCACTTTAATCAGCATGATTTGCTCCTCAATAGACATGAAAAAACCCACTGCCTGCCGCGCAGTGGGTCATTAGTGTTCAATCAATTGATCTAAACCAATTTAATATAAACTAGCTATCCCACCGTCTTGTAGACGCGCGTAGTCAACCGCGTCGATATAGCAGGGATAGTACTGAGGGCAGATATCAGAACCGCCGACAATCTGTCGATATATACCGCATAAGCGGATACAGCCCAAAGCGGTAAAGACATCTAGAGCAACCCTCCGAAACGAGTGTATTATCTTTTAAAGGTATCGGCAGAGCGCAAAGGATGTCAAGCCTTTTTAGCTATAGTGCATAGCGCTTGCACCGCATTCTCTACAACGATGACGGTCGAGGTCGAATTGCTAAGACGGATTGACCGCCTTGCGCACGGCCTCTGCAACTAGCGGTGCCACGCTGCGGTCCATCGGCGATGGCAAAATCATATCGCGCGTGGGTTTGGCAACGGCGTCGGCGAGTGCGTGCGCCGCCGCCAGCTTCATGGCGCCATCGATATTGCTCGCTCCCGCGTCCAGTGCACCGCGAAATATACCGGGAAAAGCTAGGACATTATTGACTTGGTTGGCAAAATCGCTGCGTCCCGTGCCGACGATAGCTGCACCTGCTTCTCTGGCGAGGTCGGGCATAATTTCCGGCTCGGGATTGGCCATAGCCAAGATGATTGGGTCCGCCGCCATGCGCCGCACATCTTCGCCATTGAGCAACCCCCCCTTGCTAACGCCAATAAAGACATCGGCTCCCTCTAATGCTTCGTGCACCGTGCCCGTGTGCTGTTCGCGGTTGGTAAAGCTGAGCAGCATTTCCTTCTCGGCAGAAAGCCCGTCTCTGTCCTTGTGGATAGCTCCGCGCGAATCGCAAACGACAATATCCCGAACGGGCACGCAGAGGTTGGGATCGAAATTGACACAGCGCAACAGCTGCGCAATGGCGGTACCGGCAGCGCCCGCACCGCTGACTACGACGCGTAGATCGGCTGGATCGCGCCCCAAGATACGACAAGAATTGATCAACGCAGCCAAGAGCACAATAGCCGTGCCGTGCTGGTCGTCGTGAAATACCGGGATATCCAAATCCTGTAAACGCTGTTCAATCTCAAAGCAGCGCGGCGCGGAGATATCTTCTAAGTTTATACCGCCAAAGGTCGGAGCGATTCGCCGCACCGTCTCGACAATTTCGTCGGCATCCTGCGTGTCCAAACATATCGGCCAGGCGTCAATATTGGCAAATTCTTTAAAGAGCATTGCCTTGCCCTCCATGACCGGCAGCGCCGCCAACGGCCCAATATTGCCCAACCCCAACACGGCGGACCCATCGCTGACGACCGCTACCGCATTGCGCTTTATCGTCAGTTCGCGTGCGAGGGCCGGGTCGGCAGCTATCTTTTCACACGGACCAGCCACACCCGGTGTATAGGCAATGGCCAAATCGTCCTGAGACTCAATGGGCATCTTGCTGACAATACCGATCTTACCGCGCAGATGCTCGTGGATAATAATCGAGCGCTCGTAGAAATCACTCATGCCGAGTCTCCTTTGACGGGAGCTAAAGACAGGTGTAGCTCTACCCAACGGATATTTTCCGCGAGGCTCGTGCTCTCATCGACGCGCAGACAGGCATATCCTAAAGCGCGCGCGCGCGCTTCAACCCAGTCGGCAAACTCAATATCGCGCTGCATCCAATTGGCAAAAGCGCGCTCCGAATCACTGCATGCGGCGACGACATCCCGCGCCCAGTCGCGGCGGCGATAATGCGTCCACTGAAACTTGGCGCTGGGCACCATCCACACCGCGCGAACGGCCGAGCCACAGCGAGTAAATACCTCGTCGGGCAGCAGCGCCGCGCCTTCGGCCAAAACAACACCTCGACCTTCTGTGCCCGAAGTCTGGCGCAACAGATCTTGTACAACGAACGGAAATTCTTCGCGATAGGCGGCAATTTCGTCCGCGACCAATTCGGCCACCGGGCGCATCCACAGCGCGTCGCCGCGCAGAGAGCGGATCCGTTCTAGTACCGGCTGCTCGGCGGCCGTTGCAGCCGCAGCGTGGGCATCGAAATGCCCGTCGCACGGGTAGTAGTGCAAGCCGTAGCGTTCCGACAGTATTTCCGCGACGGACGATTTACCCGAACACGGCGAGCCCCCCACCCAGAGCACACGATCCAAATTCGAGCTAGTGTTCACCGCTTTGTGCCGTTGCAAACTGAGCGATGAATTGCACCCCTTTTTCGTCGCGATCCTCCTCGAGCATATCGAGTATCAGCGAGCGGTGCTCTTGGCAGGCCAAACGCGCGCAGAGATCGTGCATGCGCACGCAGAGCCGCGCCGCCGCTTCCGCAACTTTGTACCAGCGCACGATTGAATCGACCTGCGAATCCGTCTCTCTATCAGTCCATACAAAAATGCACTTACGGGCGGTAGAAGAAGTCCACACGGGCCAAGTAAAGGCCAGGCGCGGGTCCTTTATAATGACGGGCTCGGGATGGGCCGCCAGCCACTGCTCGACCACATCTGCATTTACAAAGGGCAGTAATCCCGGTTGGAATACCGTCATCTGGAAATGCTGGAGCAGTGCCTCATTGATCTGATATACCTGCGGGTTCTCGTAATGGCCCTGCGGTTGATGCCCTTCCATTGGCCGCATATCGAGGGGCGGCGTGACCGGAAAACCCTCTTCGTACAGCTTCTTTGTCAGGCTGGAAGTCCCCGAACGCCAGCCGAGAATCATGATAATGGGATTGTCCAATGCGTCCGCTCCTCAAGCTAAATCGTAGTATTCGCGCTCCGGCAGCGGCACCGGCGGATTGTCTTCCGTATCGATACTCCAATCGGCCAAACGCAAGCGCATTTCAGCCAAGACGTCGCGATTTTTTTCGTCGTCGATCACATTGTTCAATTCCCACGGATCGGCCTTCAAATCGTAGAGTTCGTCGCGGTCCCCCATCGAATCGTGCACGTACTTCCACTCGCGCGTGCGCACCATCTTGCGCCGCCCTTCCGCTTCGCGCCAGCGCAGCGAACTCATCAACGCCTTGCGCCCCCACGGACGCGGCAACTGCTCTAGGTCTTGCATCGTAAAGGCCGCACCGCCACTACCGTATTCGGAAAAGGTTGCATCGCGCGGACTGGCCTCCGTAACCGTTGGCAGCGCTTGCCCCTGCATCGAACGCGGTACATCCAACCCCTGCAATGCTAATATGGTCGGCACTACATCGATGAGATTAGCCATACTGTCGTCGCGTTTGCCGGCCGCTATTTTTCCAGGCCATGAGACGATAAGCGGCACGCGCGTCAAACAATCATAAAAAACACCACCTTTGCACGTCATGCCATGCTCGCCCATAAAGTCACCGTGATCTGAGCAGAAGACCACGATGGTATTTTCGCGCAGGCCCAAATTTTCCAACGCATCGATGATCTGCCCCAGCCCATCGTCCAAAAAGCGCACCATGCCGTAATAGGCCCCCATTACGCCGTAGACATCTTCTAGCGAATCCTCGCGCCAGTTGAGAATATTGTAGAGCACTTTGTTGCGCTCCGGCGCACTGCCGTCTGTAAACTCGTCTTCGCGCTGCGGCGGCAATTCTATTTTGTCGGCGGGAAACATATCCGCATATTTTTTTGGCGCCACCCACGGCTCGTGTGGGTCGGGCAGCGAGACCCACAGCGCGAAAGGTTCGTCCTTGTGCTGCTCCAGAAAACGCACAGTCTGCCCGGCAATCAAGCCCGTCGAATGATCTTCTAACGGCAAATCTGAACTCGCGTAAGCGAAGCTGGGCGTTTGCGGCTCCATAGAACGCACCAAGTCGGCCACCTTTTTCCGCCCTTCTTGCGGGCGAAACCAATCCATTCCCCACGTGTCAGGGCCTTCCTGACGTCCGCCGTGCGTAAAGGCGTTCCACACGTCGAAGAGTTGGCGGTCCTCCTCGCTCTCGAAGCAGTGGTTCTTGCCAATCAGCCCCGTCGTATAGCCCTCGTTCTTCCATATTTTCCACGCGTGTTCGGCGCCCGTAGGCATCGGCGTTTCGTTGCGACGCCCCCCGTGCGAGTGCGGATACTGCGAGGCCCAAAACGACACGCGCGCCGGCATGCACAGCGGATGCGGTGTAATGGCATGTTCAAAGAGCACGCCCTCGTCTGCCAAGCGCTGCATCGAAGGCGTCTGGCAAAATGTATTGCCGTAGAGATGGCTGGCGGTAGCTTTTTGCTGGTCGCTCATAATCACCAGCACATTCGGTTTTTCTGTCATGACTTGCTCCGGTTAAAATCAATTGCACCGAGCGCTCCGCGCCCATTTCGAACTACATCCGTCGCCAGCTTCGCCGCCGCCTGCACGGCATCGTTTAAACTCTCCTGACGACAGAGCCCATATACGAGACGGCCGTTGAAACTGTCTCCTGCCCCCACGCTATTAGCCGCCCGTATTACCTCCGTAGGCACGTGCCCCTGACTGCCGTCACGGGCGGCATAAAAAGCACCTTCGGAGCCACGCTTGATGACCACCGTCTCCACCCCCCGATCCAATATGCGCTCGGCCAACTCCTCGGCACTATCGGCCTCTTGCCAAAACGACAGCTCTTCCTCCGTCCCCAGCAAACAGTCGACATCGCGCCACAGCATATGCATATCGCTCACTTGCACGCGCCCGGCAAACCACGGGCTCGGATCAAAGGCTACGCGCGTGCCCAGTCGGCGCAAGGGACTAAAAAGAACCGCCAACTCGCGCAGGTCTTCCGCGTCTATTGCCCCATAACCCGAGGCGAGTAAATAGTGCGGCACAGCCCCTTCCAAAGAAGCGCGCCAATCCACCTTCTCTCCCGTATAATAGTGCGAGCGCCGCTGCCCGCGCCCGTCTAGTGCAATGACGTGAACCGCCGTGTTCGCCGCACATATCCCCCCCACTTCGACCTCCACATCCTCCAACCAGCCGCGCAGAATACCGCCCCAGATATCGCGGCCTATATTGGCATTGAGCGACACCTGCTGACCCAGTGCACCGAGGACATAAGCCGCCCCGGCGCCGCATCCCCCCAACGCCGCATCGACGGGCTGCTGTAGGCGCTGCACATTATCGCTCCATGTATCGCCACCGCTTTCCACCTGTTCTGCACCGCGCACGAGGACATCCAACACGGCATTGCCGGCCACGTGCACCAACCCCTCCGTCATCTCTCTCACGTCGACTGGCGCCTAGAGCTCGAGCGCGGCTTTACCGCAGACGTGGACGATGGCATCGTAGACGGGGCCAAAAGGAGGAGCATATGCTAAATCTAGATGGTGCACCTCATCGACACTCATGCGGGCAAAGAGCGCCGTCGCCAATGCGTCGATACGACCACAGACCCCTTCTTCACCTAGCATTTGCGCCCCCAATAGACGCCGCGTGCGACGTTCTACGGCAATGCGTATCCACAGCGGCTTAGACCCCGGATAATAGCTAGCCCGCGAACGGCTGCGGTGCTCAAATACTACCGCATCAAAACCCGCGCGCTTCGCCGCCATCGGCGACAAACCCGTTTGCGCCAGCGCGTAGTCAAAGACCTTAGTGATCGCCGTGCCCGCCGTGCCGCGAAAGCGCTGTTCGGAATTCCGCCCCAGGGCAGCGGCGGCAATATTATCGCCGGCAATCCGCCCCGTTCGGTTGGCTGTCAGCGCCAGCGGCGCGTGCACTTTCTCGCCACTGACGACGTGTTTTACCTCGATGCAATCACCTGCTGCGTACAAACCAGGCCGGTCTGTACGCATGCGTTCGTCGACGCGAATAGCCCCAGAGCTTCCCAAGGCCAAACCCGCTGCGCGCGCGAGGTCGGTCCCTGGCTCTAAACCCGTAGCGACCAATACTAGATCGGCCGCATGTAATCCGCTACTACTCTGCACCGCCGTTGCTCTTGCTGCCGTTCCTTCTATCCCCTGTACGTCGGCACCTAGCACTACTTCGACACCGCAGTGACGCAGCGTTTCTAATACGGGGGCGGCAAACTCGCGGTCGAAATCACCGAGAATGCACTCGGACCGATTGAGCAACGTCACTTCTATGCCGCGTCGCGCAAAGGCCTCTGTCATTTCCAAGCCGATAAAACCCGCGCCGATAATAACGGCCCGACGCGGCTTCTCGCGCTCGATAAAAGAGCGCAGTGCTATGCCATCTTCTAGGTTGCGCAGAGTGAAAACGCGCTCTAAACCTAGCCCTGACCAAGCCGGGCGGCGCGCGGCACCCCCCGTCGCCAAGACCAGGTAATCGTAGCTTTCACTAAAGGATTGGCCGTCTCGCGTCTGCCCAGATACCGCGCGCGCACCGGGACGTATTTCACGCACCTCGTGCAGGCAGCGCACATCGATGCCGCGCGCCGCAATCTGCTCGGGGTTGAGCGCCAATAGGTCCTCGTGCGATTCGATGTCACCGGCGATATAATAGGGTATACCACAGGCGCCATACGAAGCAAAAGCGCTTTTTTCCAAGACGACAACTTTTAGCTGGGGCGCTGCACGGCGAGCTTGAGCAGCCGCGCTCATGCCCGCCGCATCACCACCGACTATGACTAGCTTCTTTGCCAAATTACGTCCTTATTGCGGGCAGACCAAACCGCGGTCGAGTAACTTGTGGTTGCCCGAATAGTCCACAGGCGCTTCGACCAAATGCACGCCGTCAGTATCCAAGCACTTTTTAAGCATCGGCAGCAGGTCTTCCGCCGACTCTACGCGGTGACCATGAGCACCGTAGCTCTCGGCATACTTGACGAAATCGGGATTGCCATAATCCAGTCCCCAATTATCCAACCCCATATCGGCCTGTTTCCACTTGATCATACCAAAGGCGTTGTCGTTGAGCACCAGCACGACCAGATTGATACCGAGCCGCACCGCCGTTTCCAGCTCCTGCGAGTTCATCATAAAGCCGCCGTCCCCACACACGGCCATCACTTTTGTATCGGGGTTGACTAAGCGCGCGGCGATAGCCGATGGCAAACCCGCCCCCATCGTCGCCAACGCGTTGTCGAGTAGCACCGTATTGTTGGCGTGGGCGCGGTAGTTGAGTGCGAACCATATTTTGTAGACGCCGTTGTCCAAACAAATGATGCCATCGTCCGGCATCGCACGACGCACGTCGGCGACTAAGCGCTGCGGCATGAGCGGAAACGACTCGTCGTTCGTCCCCTCTTCTCGGTGCTCATCGATCCACTTCTTAACCGTTTCAAAATAAGTGAAATCCCAGTGTTTCTGGCGATCGATGCGCAACATGAGTTGCCAGATACTATTGCCTATATCGCCAATAATTTCCAACTGGGGGAAATACACGGGGTCGACAGAAGCAGAGGAGAAGTTGATATGAATGACATTAAAGCCATCGGCCTCCATAAAGAAAGGGGGCTTCTCAACGACGTCGTGACCGACATTGATAATCAGATCAGCGCGCGCTATAGCGCAGTGCAACTGGTCGTTGTCCGACAAAGCGGCATTGCCCAGAAAAAGCGGATGGCGTTCGTCGATCACCCCTTTTCCCATCTGCGTAGTAAAGAACGGGATGCCCGTATCCTGCACGAAGTGTTGCAGCATTTTTGAAGTGCGCTTGCGATTGGCCGCCGCACCGATCAGCAGCAGCGGATTCTTGGCCTTCTCGATCATCTCGGCAGCTTGCCCGATGGCCTTTTCTTCTGGAACGGGACGCCGCACTCGATCGCGCGGAAAGAGCGGCGTGTCGGTCTCTTCGCGCGCAATATCTTCGGGCAGTTCTATGTGCACGGCGCCCGGCCGCTCTTCTTCAGCCAGGCGGAAGGCTTCGCGCACCCGCGATGGGATATTGGCGCCGCTGACGATCTGGTGGGTGTACTTCGTCAGTGGTTTCATCATCTCTACCACGTCGACAATTTGAAACTGCCCCTGTTTACTCGACTTGATTGGCTTTTGCCCCGTAATCATCAACATCGGCATGCCGCCCAACTGCGCGTAGGCCGCAGCGGTAACAAAATTGGTCGCACCTGGTCCGAGCGTCGATATACAGACCCCAGTCTTGCCCGTCAGACGCCCGTAGGTAGCCGCAATAAAACCGGCGGCTTGTTCGTGACGAGTCAACACCAGACGGATCTGCTTCGAGTGACGCAGCGACTCTAACATATCTAGGTTTTCTTCTCCGGGGATACCGAAAACAAACTCTACGCCCTCGTGCTCGAGGGATTTGACGAACAGATCCGAGGCTTTCATCTATTTCCTTTCTGGAGATTTCCAGCGTTTTGACTGGGCTCAGAGTATAGCATAAAGCACGTTCTGTCACAAAAAAAGAGCACGCGATCTACGCCCCCAGCCCCGGCTTCTACAGGTATGCCAAACGTCGAGCTAAGCGGCTATCGCCAACTCTAAATCCTCGTAGATTGCATTCATTATCTCGTGAAAGCGCCGGTGATGTTTTTCCGGCCCCGGCATGCCATTTACTATCAGCGCGACGACGAGCCCCCACTCCGGATCGGCAAAAGCGACCGAGGTCTGTTGACCGCTGTGGCCGTAACTGCGCGGCGAAGCGTGGCGTCCATAACCGTAGGGCACGGTCTCAGCACCATAGATCGACGAATTGACTACAAACCCCAATCCCCAATCCATCACGTGTTTAAACGTATGATCAAAGAGCCCAGTGCGCTGGCGCGCGACCAAAGCCTCGACCGCCTGCGGAGACATAATGCGCTGGCCCTGCCGCTGACCCCCATCCAATAGGGCTTCGTAGAAATAAGCCAATTGACGTGCCGGCCCGCGCCCGCTGGCCCCCGGCACACAGCGCGCGGCGGCGACGGTCCCTTCGCGGAATGACTGCCCCTGCGCTGTGCCGCTCTCCGTGTTATAAACAAGTGCCATGCGCTCACCGTACTCCTCGTAGCGCTCTACCGGCATGCCGACCCAACAATCGTCCATTGCAAGTGGTTCAAAAATCTCCGCGCGGACATAATCTGCAAAGGGGCGTCCATCGAGCCGTCGAACGATCTCCCCCAACGCGTACCACCCCGAGGCTATGTGATAGCCCGCCCTATGTCCTGCGACCCATTGGCGCTCTTTACGCGCAGCACACACGCGCGCAATGGCCTCTTCCCAGGCAACTCCCCCCCATTCTAAATCGACGCGCGAACGAAATCCCCCCGTGTGCGTGAGCACGTGGCGCAGCGTAATGTCTTCTTTGCCGTGCGCCGCAAACTCGGGCAGATATTCAACCACGCGGTCGTCGAGGCTCAGCAGCCCCCGCTCCCACAGTTGCGCAATAGCCGTAGCGGCAAATGGTTTTGTTGCAGAAAACCAGTGCATCAGCGAATCGGGGGCAATATTGCCAAATGCCCAATCTACTATGGGCTGCCCTGAGCGGGAAATATAGAGCTGCCCTCCTATATGCAACCCCGCCTCTATGCCCTCGTGCAGCAGGGCCTCAACCATCGGCACCTCACTCATAGGGTAGTTATGTCGACCCCCATACCCTTGCCGCATTCTACGATTTCGGCCCACGTCTGTTCGTCCACCTCAATGCCGTCTCGCCGCTCCTGACGTTGGCGCGATTCGATCTCCCCCGGCACCAGGATTTCGTTAAAACCCGGCGCCAGTGGCGAGGACTTTAAAAAATCGACTAACTGCTCAACTTCGCGCCCATAGTCGTCCATCGGCACAAATCGTTTGACGTCGACGACGAGTAAGAGCACCCCGTTGCCGTTGCGCGTTCCCGTGCCTGCGCATCCCGCAGCACTGAGCGCTCCGCCAAGAATTTCTACGACGACACTCAGTCCATACCCCTTATGTCCCACGCTGCCTCCAAAGGGCAGAATACCACCGCGCGGCGGCCCATAGAGCGCCATCGGGTCGGTCGAGGGCTGTCCTTCGGCGTCGACGACCCACCCCTCCGGCACCACTTCGCCGCGATTGCGCTGCACGCGCACTTTACCCTCGGCAACGACGCTCGTCGTCATGTCTAGCACGATCGGATCCCCACCTGGCCGCGGTAAACCCGCGGCAATCGGGTTCGTTCCCAAACGGCCTTCCTTGCCACCCCACGGCACGACACATACCCCACCGCCATGCATATTGGCAAAGAGCAAGGCCACCATATCTTTGCGCGCCACTTCTTCGACATAACTACCCAGACGGCCGATATGGTTCGCATTGCGCAC
>Ga0055584_100001463_pt1 | contig 23166 bp, 17 predicted proteins | sample OSDHelmetaG_FD_58716 | JGI IMG/M metagenome (GOLD analysis project Ga0055584, IMG submission 58716) | Pelagic marine sediment microbial communities from the LTER site Helgoland, North Sea, for post-phytoplankton bloom and carbon turnover... | ecosystem: Environmental > Aquatic > Marine >...
TACTAATTTCAGCTTTCTGCGCGGCGCGTCACACCCCGATGAACTGACCATCCAAGCCGCCGCCTTAGGTCATAGGGCCATTGGCGTGACTGATCGTAATTCTCTGGCCGGTGTGGTCCGCGCCCATCTCGGGGCTAAGCAGGCAGGTATTCCGCTCTTGGTGGGCGCGCGGTTGGATTTGCGAGATGGGGCGAGCCTGTTGGCTTACCCCCATGATCGTGTGGCGTACGGTAGATTATCTCGGTTGATCACGCTTGGCCGCCGCCGCGCGCCGAAAGGCGAGTGCGAGCTCTATCGGGCCGATGTTTTGGAGTATGGCGCGGGCATGGTCTTGATCGTGGTGCCGCCCGATAATCTCGACAAGGTTTTCGATCAGGAATTAGCAGCGTTGAGGGAAGCTTTCCCGGACGAAATCTATCTTGCCGCAAGCCATCTGCTCCGGGGTGATGATGATCAACGGCTCGCGCATTTACATGAAGCTGCCGCGCGCTGCGCGGTGCCGTTGGTGGCGACGAATGATGTGCATATGCATGTGGCGTCGCGCCGCCCGCTATTGGATGTGCTCACGTGTATCCGTGAAAAATGCACGGTCGATAGTGCGGGCTATCGCATCGCGATGAATGGCGAGAGACGGTTGAAGTCGGGCGATGAGATGGCGCGGCTGTTTCGGGATTACCCCGACGCGCTGGCGCACACGGTGGAGATTGCCGAACGGTGCCGCTTTAGTCTCGATGAGTTGGCCTATGAATACCCAGACGAGATTACCTCGGACGGGCGTACGCCCCAGGAGGAGTTAGAACGGCTCACTTGGATCGAGGCGAAGAATCGTTTTCCCGGTGGCGTGCCTGATAAAATCAAAAAGCAAATCACCTATGAACTGACCCTGACCGAAGAGCTTAACTACGCGCCGTATTTTCTGACCGTCCACGATCTTGTGCGCTTCGCCCGATCTCGCGGCATTCTTTGTCAGGGGCGCGGCTCAGCGGCAAATTCAACGGTTTGCTATTGCCTTGGCATCACGTCGGTCGATCCCACGAAAGTTGACCTCCTGTTCGAGCGTTTTGTTTCCACTGAACGGAACGAGCCGCCGGACATCGATGTGGATTTCGAGCATGAACGCCGCGAAGAGGTGATTCAATATATCTATGAAAAATACGGTCGCGACCGGGCCGGGATGACCGCCGTTGTCACTACCTACCGGGCGCGCAGTGCGGTGCGCGAAGTGGGTAAGGCGCTAGGGTTGTCGCAGGATACGGTGGGCGCGCTGGCGGGCCAGGTTTGGGGGTGGTCGTCGGAAGGGATTGAGGATGAGCGGGTGCGCGAAGTGGGGCTTGACCCAACCGACCGACGGCTTCGCCTGGCGTTGCATCTCACTGGCGAATTGATAGGCTTCCCCCGCCACTTGTCTCAACATGTGGGAGGCTTTGTCATCAGCCGGGGGCCGCTTTCCGAGACGGTGCCCATCGAGAATGCGGCGATGGCGGACCGCACGGTCATCGAATGGAACAAAGACGATCTCGATGCGCTCGGCATGTTGAAGATCGATGTGCTGTCGCTCGGCATGTTGAGTTGTATCCGCAAGGGGTTCGATCTGCTGAAGCAGCATTACGTGCTCGATTTCGACCTGGCGACCATTCCTCAAGACGACCCTGCGGTTTACGACATGTTGTGCAAGGCTGATTCCATCGGGGTGTTCCAGGTGGAAAGCCGGGCGCAGATGGCTTTCTTGCCGCGCATGAAGCCACGCAATTTTTATGATTTGGTCATTGAGGTGGCAATTGTCCGGCCGGGGCCCATTCAGGGCGATATGGTGCATCCTTATTTGCGTCGCCGTAATGGCGAGGAAGAAGTGAGCTTCCCCTCCGTTGAATTGGAAAATGTGCTGGGAAAAACGCTGGGCGTGCCGTTGTTTCAAGAGCAAGCGATGAAGATCGCCATCGTCGGTGCCGGCTTTAGCCCCGCCGAGGCAGACCGGTTGCGCCGGGCCATGGCCACATTCCGCCATACGGGTACGATCCATACTTTCCGAGATAAGTTCATCGCCGGCATGGTGACGAATGGCTATGAGGCGGGTTTTGCCGAACGTTGTTTCCGCCAGATCGAAGGGTTCGGCGATTACGGGTTCCCCGAAAGCCATGCGGCAAGCTTTGCGTTGCTGGTTTATGTCTCGGCTTGGCTTAAATGCCATTACCCGGCGGTGTTTGCTGCGGCACTACTGAACAGCCAGCCCATGGGGTTTTATGCCCCGGCCCAGATCGTCCGCGATGCGCGCGAGCACGACATCACGGTATTTCCGGCGGACGTAAATCATTCCGAATGGGATTGTACTTTGGAGCCCCATGAGACGGGGCTCGCGCTTCGCTTAGGCTTGCGACAAATCAAAGGCTTTCGCGAAGCCGATGCGGATTGGCTAGTCGCCGCCCGGGGTAACGGCTATCGTGATGTGACAGCAATTTGGCGCCGTGCCGGCCTTGCCCCACGGGTATTGAAGCGATTGGCGCGGGCGGATGCTTTCGGTTCCATCGATTTAAATCGTCGGGACGCGGTGTGGTCCGTCTCTGGATTGGGGGAGAAACCACTGCCTTTGTTTGACGCCGCCGGCGAAGACGAATTTGGTGAAGAAGATCGGGTGGTTTTGCCGGCGATGCCGGTGGGCGTCGAAGTGGTGGAAGATTATGCAATGCTCCGGATGTCGCTCAAATGCCATCCCGTACAATTGCTGCGGCCTGACTTGGCCGCGCCTAACCTGGCAACCGCGGCAGAGCTGTTGACGGTAAAGGACGGCGCCCGTGTGTCGGCGGTGGGGTTGGTGCTGTGCCGTCAACGGCCCGGTAGCGCCAAGGGGGTGATCTTCGTGACGCTAGAAGACGAGACCGGCACGGCCAATGTGATTGTCTGGCCGAAATCCTACGAGACGTTTCGCCGCCAAGTGCTAACGGCGCGCTTGATGAAGGTCACCGGCAAGCTTCAGCGCGAAGGCATTGTGCTGCATTTGATTGCCGATCATGTGGAGAACCTTTCGCATCTGCTGGACGAATTGGGCGATGAAAGTAATGATCGGTTCGACAATGCGCTGGCCCGCGCCGATGCTGTGGTAAAGCCTAACCATCGGACTCCGGATGGTGTATTGATTCCGAGCCGTCTATCCCCGCCGCCAACGCCCCGGCGTCATCCTAGAGAACAGGCAAAGGTGTTGTTTCCGTCGCGCGATTTCCATTAGAAAGAGGCTGGATTTTTAGAAAGCTGCAGAGACCATGCCCACGACCTTTTCCAGATACGCCAAACGCCTTCGCAACTACGGGATATACCGGAAGGTGCGGCCTTACACGATGATCGCTAAATATGGCCGCTTCGAAGACAATCTGCTGATTGCGGAACGCCAGGTGCGGAAACAAAAGCTATCGGGTTCTTATGTCGAGTGTGGCGTTTGGCGGGGCGGCATGTCATTTGCCATGATGCAAATTCTGCCGTGTTACGGCATAACCGATTTTCATTTTTTCGATAGCTTCCAAGGGTTGCCCGAAGCGACTGCCAAAGACGGAGAGGACGCGCTTGGACAACAGCAGAATGGTGATCTTTGGTTTGACGACAACACCGCCGATTACGACCAGTTTTTGGTGGATCTAGAAAAGTTCAAGACCGCCAGCATGAAGACGGAAGTTTACAAAGGTTGGTTTGAGGATACGTTGTCGCAGTTTCCCCATGATGGACGCATTGCGCTACTGCGTCTTGACGGCGATTGGTTCGATTCAACACTCGTATGCTTAGAGACGTTATGGGAGAGGTTGATACCGAATGGCTTGGTGTTGATTGACGACTATTACGACTGGTCGGGCTGCACCAATGCAATACATCGCTTTCTGGACGGCCGGTTTGAAGCAGACAATAATTTCTACTGCCCCGTCCGCTCAACGAAGTATGGGCTCGCTTATTTAGTGAAGCCGGCCTAGTGCAGGCTTCCTGCTAGTCCTTTTTGGCTAAATCCGGATACAGATTAACGTAGCCTTTCTCGACACGCTCTTCGGCGCGTTGTTTGGCAACCTCCGGCGTCATGGGCGTAAAGCCAAAGCCGCCGATTAAGCGGATCATGAAATTCATCCGTGCGGTAACGGCAATAACATGGTGTAGCGCATCCTCGTCCCAGCCGGCCTTGTAGACCGCGTCTGCATCCTCTTGGCTGACGTCGTTGGGCGTCAGAGTCAGCTTCTTCACCATCGCCAAAACCGGCAACCATTTCTTGTCTATCGGCGCGCTTGCTGGGTCATCTAGAAGTTTTTCGACCATTCCTTCTTCGATACCCCAGGCATATGTGGCGGCCGAATGGGCGACCATCGCGTATTCCGTGCCGGCGCAGCCAACCGTGTAAGCGGCAATCATTTCGCGTTCACCTGGGGTGAAGGCGGAAGGGCCATTCATCATTTCCTGGCCCATCTTCGCCCAGTGCCCGTAGATGTCGTGGTATTTGGCAAAAACTTGTCCGGGTCCGGCATCGTCGGGAAGTGATTTGAAATGTGTCATGGCATATGTCTCCGCTGTGGATCGTAAAGGTTACGCGCAGATTTAGCAGGCTGGACGCGCGGGATCAAAGGGGGACGAACTTCTAAGGACCGAACATCCCGAGTGATTGCCACCACAAAAAGTTTAAGGGGGCGATGATCAGCAAATAAATGGTCGAGTAGGTGAGGCACATTTTCAGGCCAAACCGCATTCCGACGCCGCCGATCAGCATGCCGGTAAAAATCGGTGCAACTTGGAAGGGGATGAAGACGAGGAAAAAACTGTTTATCTGGCTTAACAACACGGTTTCCAGGGGCCAACCTGTCGCCTGCATGATATCGGCGGCAAGCGGGGTCATTACTGCGGGCACGCCGGCAACATTTAGTGCACACATGATTAAGCCGCCGAGTAACATCAGGGCGGCGAAGTTGAAAGCATCGGCGCCGGGCTCGAAGCCGACAAACGCAATTAAGGCAGCGCCCAATATTTTGCCGAGACCGCTTTGCGCGACCACCGCGCCAAGACCAATGATACCGGCGACGAAAAACCAGGGCCCATAATTGGCTTTCTCGACGAGCGCTTTTGCGGGCACCATTTTCATCATCGGCACCATGCAGGCGATGGCGGCGCCAAGACCAATCCAAGCGGGCGCCACGCCGTGCAACTTGTCTGTGACCCAAAACCCCAAAGTGGTCGCCAGGATCAGTGCAAGGCGCTTCTGCTCGCCGGTCAACGGCGTGGCGGGTGGGGTCGTGTCGGACAGGGCTGCGGCTGGAAGGTCCTCGCGAAATAGGAACCAGGAGAGGAACAAGCAGGTGATCAAACTTAAAGACCCTGCGACTGTTAGATGAAGGGTTAGAAAATCCGCATAGCGAATGGTGATGCCGTGGATGCTTTCGACCGCGCCGGCGAAGACCACATTTGGTACCGTTGCGGGTAGCAGTCCCATTGCGGGGACCACCGTGCAGAATGAAAAGGCGAGAACCATGCCCGCACGCCCTTTACTATTAGGAGCGAAACCCAACCGGTCCGCGATGGCGACGATTATCGGCGTCATGATGACAATACGACCCATGGCCGATGGCATGAAAAACGCAGTGCCAAAACCGGTTAGGCCGATGCCGGTTACAAGCCCCCAATAGGAACTGCCAAAACGTGAAATGATCGTCTCGGCAATGCGCGCACCAAGGCCGGTTTGTTCGATTGCGATACCAATAACGACACCGGCAAAAACAAGCCACACCGCGCCTGAATGGAACCCGGAAAAAACAACGGGAGCGGGCGCGATCGCAAGTACGAGTGCCAGGAAGAAAAAGATAAAGCTCGTGAGATGAACGGGTATGGCCTCAGTTGCCCAAAACCCTACTGCAATGGCAACCAGGCCAAGGGCCCCCAGCGCCTGCGGCGGCCAGCCATCCGGCGCGGGGAGGGTAAACAACGTTATACCGATCGCAATGCCGAGGCCTGCGATAATGCGCCTAACAGCCCCTATGCCTTTACGAGCGCTCATGTGGGTTCTCGGCTCGGTTTATAAGATCTGTATAAAGATCTGTGGTGGCGGCAATGACAGCTTCGATACCAAATTCCGCTTCCGCCATAGCGCGGGCCTGCGCGCCCATTTTCTGACGGAGCGCCTTGTCCGATGCTAGTTTTTCCAACGCGTCCGCTAACGGTTCGACGCTATGGGCAGGAACCAGTAGGCCGGTTTCGTCTGGACGGCATACTTCGCGGCACCCGGGGACATCGCTCGCGACCATTGAACGACCGCAAGCGGCAGCTTCTAACAAAGATTTCGGTAATCCTTCGCGGTAGGAAGGCAGAACCGCGATATGTGCCTTGGCATACTCTCCGGCAATATCCGTCTGAGGACCGGCGACTTGGACGATCCCTTGCTTGTGCCAACTATCGAGAGTTTCTGCGGGAATGGAGGCCGGGTTGGCATCAGTTGGGCCGACGAGGCGCACCGTGAGTTCGACGCCTCTTTCTTTGAGAATACGCGCCGCGTAAACCAGTTCGCCAATGCCTTTGTCCCACAACATGCGGGAGACACACACGGCAACAGGAACTTCATCGAGTTCCGCCGACGGGGCAAACTTCTTCAAATCAACACCCGAACCTTTGATCTGGACCAAGTTCTGACTGAGAACACCGACGTTGTCTTGGTATAGGGCAATGTCGTCAGGATTTTGCAAAATTGTTCGACTGTTGGGCCGGTTCATTAATAGCCTAAAGGCGAGGCCGGAAAGAGTGCGGACCGTTCGGGCAAAAAAACTATCGGATATGAAAATATATCCCATGCCGCCGAGCGCGTTTACAACGATGGGCCGGCGGGTGATCCAAGCGGCAAAGGCACCATAGAGTGTCGGTTTAAGCGCTACGTGATGCACAATGTGAGGGCGTTCGCAAAAATATATCCAAATTAATTGAAAAATATTGAACAGGTCGCGAAACGGATTGCGGCCGCTGCGCGCCAGATTGAAGGGTATAACGCGGATACCGGCACGAATGATTTCATCTCTGTGTTTTCCGATGCGGGTCGCGACCGACACCTTCGCACCTTGCTCTACCAATGCGCGGCCAAGCTCAAGCCGATGAGAACAAAAATACCAATCTTCGCTAACCAGAAAGAGTATTTTTTTGCCGGTAATATTCATCCCCAACGATCCAGCCACGCTTGCGCCATCAAAATGCCCCATAGCCCTTCTTGATGGTTGCCTGAACCGGCCAGGTGCTGGTGCCACGCTTTGCGAATGGGAACAGGATCGAACCAGCCGCTATTCTTCAATTTCTTTTCATCTAAAAGGTCTTCGGCCCAATCCCGTAAGGGGCCTCGTAGCCAGCTGTCCAGCGGTACCGCAAATCCCATCTTGGGGCGGTCCACCAATGCGTCCGGCACATATTTGCTTAGGACTTTCCGTAACAAATATTTCGACGTGCCGTTTTTCTGTTTCAATGATGCCGGAAGGCGGGCCATGAATTCGACCAGCCGATGGTCCAGTAGGGGTACTCTTACTTCCAAACTCACGGCCATGCTCGCACGGTCGACTTTAGTCAGAATATCGTCGGGTAAATAGGTACGTGTATCTTGCATCGCCATCTTCGCGGCGAAACCCCGAGGATAGTCGCCTGGCCAATCCTGTTCGGCAGCAATTCCTTGGTTTAGGACCGGCGGTGCGCCGCCCCAATGGCTGATCAGTTGGCGGTAAATCGCTTCCTCCGAATTCTCGGCGATAATGTCGCCGAGCTTATGAAGTTTGACACCAAACGTGCGCGGGCGCCTGCTTTGGGGCACCATCATCGCAATGCGGTCCCACAATCGAGGACTGATCGATTTTATGGCGCTGCCGCCCATCTTTCGCAGAAAATTGGGCAGCAAACGGGATTTTCGCCAAACCGCGGGAGCGACGGCATATCTGTTGTAGCCGAAAAACACCTCATCGCCGCCATCGCCGGATAGTGCAACGGTGACATGTTCGCGGGCCAATTGGGATACGAGGTAGGTAGGCAAAGCGGACGAATCTGCAAACGGTTCGTCATAGATGTCTGGTAGTTTAGAAATCAAGCCAAGTGCTTTGTCGGAAGATAAATTCAACGCGGTGTGGTCGGTTCCGATGTGGCGCGCGATTTCCTTTGCGTGATCCGCTTCGTTATAGGCTTTGTCGCCAAATCCGATGGTGAAGGTTCTCACTGCACCTTTGTTAACACGGTTCATTAGGGCGACGACGGTCGAAGAATCGATGCCGCCGGACAGTAAAGCCCCTAAAGGGACATCTGATACCAAACGCTGCTTCACCGCGTCAGAAAGCAACCTTTCGCATTCCGCGACGGCATCGTCCTCGCTGATATCCAAAGAAGGCTGCTGATAATAATCGCCAACATTCCAATATCGGGAAACAGTCGCTACACGGCCCGCCTGTCGTTCGAGAATGCACCCCGGTTCAAGCTTGCTGATCCCGGTATAAATGGTGCTAGGGCTCGGAACGTGGTTGAGCCTTACGAACGAGCCGAGCGCGGTTCGATCTATTGTGGGCTGCCAGTCCTTAAAGGTACGCAGGGCCTTAAGTTCGGATGCGAAAGCGAAACGATTTCCGATCTGCCCGAAATAAACCGGCTTGATACCCAAACGGTCCCGGGCGATCCATAGTTTCCGTTCCACATTGTCCCATAATGCGAACGCAAACATGCCGACCAGATCGCCAACTGTTCGCTCAATACCCCAATGCATACAGGCTTTCAGCAGCACTTCTGTATCGGAGCGTGAACGGAACCGCACGCCCTCACTCATGAGAACATTTCTGATAGCCGTGTAATTGTATATTTCACCGTTAAAAACGATCACAAAACGACCATCTTCCGAAAGCATCGGCTGTTCGCCGCCGGCAGTGAGATCGATTATGGAGAGGCGACGAAAGCTAAACGCGGCGCCAGCGTCCGGATTAACCCATACGCCCGAGCTATCGGGACCACGGTGTACTAGGGACGCCGCCATCGTTGTTGCTTGGTGTTCGAGCGCCTCACGGTTTCCGCCACCGCTGTTTTCTATGAATCCTGCAATTCCGCACATGGCGGGGACTTTAAACCGGGGTGCGCTAACGGCACCATAATTTTAATGGCCTAAAGAGGGTCTTTCGGTAAATCATCGCATTGCTGTATTAAGATGGCACAAAATTTTGTGGCAAAACGTCACATGCAAATGAGAATGAATTGCAATCTCAGGCAAAGGACAGTACTTGTGCATCAGAGTAAATGCGAATAATTCTTAATTGCATGAATGGAGGATGTGATGAAATGTTTAGCAGCATCGTTATCGTTGGCAGCGGTAGGGCTAACCGCACTAGGGATTGGCTCAGCGGTGGCTAAGGAAGTGAATATCTATTCCTATAGACAAGAATTTTTAATCCGGCCGTTTTTGGATAAGTTCACCGCGAAAACCGGCATTAAGGTGAATGTCGTTTTCGCGAAAAAGGGAATGGCGAAACGTATCGCCGCGGAAGGCAAGAATACGAAGGCTGATGCGGTATTGACCGTGGATATTTCGAGGTTAAAGCGTCACGCAGATAAAGGATTGCTGCAAGAAATCGATTCTTCGCTATTGCAGAAAAATATTCCCGCTCATTTTCGCGATCCGAAAGGGCAATGGTTCGGTTTGTCGAAACGAGTCAGAATTCTGGCAGTTTCCAAAGACCGGGTGAAAGAGGGAACGATCAAACGCTACGAGGACCTAGCGGACCCAAAATGGAAAGGTAGAATTTGTACGCGCAAGGGCAGCCACGTTTATAATCGTGCCCTATTGGCGTCAATCATCGCCCATAACGGCGAACAGGCTGCAGAGCAGTGGGCAAAAGCGTTGGTTAGCAACCTCGCACGAAAGCCTCAGGGAAATGACCGTGCCCAAGCGAAAGCCGTATACCAGGGGCTATGCGATGTGGCCCTAATGAACAATTATTATTTTGGGAAAATGAAATTCAATAAAAAGAAGCCTGTGCAGCAGAAATGGGCGAAATCCCTCCGTCTCGTCTTTCCCAATCAGGCTGACCGCGGTACGCACATCAATATTTCCGGTGCCGGGGTGACGAAGTATGCAAAGAATAAGGCTAATGCAGTCGCCTTGATCGAATTTCTCAGCGAACCGGAAGCTCAGTTTATGTACGCCGAACGGAACTATGAATATCCGATACGGAGTAGTGTCAAAATCTCAAATGAAGTCAATTCGTGGGGAAAGTTCACTGGAGATCGCTTGCCGTTAGGCAAAATCGCCGATCTTTCGCCAATGGCCCAGAAGATCATCGACCGGGTTGGTTGGTAACGAGTGGCGTGCCCCTTCTGATTGCGCCCAACGTTAAAACTTTAAGTTCGGGGCCGTTGCGTGTGCGACGGTCCTGATTTTATGGTGCATTGAGGGAAAGAGAAGGCTGCGGGTGCACATTCAACGACATCTAAACTTTTGGTTCGTCGGCACGGTGGTGGTGGCACTCATCGTCGCTATGCCGATACTTACCGTGTTGGGTATGGCGCTTACCCCGGAAGTCGCAATTTGGCGCCATTTGGTGGATACGGTGTTGTTTCGATATATGGGCAACACATTGGCGCTCGCGGCATTGGTCGGCGTTGGCACAGTGTTGGTTGGCGTCAGCACGGCCTGGCTTGTCACCATGTGCCGGTTTCCCGGGCGAAAGATGTTTGAATGGACTTTGTTATTACCCTTCGCTGTTCCGACTTACGTCATCGCCTATGTTTACACTGACCAGCTGGAGTATGCCGGGCCCGTGCAGGAGGCACTTCGGCATCTCTTTGGGTGGCAGTCGGCGCGTGATTATTGGTTTCCGGAGATACGTAGTTTGGGCGGCGCTGCGCTCATGTTTATATTAGTGCTTTACCCCTATGTGTATTTGCTCTCGCGGTCGGCGTTCCTTGCCCAATCTGTTGGTGTGCTAGAGGTAAGTCGGACGCTTGGCCATGGGCCGTGGGGTAGTTTATGGCGGGTTGCATTGCCGTTGGCCCGTCCGGCGATCATCGTTGGCGTCGCCTTGGCTCTCATGGAAACCATGAATGATTTTGGTACCGTTGAATATTTTGCGGTTCCAACGCTGACACTCGGCATCTTTAATGTTTGGTTCGGAATGGGAAGCGCCGAGGCTGCGGCGCAGCTGGCTATGATTTTGCTGATTTTCATCATGGTGTTGATCGGATTGGAGCGCGCGTCTCGGCGCGACCGGCGTTTTCAAGAAGGGGTTGCGAAGTACAAGCCATTGCCCGGCTATCGCCTGAGGGGTATGCGCGCGGCGTCGGCGTTTCTCGCCTGTGGCCTACCGATTTTGTTCGGATTTCTGGTGCCCGCGTTTGTTTTGGGCGAATTTTCTCTGGTTCATTATGAGGAAACGTTAAAACGAAACTTTGTAGCGTTCACGGCAAACAGCATCCTGTTATCGGCGAGCGCTGCCGTGGTCACGGTGGCGTTGGCGACCTTTATGGCTTATGCGCTGCGTTTGCAACGTAGTAAACCGCTCAGGGTTTTCGCGTGGATTGCGAGCCTCGGTTATGGTGTTCCCGGCGCGGTTCTTGCCGTGGGTGCCATCATTCCACTGGCGTGGTTCGACAACAGTGTCGATGAATTTATGCGATCAGTTTTTGGTGTTTCCACCGGCTTGATTTTGAGTGGCACAGTCATAGCCATCATTGTCGGCTATGTGGTGCGATTCCTAGCGATGCCGTTCGGCACCATGGAAGCGGGTCTTTCTAAAATAACGGCAAACATGGACGATGCTGCGCGGTCTTTGGGGCACCGGCCGTTGCAGGCTTTTTGGAAAATTCATTTCCCCATGCTACGCGGTAGCATTCTAACCGCCGCTCTGATTGTCTTCGTCGATTGTATGAAGGAACTGCCGATGACGCTGCTTCTGCGCCCCTTTAATTTTGATACACTAGCGACATTTGTTTATCAGTTCGCCAGCGATGAACTCCTGGAAGAATGCGCTCTGGGCGCGCTGGCAATTGTGGCCGTCGGAATTGGTCCCGTTTTAGTCTTAACTGCGGCGATTCGCCGGTCGCGACCGGGTGACTTGCCGAGCTAGGCGACTATAATGCTGACGATAGAAAAACGACCATAACTCGGAAATATGGCGCGGCGCATAGGGGAGCAATAAGTGCCGAAAGCTTATGATCAACTTCGGATACTGCATCTCGCAGATAGCGCGCATGCGGGTAAGATTTTGCGCAACGCACTGGACGTCTTTGACATCAAATCAATTCGACAGTGTTTGTCTCCAGACGAAACCTACGAAATGGTGCAGTGTTTTCCGTTTGATCTTGCCATACTTGATTGGGTGCACAAGCCCCAGGAAGCAATCCAGTTGGTGGAAAAGATTCGGCGCGATCCAGATAGTCCAAACCCGTTTTTGCCGCTCATTATGGCGTTGGATAAGGCAGACGCCGATGTCATCGCGCAAGCCAGGGATTCCGGCGTAAATGAATTAGTCGCCCGTCCGATGAGTCTAAAGGCCTTGTCATCGCGAATGGAGTTTATTTTCGATAACCCGCGCCCCTTCGTCCGGTCTGAGATATATTTTGGTCCTTGCCGGCGGCGAAAACAGGTGCCGTATAAAGGTAAAGACCGTAGGGCTGCAGCGTGGGAAGTATGATTGGCTAGATGATGGTGACGCCGCCATCGATCACTAGCGTTTCGCCGGTGACGAAAGTACCCGCATTAGATGCCAGAAACACCACCGCGCCGGCGATTTCGTCCGGTTCCCCGATACGCCTTAACGGGGTCGTTGCGGTTCGCTCTTTGAGGATGTTCGGGTTTTCCCACAGCGCGCGGGCGAAATCGGTTCGCACTAGACCGGGTGCAATACAATTAACACGAATGTTGTCCGGGCCGTATTCGACCGCGAAATTGCGGGCAATCTGCATGTCGGCAGCTTTGGAAATGCCGTAAATTCCGATCTTGGGGCGTCCTCGAATACCGCCGATGGAAGAGATAAGCGTGATCGAGCCATCCTTTTGCGCCACCATCTGCGGTAGCACCATATTGCAAAGCCAAAAATTGCTGCGAATGTTGGATTCCATTGTCCGGTCAAACGCGTCGTCTGGTGTATCGATCGAGGGGCCAAAGTAAGGGTTAACTGCGGCGTTACAGACCAATATGTCAATTTGGCCGAACCGTTCCAACGTGTCGTCTACCAACGCTTGCAATTGGTCTTTGTGCTGAATGTTGCATGATACGGGAAATGCGGTTGCTCCATTCTTAGCCCAGTCTTGATTGATTTCGCGGGAAACTGCCTCACAGGCATCTGCTTTGCGTGACGAAATGACGACATTGGCCCCATGTTCCGCAAGGCGCATAGCGGTGGCTTTGCCGATACCTTTCGTAGAGCCGGTAACGAGGGCGGTTTTTCCGGATAAATCGAAAAGTGTCATCGTAAAATCCTGTTAATTCGGTGTTGTGGGAAGCCGGGTAGATGCGGGTGTATTTTGGCGAAGTCCGATGGACTGTATTACATTCTCTGCGATTTCGGGAGGAAAGACAGCGCCTGGCGCACGACAGTAAAAACCGGAGAGGTTGGTTATGGGCGCGCTGGGCGCGAGTGTTCCGATCACTGACCATCGCTGGAGAAAAACGACGCAGGCACGTGTGCCGATGCTTGCGCGCCGCCACAAAATAGGGCCGAGCACATTCTTTGATTGTTTTATGGCGCCGAACGAAGGGGTTTGTTTGCGAAAAACAGCCCATAATTGTACCACTTCCTGCGGGTCTTGGGCGTCTGTAATCGGCGGTCCTACTGAGGATTCGCTTAATAGTATTCCAGCAATGATGTTTTTCGTCCGGTCTGAAATCCACTCGCTGGTCTCTTCGACAAAATGACCGCTTTGGTCCTTAAATTGCTGAGTTTTTTGGCTGGCTTGCAGTAGCGCCGGCGCATTAAAAATTAGGCGAGCCTCTGCCCTTGCCAACCAGATAGATTGGCCAGGGGGCCGTCCATTCGATGCGGTTTGGCACGCGGTAGCGGTAAGGCAGACGCCGACGCATACTACGTAAATTTTCTTGAAGGCCCAGCGCAATAAATATTCCTAATTGAACAGTATCTTGTGAATCCATGTTATATCGGAAAACAGAACGGGCAGAAATCGTTGTCAGCGCCCTCGGTTGACCTATCGACAAAAAGTTAAGGTTCCCGGCTATGGCTGAACCGACATTCATCCACTCGACCTGTCCGCACGATTGTCCCAGCGCGTGCGCGTTGGAAATCGAAAAATTGTCGCCAACGCGCATTGGTAAAGTGCGAGGCGCGCACTCTCACAGCTACACCAACGGAGTGATCTGCGCGAAGGTCGCGCGTTATCGCGAACGTGTCCACCATCCTGATCGCCTGATGGAACCGTTACGTCGGGTAGGTGGAAAAGGGTTGGGTAGGGATGCGTTTGAACCCATCAGTTGGAACGATGCTCTTGATGAGGTCGCTCTGGCTTTTCAGAACGCGACGGCGTCGGATGGGCCGGAAGCCGTGTGGCCCTATTTTTATGCTGGAACCATGGGGTTGTTACAGCGAGACGGCATTCACCGATTAACCCACGCCATGGGCTATTCACGTCAACATTCCACCATTTGTGCAACGCTTGGTGATGCTGGATGGCGGGCGGGTGTCGGTGTTCTTAGAGGTACCGACGCGCGCGAAATGGCCGCGTCTGATTTGATTGTCGTTTGGGGGGGGAATCCGGTTTCTACCCAGGTAAATGTCATGAGCCAAATTGCCCGCGCCCGTAAGGAAAGGGGCGCTAAGCTGGTTGTCATCGACCCGTATCGTACCGGCACCGCCGCTGTCGCCGATATGCATTTGGCGTTAAAGCCGGGAACGGATGGCGCGTTGGCGGCGGCGGTCATGCATATTATGTTTCGCGATAACGTCGCCGATAGCGCTTATATGGCGGATTTTGCCGATGATCCTGTGGCATTAAAAAATCACCTGTTGGCTAAAACACCCGAGTGGGCATCGTCTGTAACTGGTCTGAGGATAGGTGAAATCGAGGCATTTGCTGCGCTTTATGGAAAAACGCCGAGAGCGTTTTTGAGGCTTGGCTATGGGTTCACCCGTTCTCGCAATGGCGCTGCAAATATGCATGCGGTGACGTGTCTCGCCACGGTCGGCGGCAAATGGCGCCATAAAGGCGGCGGTGCGCTGTTTTCGAACTTCGATCTCTATCCCGTCGACATGTCGTTGATAACGGGCACGGATTTGCGTGACAGAAGTGTTCGGAAGCTCGACCAATCGCGATTGGGTGCAATTTTAGCCGGCAACGTCGCTGATTTGTCGGGAGGGGCGGCCGTTAAGGCAATGTTGGTTCAAAATACCAACCCCATGGTGGTGTGTCCGGACCTTGGGGCGGTGCATGCGGGCTTTGCCCGTGACGATTTGTTTGTGTGCGTCCATGAACAGTTCATGACGGAAACCGCTGCCATGGCTGATATCGTTTTGCCGGCAACGACTTTCCTAGAACATGACGATTTATATGTCGGTGGTGGCCATAGTTTTCTGAGCTTGGGGAGACAAGTGCTGGAACCTGTCGGGCAGACACGGTCCAACCATGAGGTCTTGTGCGGATTGGCGAAGCGTCTTGGAGCATCTCACAGGGGATTTCAAATGTCTGCATGGGACATTTTGAATGAAACGTTGTTATTGTCTGGTTTACCGAATGCGGCAGACCTTTTTGAGCGTAAATGGATCGATTTGGCACCGGACGCAGATGCTGGGCGGTTTAAATCGGGATTTGGACATCCGGATGGTCGGTTCCATTTTAAGGCGGATTGGTCGGCTTTCGGTGGTTCGTCCACTGGGATGCCGCAAATGCCGGACCATATGGGGAGCCTGGAATGTGCTGATGCTCGGCACCCTTTTCGCTTGGTGGCACCGCCTGCTCGACAGTTTTTGAATACGAGCTTTACGGAAACGAAGTCCAGTTGCGAATTTGAGGGGCGGCCAACCGCCTTGCTCCATCCCGACGATTGCTTATCTTTAGGCCTGTCGGAAGGTGATTTGGTGAGGCTCGGTAATGACAGGGGGAGCGTGCTACTCCACGCGCGCCGGTTTGACGGTATGCAGTGCGGGGTTGTTATTGTCGAAGGAATATGGCCCAACAAAGCCTTTTTGGAAGCTATGGGTATAAATGTGCTAATTGGTGCCGATGCGGCGCCCCCACTGGGCGGGGCCGCATTTCACGATACAGCAATATGGGTGCGTGCTGAATGATAGGAGAAACACCAGTTCAAATCATCGTTGTTGGTAACGTCAAAGGCGGTACCGGAAAATCGACGACGACGATGCATTTGATTGCCGGATTACTGCATGCGGGCTATCTCGTCGGCAGTATGGATTTGGATTCCCCGCAGTCAACGCTGACCCACTATATCAATAATCGTCGGGATTACATGGAATCTCAAGGGATAGGACTGCCGTTACCAGAGCATAAGGTTCTAACGCCGAGTACCGCCAATGATCGTCAGGCGGCAAAAAAAGAAGACGAGGATGCAGTCGACGCGGCGATTGAAGCGCTGGCGGAGAAAAACGATTTCATCGTTATTGATACGCCGGGGGGTGACGCGGCTTTATCGCGCCGGGCGCACAGTTTTGCGGATATGTTGATCACGCCGATGAACGATAGTTTCGTGGATTTGGATGTATTGGCTAAAGTCGAACCGGACACGTTGAAGATTTTGCGCCCGAGTCAGTATGCGGAAATGGTTTGGGAAAATCGCAAAAATCGCATTCAGCGTGACGGTGGGAGTATCGATTGGATCATTGTGCGCAACCGCTTGAGTAGTTTGGATTCCAAGAACCGCCGGGCGGTTGACGAAGCGTTGACCGCGTTGTCGACAAGAATTGGTTTTAGAATTGCACCGGGATTTAGTGAAAGAATGATTTTTCGCGAGCTATTTCTAAAAGGGCTGACATTGTTGGACTTGCGTGATCCGGAAGCCGGCATTCGCCTCAATATGTCCCACATCGCTGCCCGCCAAGAGGTGCGCTTGTTATTGGAGGCAATTGGTTTGCCCGAAACGGTCAGTGACGATGCTAGTCCGAACGGTGATGGCGACACAGGAGAACAGCAGGCATGACCTGGATACTAGCAGGCGTTGTTTTACTTGGGCTGATTTTGTTGTTTGCCCGGTGGTATGTGGATGCTGAACCAAAAGACGTCTTAAAAGTACTGAAGGTCTTCGGCATTCTGTTTGTGCTGGTGATTGTGGGCCTGGTCTTAGCGTCGGGCCGGATCGGCATGTTGTGGTTGGTTTTGTTGGGATTGCTGCCGTGGATTGGTCGGTTTCGGGCGCTAAGCCGCCAGGCCGATAATTTGCGAGGACCGGTCACGGGGCAGCGCGTAGACCGGCGGACGGATTTTGTCGTCATTTACCTAAATCCAGAGACAGGCGATATGGATGGGCGTGTCTTGCAAGGCCCGCAAAGAGGAAAACTACTGTCGGAATTATCCATTGATGCACTCGTGACATTGTACGAGGCCGCTTCGTTGGAGGATGCTGAAAGCGCCTCTATTTTAGAGGCGTATTTGGACCGCATGCATGACAAGAGCTGGCGGCGGAAATCTCGCTCGGCGAATGCTGCCGAGACGATGGAGAATACGCCGGAATTGCTTGAAAAAATGATGAGCCGCTCGGAAGCGTACACGACACTGGGACTCCAGCCCGGCGCATCGAAAAACGAAATTGAAAATGCTTTTACGAAACTGATCCAGACTGGTCATCCGGATGAAACTATCGCGCAAGACATTGCAACCAGGGCTGCGCGTGCAAAATCAACCTTACTCGACGAGTAAACGCTGCGACCTTATGGTGGTTGCTGGAGAAATAGGCGATGTCTAAACCAACAAAACGGTCGCAAGCCAAAAAGAAGGTCTCATGAAGCAACAAGTGCGAAAAGCGGTTTTTCCGGTAGGCGGTCTCGGCACGCGGTTCTTACCCGCGACCAAGGCACTACCAAAAGAAATGCTGCCAATCGTGGACAAACCCCTCATTCAGTATGCGGTGGAAGAGGCTGCGGCCTCGGGGATAGAGGAATTTATTTTTGTGACTGGTCGTGGAAAACACGCGATTGAAGACCATTTCGATGTTCCTTATGAGTTGAACCAAACGCTCAGTGAGCGTGGTAAAACCGACATTGTGGACGCGCTTGGGAATTGGATGCCGCGTCCAGGCCAAATAGCCTACACGCGCCAAATGGAGCCGTTGGGGCTTGGTCATGCGGTTTGGTGCGCCCGCAACTATATTGGGAATGAGCCATTCGCTGTTTTGCTGGCCGACGATTTGGTGATGTCGGAGGAACCGTGTCTGAAGCAAATGATGGATGTTTTTGCCGAGGCACAGGGTAACGTCGTGGCGGTGGTGGATGTGCCGCGCGACCATACTGATCGATACGGTATTTTGGATTTGAAGCAAGATGATGGTGGCCGGTTGGTGCAGGTCAACGGATTGGTTGAAAAGCCAAAACCTGAAGATGCCCCGTCAACATTGTCCGTTATTGGGCGTTATATTCTACAGCCCGAGGTTTTCGATCATCTTGATGGCCAACAGGTCGGCACCGGTGGCGAAATTCAACTGACCGATGCGCTTGCAAAGATGGTTGGGTGCGCGCCGTTCACCGGTTTGCGTTTTGAAGGCAGGCGGTTTGATTGCGGAGACAAGGTCGGTTTTTTCGAGGCCAACGTCGCTTTTGCGGTGCAGCGGGATGATATTGGTGAGGCGGTTAAAAAGGTCCTCGCCGATTATGTTTAGAAGGATGTAATGGATGAAACGCACGAGCGAATTGCGATTTTCCAAGTTAGTGTCTGAAGTGAGTTTCGTATGCGCATAGCGATGATAGGGACCGGGTATGTCGGCTTGGTTTCAGGTGCCTGTTTTTCCGAATTCGGCATTGACGTTACTTGCGTGGACTTAGACGCGGAAAAGATTGCGCAATTGAGCGAGGGGAAGATCCCGATCTACGAACCGGGTTTGGAGGATTTGGTTGCCAATAACATGGTGGCGGAGAGGCTCCATTTTACGACGGATTTAGCATCGGCAGTTTCCGCAGCGGACGCGGTGTTCATTGCTGTCGGGACGCCCAGTCGCCGCGGCGATGGGCATGCGGATTTGAGCTATGTGTTTGCTGCAGCCAAAGAGATTGCCGATGCGATGGACGGATATACGGTCGTCGTAACAAAATCCACAGTGCCGGTAGGAACGGGGCGTGAAGTTGAACGCATTATTAGGGAAACGCGGCCGGATGCTGAGTTCGATGTGGTTTCCAATCCGGAATTTTTGCGTGAAGGCTCGGCCATTGAGGACTTTATGCGTCCCGACCGGGTCGTGATCGGCGTGGGTAATGAGCGAGCAAGCGATTTGATGCAGAGGATGTATCGGCCTCTGCACCTTATTCAAACCCCGATCTTGTTCACGTCGTTGGAAACGGCGGAGCTCGTAAAATACGCAACGAATGCATTTCTCGCGACTAAGATTACCTTCATTAACGAAATTGCGGATTTGTGCGAAATGGTCGGTGGCAATGTTCATGATGTTGCAAGAGGCATGGGTCTTGACGGCAGGATAGGCGGCAAGTTTTTGCACCCTGGTCCGGGTTATGGCGGATCGTGTTTTCCAAAGGATACGCTGGCGCTTGTGCGCACAGCGCAAACCGTTGGTGCGGAGATGAAAATAGTGGAATCCGTTGTCGACGTTAATGCCAACCGGAAAAAGGCTATGGCGCAGCGCGTTGTGGCGGCATGTCAGGGGAGCGTGGCGGGAAAGACCATTGCACTGCTTGGAGTCACCTTTAAGCCGAACACCGATGACATGCGTGAAAGTCCGAGCCTCGATATTGTGCCGGCTTTGCAAGATGCGGGCGCGACGGTAAAAGCCTACGATCCAGCGGGCATGGAAGAGGCGAAGAAGATGCTGTCCGACGTGGAGTGGTGTGAGGATACATACGAAGTGTTGGATGGCGCTGATGCGCTTGTCATCGTCACGGAGTGGAATGAATTTCGATCGCTTAATTTGGAGCGTGTTAAGTCTTTGCTCAAAGAACCAATAATTGTGGATATGCGGAATATCTACGACCCGCAGGCAATGGCGGAGGCAGGTTTTAAGTACAGCTCTATTGGCCGCCCCGCCCAAGTGACTTCCTTGGAAACGGGGAGAAAGGCCGGATGACCTCCCATAAATTCGATCCGTCCATACTGCGCGAGTATGACATTAGGGGTATCGTTGGCGACACGCTCCATCCTGAGGACGCATACGCGGTTGGTAAATATTTCGCTTCCATCATTTCGGAAGAGGGTGATCGTTCTTTGTGCGTTGGCTATGACGGACGACATTCTTCGCCGATGTTGTCGGCAGAATTGGTGCGCGGAGCATGCGAGGCCGGAATTGACGTGATCGAGATTGGCCTGAATGCCACGCCCACTTTGTATTATGCCACGACTGTACTGGAAGCTGGCGGTGGAGTAATGATTACCGGATCTCATAACCCACCAAATTATAACGGGTTTAAATTTATGCTGGGGGGCAAACCGTTTTGGGGCGATGCTCTCCAAGATCTTGGTAAGCGAGCCCAAGCTGGAAATTCCACGACCGGTACCGGTACGGCCACGTCGAAAGAGATTAGAGAATCTTATGTGGCGCGAGTGATGGGCGATTATCGCGCAGCATCGGGACTTAAGGTTGCTTGGGATGCAGGCAATGGCGCATTAGGGCCTGCTATGGCACAACTGACCACGTGCCTGCCGGGCGTTCACATTCTTCTGAATGAAGTGGTAGATGGGGATTTTCCGGCTCATCATCCCGATCCAACGGTTCCGGAAAATTTGAGGCAATTACAGGCAGTTGTTGTTGAACAAGGCTGCGATTTGGGTGTTGCGTTCGATGGCGACGGCGACCGTATAGGTGTGATTGACGGGCTGGGCCGCATTCTTTGGGGCGATCAAATACTCGCGATTTTTGCACGTGATATGCTGGAGGAGTTGCCAGGTGCGACGGTAATTGCCGATGTGAAGGCAAGCCAGGCGCTTTTTGATGAAGTGGTCCGGTGTGGTGGGAAGCCCGTCATGAGCCCCACAGGTCATTCCATTATTAAGTCTAAAATGGCCGAGTTAAAAGCACCGCTCGCCGGTGAAATGAGCGGCCATATTTTCTTCGCAGACCGTTATTACGGATATGATGATGCGCTTTATGCAGCGCTACGTCTCGTGGATATTGTCGCGCGTTCCGATTTGAATTTGGCGGATATGCGTGATGGTTTGCCACAAATGATCAATACGCCTGAAATCCGGATTGACGTGCCCGAAGAGCGAAAATTCGACATAGCCCGTGAAGTTGAGGAGCGCCTGTCAGGTACAAGCGCTCAGGTCACGACAGTGGATGGCGTTCGAGTAAATACTTCCGATGGGTGGTGGCTTTTGCGGGCCTCGAATACCCAAAATGCGTTAGTGGTTCGCTGCGAATCCGTGTCCGAAAACGGGCTGGGTGCCTTAAAAACGGCTGTTGTCGAGCAACTTCGGTTGAGTGGTGTGGAGCCGCCTGAATTTTAAGGCCGTTTTCTAAAGTTGTTTGCCGCCATGCATTTGCGGTGACATGGGAATGCAGTCAAACTTGTGTTTTTTGAGTTGGCGGCAAGCTGCAAACGCATCTTTCTTATTTAAACCGGATAATCTTGCGCGATACACGGTGCGATCATTGTTTTCGCCGGTCGTGATTACAACGTCGTAATTCTTTCCGAGCGCTGACAGTTTTTCCGCGGCGTGGTTTGCGCGCTTCGCTGCTGGCGCCATTTTAAAATACGCACCAATTTGAATTATCCAATTCTGCGGGTTGCCAGTTCCCGAGGGGGGTATTGATGTCGATTTTTCGGCCTTGGCTGCAGGTTTGGCTAGGACGGGGGAGGGCAATTCCGCTGCCTGGTCTGTTGGCCGGTTGGTTAGTTGGACCTTTTGTACGAAGTCTTCCGACCAACCATCCTTGAACGGTGGCAAAGAGGCTTCGGACTTAAGAAGCGCATTGATATTGCGGTCTTCCTTTTCCGATATTGTCTCGCTTGTTTGCCCTGCAGCGGTGTTCTTGAAGGGGATCGCTGCTAGAGATGCGCTTGTCTTAATCGGTGTCAGCTTGGTCGTGATTTTGTTCGGTTTTGGGCGTGTTGTTTTCTCTAACGCGCTTTCTTTTTCCGCACTTTCTTTTGCCATGTCGTCGCGTGAGCCTTGCTCGAAAGATAGTTTAGTAAATCCCTTATCGAGTAGTTTTTTTACATGCCGGTCGCGGAATTTCGCGGTTTTGCCACCAAACACGACCGCGATGATCCGGTTTCCTTCGCGTTCCGCAGAAGCGGCAAGATTAAACCCGGCCGCATTCGTATAGCCGGTTTTGATACCGTCGGCACCGGTATAGTGCCCAAGGAGCTTGTTGTGGTTTTTATAGCTGCGTCCCCGGAATTTGAATTTTTTGGTGGCGAAGTAATTGTAATATTGTGGAAAATTCTTGATGAGCAATCGGGATAGTACTGCCATGTCTCGGGCCGTCGATAGATGGCCGCGATTAGGGAGGCCGTGAGGGTTTCGAAATGTGGTACGGCGCATGCCCAGCTTACGGGCGCGACTGGTCATCGCTTTGGCAAATGCCTTAACCGAACCACCTAGTTCCTCCGCAACGACCACTGCAATGTCGTTTGCGGATTTTGCGATGAGCGCTTCGATGGCTTCTTGGATCGTAATGCGTTCGCCTCGGCGTAGTCCCAATTTAGAGGGGCGGGCTCGCGTTGCGTTCCGCGATACAATCATTTGCTGGTGAAGTTTGACGGCACCTTGGTCAAGCGCTTCGAATAGCATATATAACGTCATCATTTTGGTTAAAGATGCGGGATAATTTCGCGTATCCGCATTTACCGAATGCAATACGTCACCTGATTCTGCATCGATCACGATAGCAGCATATCGCGCCTCAGCCCGTTGGCCACTCGATAGCGTTAGGACAATAATAAACGCTATAAAAAATCGTATGAATATTTGTACTATATTCATGGTGATCAGTCGGTGCTCATTATGTATTAGTTATGTTTAATAATATTATAGTAATTAAATTTATCAGGTTTGTATACTACATTATTATACCTTGTGGCCTGCGGTTTTACTAGTGAACTT
>Ga0055584_100001464_pt1 | contig 23154 bp, 20 predicted proteins | sample OSDHelmetaG_FD_58716 | JGI IMG/M metagenome (GOLD analysis project Ga0055584, IMG submission 58716) | Pelagic marine sediment microbial communities from the LTER site Helgoland, North Sea, for post-phytoplankton bloom and carbon turnover... | ecosystem: Environmental > Aquatic > Marine >...
CCAGTTCTTCAATGTGCTCAAGGGAGACATGAACATCGTCGGACCTCGCCCAGAGCAGCCGGATATCTTCGCCGAACTTCACGATGAACTCGGCTCCCGCTACAGACATCGCCAGAAGGTCCTCCCGGGGATCACGGGGCTCGCTCAGGTAAGCCTGGGCTACGACACCGACCTCGACGGGGTTCGTCGCAAGGTCGATATGGACCTGGCCTACATCCGGAAACGGTCTGCTTCCGCCGATCTGGAGATCATGGCGAAAACTGTTCCGGTTATGGTATTCCGGAAGGTGTGGATGTAGTTTGGATTTGAGTTGGCAGCCACGTCGGCGAAGTCTGAGCCTGGCCACCCTCAGCATTGAGATCGCCGCTTGAGCCGGCATCCCACGTTCCGTGCCCCGGAGCCGTTGATTAGAGCATTCGATGCAGCCAGAGATCGCTGGTTGCTCTCGCGTTTGCGACGAATCCAACCAGCCCCGCCCTCGTGGCCTCTCGAACCTGCCCATACGTCCCGCGCGGAGATCATCTGGCCTGAGAAGTACCCGGAGAAGTGGCTGGGCCCGTTGCTCCACGGCCTCCGCGGGCTAGTTACGGTCCGCCACTCCCCTAGCCTGGTAATGCAGGGCCCCGTCGCCTTAGGCGTGCTTCGAACCTCGGACGTCGAGCGACCATTCGCGGTCGATATTTCGGACTACCATCCTGTAGATGAGAGCATAGTCGACCAGGTGTGTTGCTACTTCAAGTGGCAACACGACATCCGGGGTTATCCGTTCGGGTCCGTTGTCCCCGGTGGATATGTCGGCGCGGACATGGCTGTATACAGGTTTGCCAGTGTGTTACGGTCGCCATCAGCGGCACGCGCGCCGACGTTGTATGGCCGGTTCAACATGTCCTTGGGCACGCGTGCACGAACTAGAGCCCTCGAAGTGCTCCGCGACCAGCACCGCATCGACTTCGTCGGCGAGCCAAGGACCATTCGCTACTCAAGGTACCTCGAGGAAGCCAGCCGGTCGGCTCTCTGCTTAGACCTCCCCGGGAACGGCAATCTCTGCTTCCGTCTGGTCGACTACCTCGCAATCGGAGCGGCAATCGTCACGATGCGACCAAAGAATGCCTTACCCGTGCCGCTCAGGGACGGGCATGAGGCCTTCTTCTTCAAAGAGGACCTCTCGGACCTGGTTGACCTTTGTGAGGACCTCTTGGCGCGTCCCGACGAACTCATAGCGGCACGCGCCGCTGCAGCATCCTACTTTGATCGGTTTCTGCACTCCAGCCAACTGGCGGGCTATTATCTGTCCACCCTCTTCGACAGGGCAAGATGAACGAGCAGCCCGCAGAGCCACCGTGCGTCCTACTCATTCGAGCCAGTGGAGAGATGGCACTTGGCGCTGAGGAGGTGGTGATCCAGCTAGCCAGCATGCTTCCGCAACAAGGCTGGAAAGCATCAATCCTGACCGTAACCGACGCCCGCGATCAGTCGAATGGCCTCTTCCGGAAAGCAACGGCACTAGGCCTCAATGTCCACGAAGTCCTAAGTCGGGGCAGGTTAGACCCCTCAATAGTCACTGCAATCCGATCGCTCGCAGTCGCCCAACGAGCCACAGTTTTGCACAGCCACGGCTACAAAGAGAACTTGCACACACTCGCCGCCCGGACTGGCCTCCCGACTATCGCCACAAACCACCTCTGGAAGCGATCCACTCTTAAGCTTCGACTCTACGCGCTACTCGACAGTCTCTTAATCGGGAGATTCAACGCCACCGTCGGGGTGTCGGCCGAGATCTGCGAGGAAATGAGAAACCTTCCCTTTGTACGCTCGAGCAGAGTTTCCTACGTATCCAATGGTATCCGATTATCCTCTTCCGCTTCCTCAAGAGAACGAGGGAGCTCTCTCGAACGACCATTGATTATCACGACAGTATCAAGCCTCACTGCCGAGAAAGGCATAACCTACCTGATCGACGCTCTGGCTGCGCCAGCGGTGGCGCGCCTCCACTGGCGTTTGCGAATCATTGGAGACGGCCCACTTCGCGAGGCGCTAGAGGCTCAGGTTCGCGAACGGTCTCTTCAGGAGCGCGTCGATTTTCTCGGATTTCGATCAGACGTGCCTAGTCTGCTGGAAGACACGGACACGTTCGTCCTCCCGTCCCTATCAGAAGGTCTGCCGATGGCGCTCCTGGAGGCCATGGCGGCCGGATGCTCTATTGTGGCGTCTTCCGTGGGCCAGGTACCCCATGCTCTTTCGACACCGGAGTGCGGCATTCTAGTGCCCCCGGCCGACCCAAAGGCACTAGGTGGGGCATTGACCATTTTGATTGCGGATCCAGAGATCCGAGACGGGTTGGGAAGTGCCGCCCGGGAAGCGGTCAAACGCTTCTCCTCCGAGCAGATGGCTCGAGCTTACGCTAGCCTCTATCGGGACATCCTTGGCGATACCGCGCACTCGCGAACGGACCCGGCCACCACCCGAAACGGAGACGGCAGGTGACAGCTGCGGACCCGTCAGGCCACCGAATGGTGTTCATCTGTGGCTTGCATCGGAGCGGGACGTCCTTGCTTCATAGGTGCATCGGAGGGCACCCGGCGACTAGCGCCTTCGCAAACACGGGTGTTGACGAAGACGAGGGCCAACACCTTCAGAATGTGTACCCGGTCGACGGCCAACACGGTGGACCGGGGCGCTTCGGGTTCCAGCCCAGTGCGCGTCTGACAGAGGCTTCGGATCTGGTTGACGACGACAAGCGCGCCAGACTCTTCGATCAATGGTCTCGTTATTGGGACCTCTCCAAGTCACACCTGGTCGAAAAATCGCCGCCAAATCTGATACGAATGAGGTTCCTGCAAGCAATGTTCCCCGGTGCACAGTTCATCGTGCTGCTGCGACATCCGATCGCGGTGAGTTATGCAACCGGCAAGTGGAGCAACACACGATTTCACAATCTCATTCACCACTGGCTTGTATGCCACAAGATCATGCTCGAAGATCTCCCCCATCTTCAGCAAGCCCTGCTCTTGCGATATGAAGACTTCGTTCGTGAGCCCGAGTGCTCGCTGGCTCGAATATGGTCCTTCCTAGACCTCCCTCCACACCACCCTAACGAAGAAGTGCAGACAGCGGTCAACGACCACTACTATGCGCAATACGAGTCACTGCAAAAGCTCAACTCAGTTCGGTGGCTCTACTACCGCCTGACTCGACTTCGCTATGAAGCAGCGTGTGTACCGTTCGGATACACGCTGAAACCAAGCGACTACGTATCATCAAGTATCCCGATCGCTAATGAACGCCCCAATACCCCATCAAGCAAACCGTGAGAGCAGTCAACCTGGTAGGTTGGGATAACGGAGGGGGGCTCACCCGCGACCTCGACATTCTTGGAAAAGCGATAACCGAAATCGGAGGTCGGGTGCTGTACAATGGGGAACCCAAGCGTGCTGGGAAGACTCCGCGTCTCCTGACGAAACTGGGCTCCCGGGCTAGGCGCGTGCTCTCCGGTGCGTCAGGGGTCCGGCCATTCTCGGTCAACCTCCACTTGGAGCGTATTTCGGACGCGTGGCTTCCTATGGCCAGCCTCAACGTCCTGATTCCCAATCAAGAGTGGTTTCGAGAGGAGGACGCCCCGTTACTTCCCGCGGTTGATCTGGTCCTCTGCAAAACCCGGCATGCCGAGGCCATATTTCGGCAAATGGGGAAGGAGTGCGCGTTCCTTGGCTTCGCAAGTGAAGACCGCGTCCTAGGGAGCGGGGTCGAACATGCCGGTCGGCCCACGTGCCTCCACGTCGCGGGAAAGAGTCTCACAAAGGGTACTGAGGCTGTTCTATCCGCGTGGAGTGAGCACCCAGAGTGGCCGATGCTGACCGTAGTGCGGCGCGCACACGCGTATGGGGATGTCCGGGTAGTATCTCCCCGACCACGAACCCCGAACGTCCACCTAATCGATGACTTCGTGGAGGATCACGAATTGCGGCGGATGCAGAACGAGCACGCAATTCATCTCTGCCCATCGGAGGTCGAAGGCTTTGGACACAGCCTCGTTGAGGGTTGTAGTTGCGGCGCTGTCGTTGTGACTACGGATGCCCCTCCCATGAATGAGCTCATCCAGCCGGAGCGAGGAGTGCTCGTTCCCTATCGGGAAGAGATCCCGATGCGGTCCGGCATGCGATACCGAGTTGACGGAAAAAGCCTCGAAGAATCGGTCCAGGAGACGCTGGCTCTTTCGCCGGCAGCGCGTGCAGCCCTTGGAAGAGGGGCCAGGCAGTGGTTCCTCGAGAGCCGGGACGGGTTCCGGGACCGCTTGGCCAGCTTGTTGCTGTCTCGACTTGGTCACCACGGTATCGCACCGTGACCTCCGCCGGCCAGGAAGCTCCTGCTCTATGAGCACGACGTTCTCTGTCATCATCCCTGTCTTCAACGGCGAGAGTTACATCTCTCACGCGGTGGAGTCCGCTCTTTCACAGACCTATGACTCCTTCGAGGTCATCATCGTGGACGACGGATCCACCGACGGCACTTGGGACATCCTTTCCGCACTCGAGCACGACGTCCGAGTTAGAATCCGAAGGCAAGACAACCGCGGCGTGTCAGCAGCGCGGAACACGGCTATGGACCTCGCGGTGGGCAAGTGGATTGCATTCCTGGATGCAGACGATATCTGGCACAGAGAAAAGTTAGCGCGGTGTCACACCATTCTTGAAAACATGCCCGACAGCACCCTGCTCTATCACGGAACGACGCTCGAGACCGGCGCACACGGAATGGGGAGTGGTTTCGTGGTGACCAAAACCCTCGCCGAAGTGTATGCGTTCCCATACCTGGTAACCTCCTCCGTTGTGGTGGCGGCCTCGTTGGCAAAAGCAGTCGGCTTCTTCGACGAGTCTCTTGCAACCGCCGAAGACCTCGACTTCTACCTGAAGTGCTCCACGAATGGCACGACGGCTCACCTTGACCTCGCCCTAACACAAAAGATCGGCCGCGCGGATAGCCTAGGCGCGTCGATTCGGTCCGTTCGGGATAACATCGAGGTCCGTCGCCGCTACTGTAGCTACAACCCTGTCTTCTGTCGATCACAGGCTTCGCTGATCCGAAGAGTGGACCAGAACCTCCACATCTCATTGGTGCGCCGGCTGATAGTCGACCGACAGCTGCCTGAAGCCGAGCGAGTACTTCTCGACGCAAAGGACCGCACAGGAGGATCACCCGAGGCTCTCGGCCTCCTGGTGAAGATCAGAGTCCTCGCAGTCCTGATGCAACTGGGGCTCGAAAATCGAAGACCGCTGGAATAATGCGATACCGCCGCCGACTGTCGCCCGATTCGACAAGTCACAATCCCCGAGGTCTCGATACCACTAAGTCCCCAGATTCGTGGCTCCAGTTCGTCAAGGGCCCGCGCTCGGTGGTTCTTGCTGGAGCGCTTCTAACTCACATCTGGCGATTCCATGATCTTTCACCAGCTCTCACTGCCCTACGACTCGCGGCTCTCTTCACCCTTGCGACGTGGGCGTACCTCTTGCTCGACCCCCGAGGCGACCAACTGCGACGAGTCGCCGGTACCGTACCGGGCAAATTCCTCTTGCTGTTCATGGTCTGGTCAGTAGCGACCATACCGTTCGCCTATTCACCTGGTCGGGCGCTCGAGTTTTTCACTCAAGATCTGCTCAAGACTTTTCTCCTACTGCTCTTCATCGTCGCCAGTCTCCGCTCCGTCTCCTCGGTTTGGCTGTTGATTCAGATTCAATTCTATGGAGCGCTTGTTCTCGCGTTCTACTACGCCAAGGGAGGCTTCCCAACCCTTTGGACACCGGTTCCGATGTACGACCGGAACGACCTCGCACTCTTGTTCGTTATCACGGTACCCATGGGTATCGCGCTTGCTCAACAGACTAGAAGCACCTCAAAGCGCTCCTTTTACATGCTGGCTGTCATGTTAATGGCCTTCAGTGTCCTCGCCTCTCTATCGCGTGGTGGAACGTTGGCGCTACTGGCAGTCATGACGCTCACCGTGGCTCGAAGCCGCACGATCTCCACCAGAGTCAAATTCGGGATTCCGGTCGCGATCATCCTGCTTCTGCCTCTCGCCCCACAGGCCTACTGGGAGCGAATGGGGACGATGCTCGACCCGGCCAGCGATTACAACGTGCAGGACGAGGAGGGACGAATCCAGGTGTGGCAGAGAGGGTTAGGTTACCTCAGATCAGCTCCCGTGACTGGCCTTGGTCTCGCCAACTTCCAGACCGCTGAGAGGTATTTTGCCCGCCCGGGAGAATACCTTGACGACCCTTCCCGGAAAGCCTCTGTGGCACACAATTCCTTTCTTGAGGTGGCAGTGGAAACGGGCGTTCCGGGCGTGGTCTTCTTCACGGGTGGAATTGTGTCAGCGATCTTCGGATTACTTCAGCTGCTACGTAGGTCACCACAGACAGGCCGCAAAGCGGAACTTGCCCCACTCGCGGAAGCCGTCTCATTGTCGCTGATCGCGTTCGTGGTCGGTGGATTCTTCTTATCGCACGGATATATGCCTCACGTATATGTATTGGCAGGCACTGCCGCTTCAATACTCGCGCTCCAGAGAGCGCCTCACACCGGGGGATCGCGCCCCGGCACGCGCCCAAAAAGGTCGGTCAAGAATGGCGCCCTCCGTGGCTAGCGAAGTTCGGTCATACTCTGGCTACGGCCTTATTGGATTCTTCGTTCAGCATGCACGACGTAAGTCTGCTGGACTCGCACTTCTACTCTTCCTTTTCGGTTTGTTCGAGGGACTCGGACTCGCGACCCTGCTCCCCTTCCTCGAGTCATTGTTGGGTTCCGGTGCTGGATCCAGCGCCTTTTCGGACAAGTTCGAAGCGCTCATCGGTGCCGTTGGCCTCAGCCCGAGCCTTGAGCTGTACCTGGCTCTTTTCGTGGGTCTATTCGCCATCAAGGCCTGTTTTGGTTTCGGCGTAATGTGGCTTGTCGGTATCGCGGCAAGCCATGTCGCAATGGAGCTTCGTCTTTCGTTGCTTTCGGAACTAGTGTCAGCTCGGTGGCTTCACATTGCCCATTTTCCGAAGGGCTTCGTCTCGAATGCGCTGAGTGCTGAGGCTGATCGAGTGGCGATGGGCTACCGGGAGTTGGTAGGTGCTGGGGGTGACGCCGTCCAGGTCCTGTTCTATCTGACAGTCGCAGTATTGATTTCATGGCAGACCGCGCTGCTCGCGTTGGTCGCAGGCTTCGGGATAGCGGTCAGCCTCCGAGGGCTGATCCGAGGTGTGCGATCAGAAGCAGAAGACATGACCATCGCGCGGCGCGAGCTGGTCCGTCGCCTGACCGATGCCCTCCCCAGCATGAAGAGTCTGAAGTCGATGGGACAGGAGGAGTATCTAGTGCCGGCGCTCGAGGGGGACACGCGACGCTTCTTTCGAGCTCAGAGCAGGGCTGAGGGATACCGCTCAGCCCTAGTGAGCTTCCAAGAACCAATCCTCGTCGCCGTTATGGCTGTTGGCCTATGGGCGGTTGTCACTTTCGACTTGTTAGCACCACCTACGGTGCTAGTGTTGGCGGCGGTATTCTACCGATTGGTGATGACTACAAACCTCTTGCAACGACGGTTCGCTGCAATAGCGGCCGGCGAAGCTAGTTTTCAGTCAATAAATAGCCACATTGAGACAGCCCGTCTTCACAAGGAGACATGGCGTGGCAGTGAGGAGCCGCCCGCTAGGATCAGCGACAGTATCCACTTGGCCGAAGTTGGATTCGCCTATGGTGAGGCCGAAGTGCTCCACGGCGTCTCACTCGAGATTCCTGCCGGGCAGTTGACAGTCCTCAAGGGCCCATCCGGCGCCGGAAAGTCCACGATCATGGATCTCGTCTTAGGCCTGATTCCGCCTTCTCGCGGGCTCATTCACGTCGATGGTACGGACCTACGCGACTTTTCCCTCTCGGCTTGGCGAACGAGAATCGGCTACGTACCCCAAGATATCCTGCTCTTCAGCGACTCCGTGCGGAAGAATGTGAGCTTGGGCAACCCGAAGGTCTCTGACGAGTTGGTGAGAAGCGCAATTAGGGACGCAGGGCTGTCTGACGTAATAGACGGACTCCCTGAGGGTCTCGACACGCTGATTGGCGAAGGCGGGGTCGGGCTCTCCGGAGGGCAGAAGCAGCGCCTCGCCATCGCCAGAGCCTTGGCCCAAGATCCGATTCTTCTAGTTCTTGACGAACCCACAGCATCTCTCGATGGAGAGTCCGCGCAAGCAGTCTGTCGAACTATCGAAGGAATCAAGCACAGACTTTGCATACTTGCAGTCTCTCACGAGGACAACCTTAGCGCGATTGCTGATCGTACATACTTGGTTCAAGAAGGGAAGGCGTCCCTCATGACGGGGCATTCCCTTGGATCCGGCTAGCGCGTCCCGGGAGTCGGGAGACCCCCGAGGCTTTCTGATTGTGATCAGGAACGGTCCCTTCTACTTCCCGCGAGATCAACTCTCATTCATAGCCGAGGCTTTTTCGCGTGTTGGTCCTGGCGAACTCCTGACGTATGGGAATCCAGCCAGGTTCGACGTCGACCGCTTCCATGTCCGATGCCTCAGGCTGAATTTCTACAAACGCCACTATCCGCTGTTCGCAGCAATTGTAATGGCGCGAATCGCATGGCATCGACTGATAAAGCGACGCCGTATCGTGGTCATTACCTACGACCCTCTCAGGAACGGGCTCATCGGAGTCACAGCACGATATCTCTTCGGCGCAAAACTGGTCTGCGAACTCAACGGGGTCTTCGATAGTGAGGCTGTCCTGATGGACAAGCCGAACCGTGAAGGCGCGGCGCGATTGAGACGTCGCATGCTATCGGTCGGGCGGTGGGTGTTGCGCCGATGCGATCACATAAAGCTGTTGTATGCCCGACAGGCCGACGCCTTCATCCCGAGACCCGAGACCCCCCGGTCGGTCTTCTTCGACATCTACAACGAAGCCCTATTTACAGAAACAGAGCCCCACTCGAACAAGGTACTGCTTTTCGTCGGCCATCCGTTGCTCCTCAAGGGTGTCGACGTATTACTCGAGGCCTTTGCACTGACGCGCCACGAGTTTCCGGAATGGAGGCTCACTCTCGTAGGATGGCGCCTTGAGGATGGCATCAGGCGGCTAGAACTACCGTGCGACGGGGTTGACGTCCGAGGCCCTATGCCGCAAGACGAATTAGCTCAAACCATGGCTCGCTCTGAGGGTCTAATACTGCCGTCCCGATCGGAGGGAATGGGCAGAGTGCTCCTTGAGGCGGCGGCTTCTGCGAGAGCTCGACTTGGATCGAGAATCGATGGAATCCCCACTTATATCGAGGACGGCAAGGACGGGCTGCTCTTCAATCCCGACGACATCGGAGACCTTACGCGAGTCCTGACGGCTTTCTTCTCGGACCAAGAGTTACGGCACACACTCGGTCGAGGCGCTCGGGCTCGGTATGAGAAGGAGTATCGAAGTGAACATTACTCGTCAAAATACGGGGACCTGGTGGACTCTCTCAGAAGAAGTTCTTCGGAATCCTTCTTCACCTAGAAAGATTGAAGAACTCAATTTCGACTTTGCGCCGGGGTGATAGTGCAGCTTACGCAGTACCGACGACACGGGTTTGGTGAGCCCCGAGCTGAGTCACGATCATAGGAGCTAGAAGATCAGCGCCGGAACCGACCGACCGGCGGCTACGGCGAACCTAAGGCGTCGGCGATAGCCCACCGCCTCACCGTCGAAAAAGCAGCGCCAACCACAACGCCTAACACGAGCAACGCCACGAGAACACCATCCTCTAGGAAACAACGGCGGCAGTCGAAGCCTATCCAAGTCAGTGCCAAAGCCCCTGTAATGCCGAATATGATGCCCGGCCTACGATAACGAGTGCCTATGACAAGCCCGCACGCGAGCACTGAAAGAGTGACGAGTCCCAGGAGAAGCGCGTCGAGGACTGAAAAGTGCTTAGCCGCGACGGTGACCACGGTCCTCGGAGGTTCCATTCCTCGATCGTAGAGATCCGGGAATCCAAACTGCGACAGGGGGATAACCGATCGCTGCGACTCGTACCTCAGAAGCATTTGGCGCTTCATGGTCAACTCAGTTGCACTCATGTTCAGCCTAAATTGCTCACGCGGGTCAAATCCTGTCGGTGGGTCCCTAAAAGGGAGAAATGGGGCTAGGCGGACGAGCAATCTGAGAGTTCGCACTGGGTGATTTCGCGCAACATAGAATGGGTTGTACTCAGCCGCCTGTAGAACCCTAGCGCCCGGCGCAGCGTTCGCGGCTGATTCGCGCCCGAGTGTGTTCAGCACATCGTGATCCTCATGTCCCCCCTCGTGTAGAGGGATAACCACGATGTCTGGCTGAATTGAGTCAAGAACACGAGTGATGTTCTCCCTCGCCCGTTCAAGAGTCGTCTCGTCCCAAGATCGTTCCTGGAAACCGAGATGGTGCGATTGAGCTGGCACGCCCCTCAGTAACGACCACGCCCGGAGCGACTCCGCCGCACGCACCCGCGCGGCGGCGCCGTCAGCCGGCACGGTCAAGGTTATGACGTGAGTCTCACCACCTGAGGCAGCGTTCTGAATCGCCAATCCACCAGCCATAATGACCGCGTCATCATGGTGGGCCTCAAGGATAGCGATGGTGCGAGGAACTTCAGGTGTCCATCTGGCCGGTGTCGGACCGACTGCTTGAAGGACTAAGAGGCATCCGGTGAGTAAGATTGGGCCTAGCAGGATGATTCTAAGAGCGGTGAACGTCACTCGCCGCTGAATCAAGGCTCTATGCCGAGAAGTCGATTGCGCCGACCCGGTTCGAGAGCGGCCAAGCCCGAATCATAAGCCGACCGAGCGCTCAGCGACCGCAGCAGCGAAGTCGACAGACATGGATACATGACTAGGCTGAGCCGTGCCTGCACTCTGACTCACCCCAATCCGAGCATTAACCTTTCTCGTGCACCGAGCCGCGACGTCCTGGGAGTCACCGCGGATCCCAAGCTTTGCGAGACTGACCTCGACCTCCAGAGGGTCAAAGCGTGTGGTCCAATCCAAGAGCACCAGGCGGTCTCCATCGAGCGCTGGTACGAGCCGGCTCGCGATCCGGGCCTCCACCTCATGCCAATACCACAGGCACCGGAAGAACTCCGCGTCAAACTGCCCCCCCTCTTCAAGCAGATCTTCCATGCGGAGCACATTGGCGGGAGCACGCCAATCCAAGGTCCACCGGTTTCCGATCGGAGTACCCGGTACGACGCCGAGTCGAAGTAGGCTGGCAGCCACTTCATGAGACGCCCTTCGGAGATGCAGCACGCTCAATCGACTTCCGAAGTCCGCAAGGGCTTCGCGCCAGTAGGTCTTCACGAACATATGGTTGCACTCCGCATAGACCGAGTGTCCTCGGGAGGCTCTGCGGAGATTGATGGCCTTCCTCCTCCAATATAGACGAGCGGCGGGACCGACCCTGCCTTGCTGCCGAGCGATCATCACGTCGCCGTGCATAATCGGATCGGGTTCATGGTCGGCCCAGATGCCGGGGATATCCCGAAGCAATTCGCAGATAAAGAAAGAGCCGCTCCGACCAGTCGTGGCGAGAAAGACAAAGCGGATATTGGGGTTTTGCACGTCCCACGACGCTCGATACACAGCGGCCGTAACAGGGTTCACCGTGAGTGCACGTTCAACTCTTGCCGGGGCGGACTCCAAATCCACTTACCGCCGCACCAGAGGAAAGAGACAGCGGCGGGTGCGCTTCTGCACGCCATAAAGGAGCGGAATCATTCTGGGCCAAAGGCGGTCGCCAGAGGCGATTCCGGGCTCGTACCCTAGGGCCAGAAGCTCTTTTCTAGCTATACCATTCACAGTCGACACTACCGAGGCCAGCTCGGACGTGCGCCATCGTCCGACGCTTGCCTTAGAAAACCCACCCGCAGTTCCACCGAAAGACGAGTTCGACCGCCGGAGAACACCCACTGACTCTTCCTTGATCCGGGTCATATCTATCGCTGTACCAAGCAAGTCATTCACCCGTTCGAGAACGAGGTCTGGACGTTGAATGAGATCCTCGTACTTGATCGTCAGCAACTGGTCCTCAGGACAGGCTGAATGCACCTGCTGGACCAACCATGACCAGGAAGAGGCCATCCGCGCCGCCGCAAGACGACTCGGTGTGATCCATCCCGCTCGAACAATTGAGAGGGCAATGTCACGAGGATCGCGCACAATATGGATAAACTGAGCGTCAGGGAAGTCCCTGCTGATTACATCCAAGTAGAGCGCGTGCCAAGGCGTCTTTTCCACCCAACGCTCCTTTCCCTGCTGTTCGGCAAGCAATTCAAAATGGGCTCGAAGGAAAGGGCCGTAGCCGTCTTCGTCAGCGCGGCTCTCAATGTCCTCGACGGAGACCGGAGTCAGGCTCATCCACTGTGACCGCGAGACCGCAGCAATGAAACTCTTCCACCGGCGGCGACGGCTGAATCCCCTGTAACGCCTGTAGTGGTGGGAATAGAAGTGCGTTTCGTCGAACGGGTACGTGGGAAACGCTCCCGAACTTAGGACTAGATGCAGAAGCAACGTGGTGCCGGAGCGCGGATAACCAATGATGAACAAAGGCCTGCTACCGGACACGCTCACGGTGCGTGATACGGAAGGTCTACTGCCAACCCGGATCGCCAATCCAAACCCGGACGGGACCGAACCAGATTGATTGGGCCTCGACGTCAGGTCCCTCGTTGAGATTGGCGGCTAGCGTTACGCCGGTCCAGTGAGTCGAGCCACTCGAGGCGGACGCGAGATCGATTCCTTGACCATCCACGACCTTCATGTCGTCAAGCCAAACCTCCCATTCTCCATCCGTCCCGTCCGTGTCGAGACGAATGTGGAAGCGGAGGCGGTGCCACACCCCGTCCCACACCTCATCCTCAGGAATGAGCTGGTTCGATTCCGAATACTGGTCGGGGTGACCGCTCCCCCCCGACGCTGGGAATTGAGCCACCTCCTCGTATCGGTCCCCGATCCGCGCCCACATGCCGCGACTGAACAGACCAACCTTGAACTCGTGGCGGCGGTCCTCCGTATTCTCCCAGAAAAAGAACGTCTTGTGATCCGCTGTGAAGCCCCGCCCGAAATCCGTCTTAAAGAAGGGATCCCACTTTACATACGTCTCCATCCAGAACTCTCCCGGCTGGTCGGCAACTGCCCGCGGGAAGTCTATCCTGGTACTAGCCTCCGGATCTTGCGGGTTGGAGCCCACGAAATAGGTCACTTTTAACGCTCTACCTCCTCCCCATGGAGTCCCGGGGATTCCTGTGGCCAGAAACGTCTCAGCGTTCTCCGCATTCCATGTCTTGAACGAAAGCCAACGGTTCGGATCCGACTTCATGTCGTCAGTATCAGCATAGCTCCACCCCTCTTCGAACCAGAGCTCTCCGGGGGAGACAACCGTGTCAGGGGGCGGCGGCGTGGTGCTGGCCGTGTCAGCCACCGATGTCGTTATCGAAGCGCTCAACCCCGCCCCGTCCGCTATCGCGAAGATATCCGTACTCCCCTCGCTAACGCCCGTCACCCGTCCGACATTCGAGACTGTCGCTATCGACGGAGCCGCCGACAACCAGTCGAGAGCTTCAGCCGGAACTGGTTGCCCCAAGGCGTTCAACACTGTCACCTTCAGCGTCACCGATTCGCCAATCTCAAGTTCCAACTCATCAGAGCCAAAGCCTAACTCAGGACGTGGCTCCCACACGGTATCGACGACCAGTACGGTATCGACTGTGATTGTTGTGTCGACGCGTTCTTCGAAAACGGTGTCGAACTGAATCACCGTGTCGAATACCGTGGTTTCAAGGGTGTCGACCACTACTATGAAGGCGGTATCTACTCCGATGACGATGATGCTGTCCTGAATCAACACGAACGTCGTATCGCCGGTCCCAGCATCGATGATCGTGCCTACGAAGTCGACCGTATCAACGAGGGTGTCGACTTGAAGGACCGTGTCGACGACCAAAATCGTGTCGAACACAGGAACCAACACGGTGTCAGACGGTGTGATAACCGTATCCAACACAATGAGAATGATCGTATCACCATCTACGACTATCGTGTCCACCGTCTCCGAAAGCGAGTCGAACGGGATGGAGAACTCGATCGAGTCACCCGAGTCGGGATTGATGTTGATGATTACGTCGTCCGCGGCACAGGAAGCCAAGCCGAGCCCGACGGCGGCCATCGCGGTCAGAAAGTAGCGTGGAAGCATTATCATGACTTGTCTGGAATGGCGATGGTCGACTCTAACATACCCGTCCACGCACTCCTAACGAAAGCCTTTCGACTACATATGATTGTCGTGCCCCCAAATGTTTACCTGGCCCGCGCATTGCGGTTGCCGGGCTGCAACGGCCGAGGCGGGCCAACTGTTACCAGCACGCGGCCGGAGGCCTAGACCCGATGTGTGGATTCGCAGGCTTCGTATCGGCTAGCCCCGAAGGGCCGCGCGTTCTTCAAGCCATGACTCAGACCATGGTCCACCGAGGTCCAGACGACTCCGCTAATTGGGTCGACGAGAGGAGCGGCGTGCACCTCGGCTTCCGCAGGCTCTCGATTCGCGACCTCAGCGTGGCGGGCCGTCAGCCCATGGCAAGCGCCAGCGGACGTTTCATTATCGTCTTCAACGGCGAAATCTACAATCCTGAAGACCTCATGGCCCGCATAGGAGGCTTGGAAACTCGCAGGGGGCACTCGGACACAGAGATCCTATTGGAGAGTTGCGAGCGACTCGGAGTGAGGGACACGGTAGACGTCGCCAACGGGATGTTCGCGTTCGCTCTCTGGGATCGCGAACGGCGAGAGCTTTGGTTAGCCCGTGACCGGCTTGGGATCAAACCGCTCTACCTTCATGAAACGGCGACCAGCGTTGCTTTCGCATCAGAGCTGCGGGCATTTCACGCGTACCCGAGCTGCTCCGCGAAAGGGAACGCTGAGGCTGCCATGGCTTTCATGGCACGACTGTATGTGCCTTCGCCCCTCTCGATTCTGGAGGATGTGCGGAAGGTCAGTGCAGGCCACCTGCTCCGCTTCAAGGTGCACGGATTCGGTGCTACCCTGATGAGCGACGAGCACTTTTGGACGCCCGCTACATTCGCCGTCCAGGGGCCTTCGGATTCTATGACTCCCGATCAGGCTGTCGAACGTCTCGACGCCCTCCTTCGCGACTCCGTTTCACGCCGAATGGTAGCCGATGTACCAGTGGGGGCCCTACTCTCTGGGGGGATCGACTCGACAGCGGTAACTTCGATCATGACGCAGGTAGCGCAGTCCGAGGTGCGCACATACACAATCAGTTTCGAGGACAAGAGATTCGATGAAGGAGATCGCGCGCTCAAACTCGCAACGCACCTAGGGTGCAATCACACCCAGGTCTCGTTCGGCACCACAGACCTCCTGAGTGGCCTGCTCTCGTTGCCAGCACAGTCCGATGAACCGATGGCAAACCCGTCCCTGCTACCAACCACACTCATCAGCCAGGTCGCGAGTGACGGAGTGGTCGTGGCACTCACAGGAGACGGGGGTGACGAGCTGTTCGGCGGCTACAACCGTTACGTCCTTGGACAGACTCTGCTGCGATGGAGACGTCGACTACCCGCGCAGGCGCGCTCTTCCTTGGCAAGACTTATCCGCTCGTCCTCCGCCAAGATGTTCGCGGACCAGGTGCAGGCTGCGTGGCCAACACGGCCCTGGGGTCGACAACAATCAACAGCGGAGCGGCTCCAGAAGGTCGCCGGCGTTCTAGAGGCAGGGTCTGACGCCCTGGCATACGACGCCCTCCTCTCGGTCGGGCTCATGGCTCCAACACTTGATGTCGCAGGAGCTCCGCGCTTCGACTACGCACTCGACGACTACATGTCAAAGATGATGCTCGCCGATCAACTACAGTACCTCCCCGACGACCTGCTAACCAAAGTCGATCGCGCCTCTATGTGGGCATCGCTTGAGGCACGCGTGCCCCTCCTCGACCACAGAGTTGTAGAGTTCAGCTGGCAGCTTCCCAGAAGCCTCAAGTTGAATCATGGAGTTCCCAAGTGGCCGCTGCGAGAGGTCGCGCTCAGGTACGTCCCTCGAGAGCTTCTCGATGGCCCCAAGATGGGCTTTACTGTCCCGATCGCCGACTGGATGAAGTGCGACCTTCGCGAATGGGCCCGCGACACGCTAAGCACGGAGTCGGTGAAACGCACGGGTGTCCTGTGTCCTCAAGAAGTGAACGAGCTCTGGGCCCGGCTCGACGCCGGAGATGACGCAAGTGCGATTGGTCTGTGGGCCGCGGCTACACTCCAGGCATGGAGCGATTCATGGAAGGTGACGTTCGGTTGATGCGGCGCCCACGACTCCTCTACTTGGGCCACAACCTTCCCTACCCGCCTCATGAAGGCGCATTGATCCGCAGCTATCACACCGTCAGAATCCTGTCGCGAGCATTTGATGTCACCGCACTCTACTTTTGCCGTCGATCTGCGGCTACGACGCGCGACGACTTTGAACTCGCCCTCGCCCACATGGTCCAATACGGAGACGCCCATGCGTTCCGCATTCACCAGGATTGGAGCCGACTCAGACTAATTGGGGACCACGGGTTGAGTCTCTTCTCCCAGCGACCCTACACCCGCTGGACGTACCACTCTGGCGACTTTCGGAGGAAGTTGGAAGAGGCGCTTGAGTCGGAGCGATTCGATGTTGTACATATGGACTCGTTGGACCTATACGGCTATTTGCCCCTGCTGAGAGACTTACCAGTCGTGCTGGCGCATCACAACGTCGAGTCCCAGCTGCTCATGAGACGAGCGGAAGCCGAGCGCGGACCTACCAAATGGTATATTTCTCGACAGGCAAGACTCGTCGAACGGATTGAGCGCGATCTTGGGGACCGAGTGGAATTGAACATCACTGTGTCGGATGAGGACGCGGTAACCTTGCGAAACCTCTCGCCGCGCTCGACAGTAATCACGCTACCGAACGGTGTCGACACTCATCACTTCCGGGGATCGAACGCTCGGCAAACCCCTGGTATGTTGGCGTTCGTCGGTGGGCATTCATGGTTCCCAAATGCCGACGGCATGAGGTACTTCGCTACATCTATCCTCCCGCGTATCAAGAGAGAAGTGCCCGGCGTAACCGTGAAGTGGGTTGGGAAGGCACCGCTCGAGGTACGCTCGGAGTTCGCAGCGATGGGTGTTGAGATGCTGGGATATGTAGAAGACATTCGGCCGACAATTGACGAGGCCGAGTGTGTTATCGTACCACTTCGTGTGGGAGGGGGGACGAGACTGAAGATCCTCGACGCCTGGTCTCTAGGAAAAGCGGTGGTGTCAACCACACGTGGGTGTGAGGGCCTCAGGGTCCGGGACGGCGCCAATATTCTCGTGGCGGACACACCGGAGGCCTTCTCCCGCGCAGTAGTCCGCACTCTGAAAGATGCCGGACTCCGCCGAGTCCTTGAGGCCGGAGGACGAACAACCACTCAAGAGCACTACGATTGGGAGGTCGTTGGTTCACGGATGCTCGACGCTTACCTCAATCTTCTCCCCGGGTGACTTCGAAGAGAAGGGTCGTCCATCTCGTTTCCCACTTAGATCACGGGGGACTTGAGCGAATTGTCTACGAGTTGGCGATCCGGACAGACCCTGCCTCCTATGAAGTCAGCGTCGTCTGTTTGTCAGAGCTTGGCCTTCTTGCAAGTCACTTGGAGCGCTCGAGGCCTGTCGGCCTCTTCCCCCCGCAAGGACACCTTTCTCTCCTCTGGCCGCGGCAGCTGGCGACATACCTAGAAAGACACCAAGCAGACATCGTTCATTGCCACAGCGGCGTTTGGCTCAAATCGGCCCGAGCTGCTGAAGTCGCGGGGATCAATGTCATCTATACTGAACACGGCCGTGTCTATCCCGAACCAACCCTAGCCACCCTCCTGGACAGGTATGCAGCGCGACTCACACACACCACTGTGGCGGTCTCCCCTTCGGTTCAAGTCGACCTGACGAGCCGGATTGTGCCGCCGGATATACCCGTCCATCTCGTGCCGAATGGAGTTAGTCCGGGTTCGCGCCCAACGGCGACCCGGAAGGCGGCGGTCCGCGCTGAACTGGGGTGTCCAGAAGACGCAATCCTTGTGGGTAGTTTCGGACGACTGGAGCCAGTTAAGGGCTACTCAGACTTGATCCGAGCCATAGCCGTGATCCGAGATACGGACACCGAAGATGGAAGCATCCGCTTAGTAATCGGCGGAGAGGGGTCACAGCGTGATTCTCTGGAGGCCCTGACCCGCGAACTACAGGTCAGAGACCGAGTAAGCTTTCTCGGTTGGCGTGAAGATGCGAGAGAGCTCATGTCAGCCCTGGATGTCTTCGCCTTAAGCTCCTATTCAGAAGGAACGTCCGTCAGCCTGCTCGAGGCCATGGAGGCAGGGGTGTGCCCTGTCGTTACCGACGTCGGCGGAAACGCCGCCGTTCTCGGTGACCGGCTCTGCGGTGCCCTTGTGCCACCCGCCTCTCCGAAGCTATTAGCCCAGCGCCTGTCACATTTTGCCAGGAACAACGATGACCGAGCGGAGGCCGGACGCGCAGCTTCAGAGCGGGTCCGTTCTCGCTTCGGGCTCGACAGAATGGTGTCTCACTACGAACAGCTATACGCGTCCATTATCGCCGATTCACATTAGCGTCCGGTGCGACCGTGGCGTGCAGATCGTACCAGGCTCCCCACCTCCCCTCGTTCTTTGCACTGGCGACTCGCTCGCGCGTCGCCTCACCTGACCTCCAACGTCCACCGGTCTTCCAGGGCAGAGGTCCGGAACTGAAGGCGGAGACAAAGAAACGCCCCCCCCGTCGCACGAGACGCGGCTGGTCATAGCCGAGGAGCAGCATAAGGCGACGGGAAGCTCGCTCGCTAAACCCCTCAACGTACTCAAGCTCAAGAAAGGACGTCTGCTGGACAACCTTGAAGGACGTGTAGCCAATCGACTCACAGTGTTCCAGCAGTTCGACAAAATCGTCCCCAATCTCAAAAGAGAGATAGTCTGGCCGGAGAGTCTTCGACAGAGAAAGGACGCAGTATCGATCTGCGCCCTCAATATCGACCTTCATAAAATCAGGAACGCCATGCTCCAGAACAAGCTGGCTCATAGGGATACCGGGCACTGTGACCGACCCCGATCGATGCCTTGATCCAAGCTTATCCGCAAACGTCGAGTTGGAACCGGGATCAACCCCCGACAAATGAAGCTCGACCGGCCCCGACTCAGCGGCAATCGCCGCGTGCACGAGCACCAGACGACCCGCTTCGATCTCGTCGGCAAATCGAATCGTAGCCTGGCTGATCGCCGACGGAGAAGCATCCACCGCGAGCACCGTGTGGCCCTCGTCAAGGTAGTAGGAGGTGTCAGATCCGTCGAACAGACCAATGTCAAAGATATTCATTCCGCGCTATCGCTCCGATTGAGCCTAGGGTTCCCGGCCAGGGGCTGACCCACCTAACCCGGCCAACTGAATGGCCTGCGCAACGACCTGATATCCTCGTGCGTTCAGGTGTCCACCAGGACCGGTCCAGAGGTCCGTCGCACGCGGAAGCAGCTTTAGCGTTTGGTGTAAGTCGACGGTTTCAACGCCGAGATCCCGCACGACTGCGAGGACCTCTTCTCTACCCGCGACCCCGTCCCCAATCCAACTCGCGTACCGCCTCCTGGCGGGCAGATAAACGAAGGTGAGGTTACCACCAAGCCGCGAGACCTCCCGTTCAGCTAGTGCGAGTATCGCCGAGAACTCCTGAAGATGATCAAGCTCGCTGGGAAATAGCACTCCGAATCCCGACAAGTCTCGAACGAGCTCCAACCGAATGGATCGAACCAGAACATCAATGATCGGTGGCTCAGCCATGGGCTGGCCTGCCACAGAGTTCCGTTCGACAACCATTGAGTCAAGCCACTTCGCCAAGGCGAGACTGATGGTTTCTCCCTGCAAGGCAAGCTCTTGCGAGTACTCTGGTTCTAGATATCTAGGCAGTTCAGCGTCTGAAAGCTCACGGTCAAGGTCGAACAGGTCGTTCCCTTCGTAGTAGATCCAAAACACGTCTTGCGGACCGACGATCGGACCGTACTCTCTAAGAATGGCAAGCTCTTGAAGAGGGCCAGCCCCCCTCGCGCCGAGATTCACCCCCCCGCGCGCGCTTGGCAAGAGATTCGGCAATTGATCCTTATGGTCAACACAAACACCGTGCACGTATGAGTCCCCGATCACGACCGCGCTAGGCGGATCGTCCCATACTGCATCGGGATTGTTAAAGCCGAAGCGGTCGCCCTTGTACCGGACAAGGCTTCCGCCCTCGACACACAGCAAGACATCCACTTCGCCCGGAGCGGGCGTGACAGGACGAACAGGGCCGCCCGGTACATCAAGCGTTAATCCGGATGCTACTAATATGCTACCCGGAATTGACGGATAGAGCGCCTCGCCATGAACACGAGCGCTGTCAATGACATCTCCCATCGTCGGCCCTTCGGGCGGGCCGCCATAGGCTGCAAGTGATTGAAGAAGCACCTCGCACATCAGGAGCGCCACGCACGTGCTGACAGCGACGAGCGCGAGACTCGCTCGGCGCTCGGCCGGGCCTCGGCGAGCCTTCTCCAGATAGACCGCCACGCTCACGGGCACCAGCCCGAAGACGAAGACCTGATCCAAGCCAGTCACCCACTGCAGACTCAGGCCAAATCGGATCGCGATCGCCACCAATCCCAGCTCGACTAGAACTAAAACTAACGCGGAAAACCTCGACACCGCTGCTGGTACAGTCGCCCCAGATCCTCTTGACACCTTAGCACCTCTTAGTGGTCACCATTCGCAACAGAGTCGCCTCGCCCGCTCACCCACGGGGCCTGTGCCGGCCGACGGCGATGCCTGATCGCCCAGCCTCTGGACCAAATCAATGGCCCCATGTCCTGAGCCGATGACCCAGGGTCACGAAAGCCGGCGCTGCTAGGTGGGAGAAGAATGCATACCACCGGAGCGCCGCGGACGGAATGCGCGTCTTACGGCCGGGATCCAAGAAACGCGGACCTCAACAAGGAGTAGAGGCACTGTCCACGCCAGCCAGATCAGCATGGGATTCCGACTGGCACCGCTAGCTAGTGGCAACTCCAACGGAGTCCCGATCAAATGCCCATCAAGTCGGACAAGAACAAAACCGTACATGAGCACGCAGCTGCGAATCATGAAGTCCTGATGGGCCCTATAGCTTCCGCGTAAGGCTGTAATGAGCGCAGCCGCGGTCACCAGCATAGTGACGCTCCCCCAGGCCACGAACGGCGCGACACAGAGTGAACAGGTCGAGTATGTGGCAAGCCGAATCGCGAAGGGCGTGGATACCAGTACGGCAATCACGTATGTCCAGCCGATGACTCGGTGTAGCTTGGGCACGGCGCGCCGCAATGCCGGAATGAACTGGATAGGACCCACCAATAGTGCGACGCCAGCGCCAACAATATGCAGGGCGAGCAGCACTCGGTTTGGCCAGAAACGCTGAAAGGTCTCTGGCGACCAATCAAGATACTTCAGAGCGTCTCGCCGCATAAACCACAGGCCGAAGAAGACCACGACCAACCCGCCGGCCAAGAACATGACTCGTATGACGAGTGACAAACGCCCACCCACCCTCGTTACGTCTCGCCCACCGCTCCTTGTTTCCACTCAGGGTCTCCGGTCGCGTCCATGACTACGCACAAACTGAGTGGATGGAACGCGGTGTGCCAAGCCCTCCAAACATCACTGGACGAGTGATGCGAACACCCCACTCGACTTGCCACCGGCCTAAACCCGTGCTTCGAATCGAACGCAGGGTGCCATGGCTCGAACCGCAATTTCTCACCGAACTGCCGGACAATCATTTGGCTCGCATGATGTAACGCGGAGGTGGTAGATTCAGGCTATGAAATGTAACCGGCCTCCACCCACGCGATCGGGGCCTACCCGAAGCCTTGGAGTTGACTCGGCGATTGGCGCCGAGTTGGGTAATCGTTGTGAGGCGGCTGGTGTTCGCCCCCGTGACCTGATTCCTCGAGGCCTGAGGGCCATGCTCGAACGCTACTCATTCGAGGCAACGGCGATAGGCGGAGACTCTTCATAGCAGGTCCATTTGAACGAAGGCACATCCTCGGATGCCCGAACTGATAGGCTATCACTAGTGTACCACGACCACATTCGAGACCTCCTAGCCGCGCACGGACGACTGGCTGTCACGACCGAGGGACTGAAGAACGACAGCGACCTCTACGAGGCGGGCCTCACATCGCTCATCACCGTCAATCTTCTCCTCGCAATTGAGGACCATTTCGACGTGGAGTTCCCGGACGAGCTCTTGAGCAGACGAACGTTTCAGAGTATCGACGCGCTGTCCGAGGCGCTCGAGGGACTCCTAGGCTAGGCGGGTCACCATGCACAGAACCACTAAAACATCCGAAGCGCCAGGCTTCGAGGGCCTCATCGACCGAGTGCACGAGTTGGGCAAGACGGTCGCGGCACCCGCAGCAGCTAGCGTCGACGCGGATGCGCGGTTTCCGGATGAATCGTTCGCAGCCCTGAAGGCGGAACGGCTACTGAGCGCCTACGTGACGCGTGACTTCGGTGGAATGGGTCTATCCATGACCCAGATCTGCCGGATCTGTGAAGTGCTGGGGCACTACTGTGCCTCCACAGCGATGGTGTACGCCATGCACCAGATCCAGGTCGCGTGCATCCTGCACCACGGCACAGGGTCGGAGTACTTCCGAGGCTACCTCCGTCGGATGGCTGAGGAACAGCTTCTCCTCGCCTCGGCAACGACCGAGGTCGGCGTTGGAGGAGACCTCCGCAGCAGCATTTGCTGCATCGAAGTGGACGGGGACCGCTTCACGATCGAGAAAAAGGCCCCCGTCATCTCTTACGCGATCGACGCGGATGCGATCCTGGTCACAGCTCGTCGCGGCCCAGATGCCCAGGCGAACGACCAGGTACATGTGCTCGTCGAACAGGATGCACGCGAACTCCAGCAGATCGCCGGATGGGACACGATGGGCTTTCGCGGCACATGCTCGTCGGGATTTGTCCTTAAGGGACATGGTCACGTCGACCAGATTCTCCCTGCCCCATTCGCGGACATTCTCGCAGTC
>Ga0055584_100001466_pt1 | contig 23139 bp, 19 predicted proteins | sample OSDHelmetaG_FD_58716 | JGI IMG/M metagenome (GOLD analysis project Ga0055584, IMG submission 58716) | Pelagic marine sediment microbial communities from the LTER site Helgoland, North Sea, for post-phytoplankton bloom and carbon turnover... | ecosystem: Environmental > Aquatic > Marine >...
TCTTATCCACGCCGCCAGCGTTCGTTCTGAGCCAGAATCAAACTCTCCGAATAGAAAATTGATCCCGATTCTAGAAACGCATGGCACCCATCTCCGAAGAGATGGAATTGCTATTGTTCTACTAAAAACGGAAAATTGACAAGTTGGGGCTTTCCTTAGAAAACCCCTTCTCTGCACACGACTCTTAATCGCATGCAGCACACAATTTAGCCTTTTCCTTAAACACCGACTGCTTCCAAAACCAGCTAGACTCAACCTGCGAACAGGTGGAGCGGGATGCTGAACTTTGCACATGAAGCACTCGGCTCGATTTTCTAAAAGATCAAAACCTCAAACCACAGAATTTGTCCACGACGAATCGTTGAGGTGCACGGTGGAACGAGCCCGCTCTCTTTCGAGCGGACGGCGAACCTACGCGGCAAAATGGAATCGTCAACACCTTTTGCTAAACTTTTTGTAAAAAAAGTTCATCGACCAAAAATAGCCCCAACATCTTTTCAAAACCGTGGCGGGTCTGGAAATTTTGTCATGCTTGTTCCTTTTCCATTCTCTTGCAGTGCAATTTTAAGGCGCTCTCAGAATTCGGAACGCGGGAATGGTCGCTTCTGGTATTTTCCAGCAATTCGTCTATTCTAGAAGACATGATCCCCCTCCTTCTCTGGATCCGGTTTCAAGTAGTCGCCGTCGCGCTCGCAGTAATTCTGGTGGTTGCTCTTGTCCCTTGCTTGCACGGCCAGGATAGTACTGCTCTACCATCGCCATCCCAAGCTACCGGCACACCGCCTGCGCCGACTTCGGCACCGCCCACAGCCAAGAAGCGAACCTCCAACCTACCCTCAAGCGTTTCTGTTGCTGGAGTTCCTACAGATTCACCAGCAGAAGTTGACGAATTAGCCTCAGAGAAGGCAGAACTCAAAACTCAAATCCTGAAGCTTGTTCCAGAATCCCGACATTTCCGGATACTGCTCGCCGACACGCTCGCTGACTCTTACGCGGGTCGCGGATTTCGGCCGCTTTGGGACGAGGGCATTTTGCCAGCAGGCATCCACCGCACCCTCTCTTCGGCACTCGCTGACCACGCCTTTCCAGATCTCTTTGCACTCGATCCAGATTCACTACTTCCCTCAATTACGAGCGAAACGGTCGATAAAAAGGATCTTGCATACTCCATCGCAATGCTGGATGCAGGGCTGCTGGTTCGAATGGGATCCGTTCCCGGCGAGTCAATCTGGGAGAAGTGGTATGCAGATGACACCCCCGGCTCGGAAGACTGGACAGTAGAGGCTGTCAGGAAAGATCTACTTGCTGCAATAGCGCTCAGGCCCTTTGAGATTCCGAGAATCCTCTCCACACTTGGACCAAAAAACTGGATCTACCGAGAACTTTCACGAGCCTATCCGGAAGCGAAAAAATCTATACTCACCTACTCAGGGCTCCCACAGATTCCTGACCCGTCCTCTGCCGGTGTGGCGAAACCCGGGGAAGCATGCTCCTACGCTCCCTCCATTGCTGCCCACCTGATCGATCGCGGCTACCTGCAAATGGATGCTGCGATGATACAAACCCTCGTCAGCATGACGCCGGAATTGAGTGCTGGGCTAATTGCATTTCAGAAAGACTACGGACTGGATCCAGATGGCGTATTCGGCCCCGCTTCGTGGCGCTACCTGAATACGAATGCAGCCGATCAGTATCGCTCCATTGCCATTAACATGCACCGAGCCCGCCTTATTCCGAACGACCTGGGAGACCGCTACGCCATGGTCAACCTCCCAAGTGCTGAGCTCTACCTGTTTGAGGACAATGATTTTTTCGCGGACTCAATGAGAGTCGTACATGGGAGAGCATCCAAAGACACTCATCATACACCGGTCTTTCGGGATGTGATGCAGGAAGTTGTGTTTGGACCTTACTGGAATGTTCCCAAGAGCATTGCCGTGAAAGAAGTCCTACCGAAGGCAGAGAACGACTGGGGTTTTCTAAGCCGGAATCGCTACGAGATCGTGAGCAATTTTAATCCCTACAACAAATCTGCGCATCGGCTTTCTCCTGCCAACCTAGAAATGGTTCGACAAGGGCGCCTGTTTCTTCGCCAAAAACCCGGCCCGTCCAATGCATTGGGACGCGTGAAATTCCTATTCCCAAATAAGTTCAACATCTACATGCACGACACGCCATCGAAGAATTTCTTCCTCCGCTCGCAACGGGACCACAGTCACGGTTGCATTCGCCTTGGTGACCCTCAGAAAATGGGAGCCTGGGTCCTGCAACCGGAAGAGTGGACATCGGAGAAAGTCAAAACGGCAATGTTCGCCGATGAAAGAAAGAGCCTTCCCGTAAAGGATGAAATCAACGTTTACATCGTATACCTCACTACCTTCCCTCGCCCTATTTCCGGCGGAAAAATCGTCCTCGCGCCCGCTCGAGATGTGTATGAGCGCGATGATGTCGACTCCGCCACACTGCGGAGCGCAATTCCGCGGAACCAGCCAACGGAACTCTGATTACCCCGGAAGTAGCCCATGAGTTGAAAGACCTCCAGTTCGCGTATGTCGGCATCAGTCTCAATAGCGCCTTCCCCGAAGTTCATGACCGCTTTCGGGGAGTCGAGGGAGCCTACGAACGCACCTTAAAAGGCTTTCGAAACTGCGTCCATGTCGGCCAAAAGGTTGGGCTACGCCTTACCCTGACTCGCGAAACCTGCGAAAACCTTGATCACATTTTCGATCTGATCGAACGTGAAGGAATCCATCGTGCCTGCTTCTAACACCTCTGTCCTTATGGTCGCGGTAAGGACCTCTACCGAATGGATCCCGAACAGAGCAGGCAAGCCATCGAAACCATTCTCGACCGGGCTCGTGATCTCAATGAGCGGGGCAAAAATGTGGAAATCCTCACCGTCAACAACCATTGCGACGGGGCATTCCTCCAACAGAAATTGGAACGTGAGAATCACCCTTGTGCCAATCAGGTGAAGGAAATGCTGAAATGGAATGGCGGAGCTCGCTACTCATCCGGAGTTGGCATCTCCAACATCGATTTCAACGGCAACGTCCACGCCGATCAATTTTCCATGTTTCGCAGTTTTGGAAATGTGTAGGAACGCCCCTTTTCCGAAATCTGGCAGGACTGAAAGAGCGCCTAGGACATCTCGAAGGTCGATACGCGAAATGCAAACATATCGAACTCTGTAGCGGGGGATTGCGGGCAAGAGCAGAAGTCGTTACAGGTAACCCGTGGGCACCCGATCCGGGCTGCTATCTCTCGGATGCGAAAATCGCGTAGAGGCGCAAGTTTTGGCGACGAGAAGCCGATTAAGGCCCCATGGACAGTCGAAGAACTGAAATCGCTACGAAGTGGGTTTCGCCGTCTGATTGAAGAAGGCAAAAAGGAGCAGTAACTCCCACTTACCGCTTCTGCTTCCAGCTATCTCCAAACGCAAGAATGAGGAGACCGGCAGCGGTCATCGAGCCGAAGAGAAGGAGGATGTAGAGAAGATCTGGGTTCATGGATCGTTATTGTTGAATGCGCGCCATTATATACGCGGCCGCTACCTCCGCATCCGGAAATTTCCCTACCACTCAAACTCCAACCTCTGACTTCAGGGATAAAACGAGCTCTCTCAATCAGCCAAATTCGGAGCCAGCCATTTCTCGGCTTCCTCGATACTCATCCCCTTCCGAGACGCATAATCCTCTAACTGATCGCGCTCGATCTTGCCTATGTTGAAGTAGCGGGCCTCCTCGTTGAAAAAGTAGAGGCCGCTCACGGAACTCGGAGGAAACATCGCGTAGCTCGTCGTCAACTGCATGCCGGTTCGTTTCTCTACATCGAGCAGGTCCCACAAAATCTGCTTTTCGGTGTGATCAGGGCAGGCGGGATATCCGGCTGCCGGGCGGATGCCGCGGTAGCACTCCTTAATCAGGTCTTCGCTACTGAGGCCTTCTTCTTTTCCAAAGCCCATGTGATCGCGGACCTTTTTGTGTAGTAATTCAGCGAAACCTTCCGCAAAGCGGTCGGCGAGAGCTTGAATGATTATCGCGGTGTAGTCGTCGCCGGCGTCCTTGAAGGTTTTTGCATATTCTTCGACTTCGTTTCCGGCGGTGACGGCAAAGGCTCCGAGGTGGTCGGGACGATCACACTCTTTCGGCGCCACGAAGTCGGCAAGGCTCTGGTAGGGAGCGCCTGCTTTAATCTTTTCTTTCTGCTGACGCAGGAAATGGAAGGTCGTGAGGTGGTCACTTTTTGCTTCGTCGGAGAAAATTTCGACATCTTCTCCGATCGAATGAGCTGGGTAAATCCCCCAAGTCGCGCGGCAGTGCAGACGCTCATTCTCGACGAGATCTTCGAGGATGCGCTGGGCATCTACGTGGAGTTTCTTCGCCTCTTCGCCATGATCTTTGTGCTGGAGGATCTTCGGAAACACGCCACGCAATTCCCAAGCATGAAAGAAAGGGGACCAGTCGAAGACTTCGACAATTTCGTCGAGCGGGACGCGATCCCAGTCGTAATGGCCGATGCCAGCGGGGACTGCGAGGTCGGTATTTTTCCAGTCGATCTCGTATTTCTGCCGCTTCGCTTCCTCAAAGGGAACGTAGACGGCGGTTGAGCCTTTGCCGGCATGAAGATCGCGGTCACGCTGCTCCTGATCCTTGTGCTTCGTGAGAAAGTCCTCACGCAGATTTTCGGAAAGGAGACTGTTGCAAACTCCCACAACGAGGGAGGCATCCCCGACATGCACAATTGGCTGGCTGTAGTACTCGCTGATCTTAATCGCAGTGTGGGCTCGAGAAGTGGTGGCTCCTCCAACCAGGATAGGAAGTGGAGATCCCTTTTTCTCGAATTCCTTCGCGTTATATATCATCTCGTCGAGCGAAGGAGTAATCAGGCCTGACATTCCGACAATATCTGCCCCATGCTCCTGGGCAGCCGCGTAGATCTTTTCGCAGTCAACCATCACGCCGAGGTCGATTACCTTGTAGCCATTACATCCTAACACAACTCCGACAATGTTTTTGCCGATATCGTGAACATCACCTTTCACGGTCGCAATAACGAAAACGGGGGCATTATCCTCCGCGCCCTCCCCCTTCTCGGCGAGCATGAAAGGCTCAAGGTAGGCGACCGCTTTTTTCATGACACGCGCACTCTTTACGACCTGGGGAAGAAACATTTTTCCGTCACCGAACAGCCGGCCAACAACTCCCATTCCTGACATGAGAGGTCCCTCAATCACGTCGAGGGGCTTGCCAAGTGCCTGTCGCGCTTCTTCGGTATCTTCCTCAATGAAATCGGTGATCCCTTTGACGAGGGCGTGTGTCATCCGCTCTTCGATATCACCTTCGCGCCAAGATAGATCAGGGCCACTGGCCTTGTCACTTTTGTGGGCACCGGCAGCTTTGAGTTCTTCTGCAAAATCGATGAGAGCTTCCGTCGCCTCTGGATTTCGGTTGAGCAAAACATCCTCGACAAGCTTGAGCAGCTTCGGCTCGACCTCATCGTAGACCTCGAGCATGCCCGGGTTAACAATTCCCATATCCATACCTGCTTTTCCCGCATGATAGAGAAAAGCTGCGTGCATCGCCTCGCGGACTACGTTGTTGCCGCGGAAGGAGAAAGAAATATTCGAGACTCCCCCGCTGACCTTCGCACCGGGCAGATTTTCTTTGATCCACCGAGTCGCCTCGATGAAATCAACGGCGTAATTGTTGTGCTCGTCCATTCCCGTCGCGACGGTGAGGATATTCGGATCAAAAATGATGTCCTCGGGATTGAATCCAACCTCGTCAACAAGGATGCGGTAGGCGCGTTCGCAAATCTCGATCTTGCGCTCGTAGCTGTCCGCTTGCCCTTGCTCGTCGAATGCCATTACGACAACCGCAGCGCCGTATTTCACGACTTTGCGAGCCTGCTCGCGAAATTCATCTTCTCCGCCTTTGAGCGAAATCGAATTCACGATGCCCTTCCCCTGCAGGCACTGGAGTCCCGCTTCGATGATCTCCCATTTCGAAGAGTCGACCATGATAGGCACAGCAGCGACGTCCGGCTCGGCAGCGAGCAGATTGAGAAATCGCGTCATCGTCGGAACACCTTCGATCATGCCCTCGTCCATGCAGACGTCGATGACAGGCGCGCCGTTTTCGACCTGCTGGCGAGCGACGGAAACTGCGTCCTCCAACTTGTCTTCCTTGATCAGTTTTTTAAACCGCGGAGAACCGGCGACGTTGGTCCGCTCACCGACCATGAGAAAGTTTTTGTCCTCGGTGTGGTTGTAGACTTCCGATCCACTCAAGCGCATCGCAGGCTTAGCCTCCGGCACTTCACGCGGCGGCTGACGCTCGGCGACTTTGGCAATTGCGGCGACGTGCTCGGGTGCGTTTCCACAACAACCACCGATGAGATTGACAAGTCCTTCCTTGGCAAAATCTTCGAGGAAATGCTCCATATCCTCTGGCCCAAGGTCGAACCCTGTCGGGGCGAGAGGGTTGGGAAGGCCGGCATTCGGATAGACCGAAACGTTCGTCTCCGCGACCTTCGAAAGCTCGGCGAGATGAGGCTCGATCAAGTCCGGTCCGAGCGAGCAGTTCAGACCGACCGCGAGCGGATCGGCGTGAGCAATCGCATTCCACATCGCTTCGACTTTCTGAGCCGAAATCATGGTTTCCCCGCCCCGTCCCACCGCAGCAGAAACGATGATGGGAAAATAGACAGCGTCTTCGTCGTAAACCTCTTGAAGCGCCACGAGAGCGGCCTTGGCATTCAGAGAATCAAAGATCGTTTCGACCATCATGATGTCCGTGCCCCCCTCGATGAGCGCTCGGATCTGATGTTTGTAGGCGTCGCGAACCTGATTGAAATGCACCACGCGAAACCCGGGGTCCTCCGCATCGGGGGAGTTGGTCAATGAAACTGTCATCGGCCCGATCGCACCGGCGACGTAGCGCTTCCTCCCCGTATCACTGCCGATCTCATCACACCATTTCCGGCACAACTTTGCGGACTCGACGTTGAGTTCCCAGGCGAGTTCTTTGAGAAATTTATTCTCACAGACTTCCCGCTGGAAGAATTCCGGATCCTTTCGCCCTATTCCCTTTTCCCTCGGGTCCTCCACGAAGAACTCACTTTGTGCGAGCGTCGTCGCCGAAAAGGTATTTGTCTCAATGATGTCCGATCCGGCTTCGAGAAAGCGTTTGTGAATATCACCGATCACATCGGGCTTCGTGATCGAGAGTATGTCGCCGTTGTTCAGCAGGTCTTTCTCATTGTCGGAGAAACGGTCGCCGCGCGCATCTTTCTCTTCCAATCCGTAGCCACGGATCGTCGTTCCCATCGCTCCGTCGAGGACGAGAATTCGTTTTTTCAGTTCGGCGCGAATTTCTTTATCAAGATCGGACGGCATAGCACAAAGGAAACAAGGTATCGTGGATGAGGCAACCCTCTTAGATTATGGACCCAACAGATTCGAAGCAAAGCGAAGAAAGACGAAACAAAGTGAAGTCAGTCCAGTCTAACTACTTCCCGAGAAAAATTCTGACTCCACCATAGGCACCGAAACCAGCGGCTTCGAAACCGGAGGTCGTTTCGTAATCCAGATCGAAAGCATTTTCCAATCGTCCATAGATCTCTGCGTTTTCGCAAATCTGCACTCTCCCAAAAAATCGAGCGACGGTGTAGTCATCGACAAACACTCCCGGCGAATCGAGCCGTTCATAGGCACCACTGACCTCAACCCCGGTCGACCAATTATCACCCGTGAAAACAAGCCCGGTTGAAAGGGTATGCCTTGGTCGACGTGGGAGGCGATCCCCAGGGGTTCCACCAAAGCCACCAAGGTAGACCCCGTCAGTCACGAGCGCATCAAGGTAAGTGTAGTTCGCATAGAAATCGAGACTGTCGCAGAGGGCTTGTCTGTATTCGATTTCCACCCCTTCCGTATCCGTGTCGACGATGGCAGGGTTGACGAAAGTCAACGAATCGACGTCGACGAGATTGTCGATGTCAGCCTGAAAGTATGTGACGGAAACAGAACCCGTATCGTTGAAAATCGACTGGCTCACACCCAACTCCCAGGTCTGGCTTTCCTCCGGTGCAATGATCGTGGGATCAATACCTGGAGCGAGAAAGATGAAATCCTGACCTGAGGGAGCCTTGTATCCTGTCGCGACTTTTCCGAAAACCGTCGTTCCTGTCGGCTCGATTTCTTTACTCAGCTGCACGGTGTAGGTTCCTTTACTGTCGAAAGAATCGTGGTCGTCGTAACGAGCGGATCCGAGAAATTGGAATCCCGCAGGCAGTTCCTGATCAATCTGGCCGTACATGCTGGAGTAGCCAAATTCGAAATCAGCCGGCAGATTAAACGGACCAGGAACCAAAGGCATCCGCTCGAAGGCCTGGTTGTAGTGTCCTCCGCCAATCGTGAGAGTCGTCTCTTCACTCGGACGGAAATTGGCCCGCGCTTCGATTTCGTTCCCAATCTGATTGAGCAAATTGTCGTTGAAAAACGCGTCCCGAGTCGCTTCCAACTCATTTTCTGTGTAGCTGTAGAAAACCGAGAAGTCCCACTGGTCACGCTCGATGGTAAACCGAGGCGAAAGCAGCATGCTACTATTCCGGTTGAGCTGTATTTCCGGGAAAGTCAGGGCGAGAGAAGAGCCGGGAACTTCGAGATAGGACTCCTGCAGGTGACCCAGAAAATCGAATTGCACTCCCTCGGCCAATTCCACGGCAACATTCCCGCGGAAAAATCCGTTTTCGAAATCCGAAAGCGATCTGTCGTTGGCCGTTTCCAAATGCCCGGCCTCCAAGACGACTCCAACGTTCCCTTCGCGAAACGTAGCTTTGGACCCATTTCGAAACGTGGAAAACGATCCACCCTCGACATAGGTCTCAAAGGTGTTTTTCTCGATGTAGCGGGCATCGGCGGACCGCAAATCGATCGCTCCGGCAATGGCATCCGATCCGTAGAGCGAACTGGAGGCCCCCTTCGTCAGTTGCACAGATTCCATCGTCGACACATCGAGAAATTCCAACTGATAGAGCCCAGCGAGACCCGGCGGTAGGCGACGACCATTCAGCAACACAACCGTGTGGTTGCTCTCCATGCCGCGGATGAAAAGCGAAGTCTGCCCGCCAGCCTGCCCGGCCTGAACCAGAGAGACTCCTGCGGATCGGAACAGAATATCTTCCACATCGTACTGCTGATACGTGCGAATCTCAGCTCCGGAAATGGTATCAACAGAAGGAAGTTCGCGCACCTGCCGCTCCTCCACGTTTTCGGGAACCGTTCGCATCACGATACTTGGCACGGCTTCAAATCGAACGGCCTCCTCACGAATTACAATCGAGCGCGAAGTCTGCGATTCTTCCACGACCGTCATATCCAGCGTCGCGACCGGATCGACCAGGCTACTGCGAATACCATCCTGCCCCATGAGAAACGAGCAGGATAGGGTGAGAGCGATAGTGAAAAATGAACGCATCAACAAATCTTGATTTATAGATGGGAGTTTAGCAGGTGCTGAGAATATGCAAATCTTTTCTGCAGAACTTTTTGCTGTATGACAAAACAGGCACTTGCGAACTCACCTGAAATTCGTAAGGTTCAACCAGCATCAGGAGTGGCTGCGTAAATAGCGTGGTCCGGCAACCTGGTTTGGAGAAGCCAAGGTGCCTTGATCGACTCGCAGATTTTCGCAATCACGAGAAGATCGATGTGCGGATGAAAATCCGAACAGAATTTCTCCCGGGCGGACTCGCCAGTCGAATCCCCCAGTCCTGATGCGGTAACTGAAAAACAATCGGAAACTGCATCAAGATAATGAACTACCAGGACATACTTACCGAAATCGGCAATGGTTCTGCTCTCACGGCGGAAAACACAGGCCAACGAATCGGCCAAGGCAAACTCTCCGCCCGTGACAGCGGAGAAAACGAAGATCACCACCTCTGGAACAATCGCGGAACGTGGTGGTGCCATTTTACCCTGCACCGGCCTGACTACACCTCGGAGCGCATTCGCGTTTCGCTGCGGACGAAAAACATAGAAGAGGCCCGCGTTCGCCGGGATGAACTTTTTCACGCCCTGAGCTGATGACAGTGACGCTTTCTGACAAGTCAGCCGCAGGAGTCAGCGTTCCTGCGCTTCCAAAGAACTTTTCTTCGTGGCCACTGGTGATGCGTCGCCGCTATTTAGCCCACGCATTGAATCCCGAATTGGCTAAGAAAAACTACTCGCTTGCACCACCAAAAAGTCTGGCTCTCTGGTCCTTTACCTCATCGATGAGTTCCTCGACTTCGCGGAGACGCTGTTGGCCAATCGACGATCCCAAATTAGTCAGGTTGATGTAAAGCTCGGCTGCTTCGAGAAGGTCCTCGGCCTTGTCGAAATAATCACCGGCATCAGGATGAACTTCGGTTCGAAGACGCGAGAGACCGAGCTCGTCATCTTCAAATCGGTTTTTGAGTTCGTTCAGATCTGCGCTGCCCCCGATGGAAAGATACGGTTTGATCCAGAGATCAATCGAGCTAACCGACTGACGAATCATGATTTCCGGCGATATGGGAGTCTTCCCGAAAGCGAGCATCGCCTTGGAAGAAAGGTGGTTCGGGTAGGCATCTACGATCGCCTGCAAGCGTTGTTGAACGTTCGGATTCTTAGCGAACTGCATCAGCGGCATGCTGTCGGATACCGCCTTCACCTCTGCAAATGCGGAAACAGCCTCTTCCAGGCCCGGCGCAACCCCACCGGTGCAGTGGGCAATCGCATCGTCAATAGTCGCGAAGGAAATCAACTCCATGGAAAAAAGAATCGCCAGATCTCCCGACTGCTGCAACTCACCGACGAGGTCGGGAACAACGGAGTCAGGTAGCAACAAATAGAGTTTCCCGAGACTCTTCGCTTCCTTAATCGTTTCGAGAATACTGCCGCTCATTTTGGGAAGCAGCGTCACTTCGTCGAGTTCACCCGCGACTGCAAACTCGGGATTGAGATTCTTGTCCGCGAGAATGCTCTCGAGCAAAATCATCGTCGGCAGGACGCCGCGGGTGCGGGAAACGCGAGGCGGCCCGGGCAATGTTACTCGCTCTTCCGGTTCGAAACTAATTTCGGCGACTCTTTCAGGGCTCCAGTTCCAGCCACGCCCCGTTGCCACACTCATGGACAAGGTGATTTCGCTAATCGGAATGCCACGCGGCGCGGAAAGGACTGGAATTCGCGGATATTCGCTGACTTGTGGTCGCGATGCGAAAGGAAAAATTTCCTCCTCAATATCCCCGGAAATCTTTCGCAATTCGAGACGGAATATGCCCGCAGCGATTACGGAGTCGACGGCTGTCACATTTCGAACCACGGGAAGTGCCCGGCTTTGGACTTGGAATACTCGAGGGCTATGCGGTCTCGGCGGACGATCCTTCTTCGGCTCTACTTTTGCCGATTTCCCCTCGCCTGGAGTCGATTTAGACGATCCGCCCTTTGGCATCACCGGAATCGGAGCCAATTTCATTTTTTCGAGAATGTCCTGAGTCTCCCGAATCAAGTTAGCCGAACGCACACTGCTAGGATTATCGTTCCGCTGAACAGTGATAATTTTCCCCCAATCGTTCACCTTTTCATCCAAAACGAGAGCAAATCTCTTCATTCGCTCCATTGATGGATCAGGATGCATCAACAAGGAGAGCTCCATCAATATGCTGGCGAGTTTTTTCTCTTCCGGATCGATCGGTGCCTCCAGCAATCGCAAGCCAGTGCTCCACAGCGCCTCAGACGCTCCACTGACACTGTCAAAATATTGCGTCCTACTCGGCAATCGTCCGACAGTGAGAAGTTCGTGAGCTGACCGGCAATTTCGATGGAGCGGATTGATCCGCAACGCAGTCGCAAGAGCCTTCTCTTTCAGGTCGCTGTCAATTCGATTGCTCTCCGGGAAATTCGATGCAACCGCCGCGAGGGCCTCCAAAAGACTCTGGCGCTCACTTTCCTCCAGAAATATTCCATCTGGGTGAAAAACCTTTCGATCAAAATTCGGGACATCATACGCAGACACATGACTCATGGAAAGCATTCCAAAAATCAGCGCAAAAGACGCAACGATGTTGTGAAAATGAGGTTTCATTCCCTAAGATGAGTCGCGGATGCTATCATGCTCGAAAGGCGGTGTCTACGTCTGCCTGCGGAAATCAACACCATGAAAATTGAACATACCTCCACCGTGCAATTCTACGATACCGATTGCGGAGGAGTCGTCTCCAATATTGCCTATCTCCGATTTGTCGAGCAGGCGCGAACGGAACTTTTTCAGAATTTGGGAATGGGACTCGCCGAAATGAACGAAACCCAGCTTTTCCCCGCCATTGTTCGAACCGAAATTGACTATCGCTCCCCAGCCAAACTAGGCGACGCGATCATAGTGACTGCAACCCTCGCAAAAGTCGAAAAGGTCCGCGCCACCTGCTCATTCTTGCTAGAAACAGAACGAGAACCGGGGAAAACCCTGCTTCTTGTATCAGCCAAACAAATCATCGCTCTTGTGCAAATGCCGTCAGGCAGACCTCGTAGAATGCCCGCAGAATGGGCTGATCACGCAAATTTGGAATAATTTTTCCGCTTGTCGTCATGGCAAAATGAATCACATTGTAAATACAATTACTAAGAGGGCCACGAAATGATCACTACCGAAACACAGGAACAGCCCATAGAGATACAATTTTCCATACTCAAGCGAGGGGAGCCCGATTCACGCGGCCCTTTCACAGAGCATGACATCCTCGCCCAACTCAATGCTGGTGAGATCACTTCCGAAGATATGGTCTTTTACGAAGGCCTCGGGGAATGGAAACCGATTGGTGAAGTTTTCGAAATTCAGGAGCAAATCAGCCATTTCGTGGACGACGGACAGGATAAGCAGAAAGTTGCCGTCGCGTTTCGAGAAGTTTCCAACGTTGTCGGGAGTGAAGAAGATATTTTCTACATCGCCGTTCAGGCAAAGGCCGGGCTTCTCAGCAAGACCAAGCAGTGCGTCATCGTCACCGATACCCACGTCTTTATGCTTCATGAAAAGCGTGTCGGCTACGAACTCGAAGCTCACCTCTGGAAAACAGTGACGAACACTTTAATGCGCGACGAAGGTCGCGGACTCGGCACTTTCTCCATTCTTCTCAGTGGAGAAAAACGCGTCGACGTCTGCCACATCCCACTCAAGCAAGTGCAGCGTCTCTTCCAGCTTTCGCAAGAGATCAAGCAGAGCGTCAACTGATTCAAGAAAATCAGAGCCGACCGAGATACTTCGCCATTGAGCGGAGCATCGAACCCGCGAGTTCGGGAAATTCCGTCATTGCCCGGTGAAGAGCCTCCTGCGGAATGCAGAATGCCCTCCCCTCCCCTTCTGACTTAACTGTCGCCGTCGCCGGGGTATGAGAAACAGCACTGATTTCGCCGACGACAGATCCTCGTCTATCGATCTCGTTGGCACCTTCGCCTTTGACATCGACCACCCACTTTCCCTCCAGCAGCATCCATATCGACTCCCCCATTGCGCCCTCACGAATCAGTACATTGGAATCGGCAATTGCCTTTACCTCTCCCGCCTCAAGGAGAAGTTCGATTGCCTTAGGGGATACGGAGGAAAACGCTTCGGTCCCCGATAGAAGCTCTGCTAGATCTTGTCTTTCCATTCTGAAGTAATTCCATACCATTACTCGGAGAAAATCCGCAAGAGCCCACTTTCCTGATTCGAGGTAAATCCGAAATTACATTGCCACTCGCGAATAGTCCGCCATCGCCTACCCTTCGTCCCGATACCATGTCGACCGAGAAAAGAGAATCCAACGAACCGGAATCGATCGAGATCCGCTGTTATTTCGTTCGCGAACGCAATGCCCTCGTGGCTCGGGGACAGTTTTCCGATCTCTACATGGATTACTATCTCCACCTCATGGAGAACAAACTCAAGCACGAGCAAGCACACGACCAGAACCTGAAGGACGGGTTCGCCGCCCTCGCCTTGCACCTCGCTTCGCGTCCGTGGAACGAGGCGATCGCCTGGACTCTGAGTTGGCAGGATCCTCCGCAAAATTACTTTTTCACCGGAAGCAATCGCGACGCCACCATCACCGGTCGCGTCTTCACCGAAGACATTCGCGAGCGGGATACAAATCTCCTGTTTTCCCAAACCACCGTCGGCGGACAGCCTGGACGCCATAGCATGATCGAAGTTGCGTCACTCGACCTTCTCAAAATCGGCGAGCATTACTACGAGCAGAGCGAACAACGCCCCGGACGGTATTTTCGCCACGAAGAAGAAGACATCGTCCTCGTAACCGCTCAGCCCGATTGCGATATGGAGTGGTTTGGAAATCTCGACGAAGACAACATTCGGGCACTCGATACCGATGAAGAACTCAGCCTGCTCGAAAAACGTCACTTCCGGTTTGAGTGTGGCTGCAGCCAGGAAAAACTTCTGCCCATTTTTGCCAATATGTCCGACGAATCTCTCGAAGATGCCTTTGCCGGAACCGAAACGATACCTACCGGTTGCCCTCGCTGCGGCGCGAAATACGTCATCACCAAAGAAACCCTCGAAGCTTTTCAGAATGATCAGTCATGAGGCGCTACGTGAAGAAAACAGACGAAAAGCGCCGCGAGCAGGAGCTCGCGTGGATCGGAGATACCGTTCTCGATCTCTTCGCAAGAACCTGGATTCTCGAAAAACGCGGAAAGCTTTGCGGAGAAACGCTCCGCCGAATGACCTCCAACCAATTTCTCGCCTGCTTTGGGAACCCCACCACCGTAGAAGCCCGCATCGGGGCGCTCTATCAAGATGAGGGAATGGAGACCGCATTTACCTGGATCGAGAGCGAATTGCTGCCTCTATTTTTGAAACAGGAGAAGAACCTGCCCGAGACCAAACAGGGCTAGATGCCACTTTGCGATGGCGTGGTTTTCTCAATTTCGCGAAAGAATCGAGAAAATTCCTCGTTTTACTAATCAATCGACTGAACGTATCATTCTCTTTCTTAGCCTGCCGCATGTTAGTTAAGATGCCTATATGAAACACGACACGACTCGTGCCGGATCCCCGGCGCACGCGCTTGTTTGCACTCTGATTTCAGCCTTTGGATCGCTGCTCCTTTCCTCTTGTATGACCACGGGAAATTCCGGCGGAAGCGGCGCTGGGCATCTCCCTGCATCCGCACTCAATCACCCGGCAGTGAAGTCGCGCAACGCCATGATCGCTAACGAGCCCGCTGGGGACTACTATATTGGTCGACGCTGGTGGACGGACGGAACTCGGTTCTGGGGATATTTGAGAAAGCCGCGTCAGCCCTGGTCCGAAGCGCGTCTTGTCATCATGAGCGAATCGGTCATGAAGCAACCAGACCGAGTCCCTGAGCGAGGCGGACCGCAGTCCCACGGCTACGACCACAATTACGAATACCGAATCTGGGGAAGCTTCACCGGAGTAACGATCTACGATCCGAATTCCAACTTCCGGATTCCGGAGTTTCGTCTCGCGAAATACGAAATCATTTCGCAGAACCCCGGCTTCCTGTTCTGGCCTGGTGAACAATACGGCACTCGCCGCCTTCCCCCGAAACATCCGGCGACTTTCTGATCGGCGGATGAAACCTTCTCCTTTCTAATCTCGTGAGTCAAATCTCCGTCCTCGTCGTAGAAGATGAACCTGCGATTGCGGAGACCTTGATTTATTCTCTGGAGACTGACGGCTTTGCTGTCACCCACGTCGGCACGGGAACAGAGGCGATCGAGCAGTTTCAGAAAGAGGCGCACGACTTTCTCGTTCTTGACGTCGGCCTGCCGGACATCACCGGATTTGATGTTTGTCGGGAAATCCGAAAAACGTCGGATGTTCCACTCCTCTTTCTCACCGCTCGCGAAAGCGAAATTGACCGGGTTGTCGGATTGGAATTGGGTGGTGACGACTACGTTACGAAACCCTTCAGCCCTCGCGAACTGACTGCCAGAATCCAAGCCATACTTCGCCGCTCGCGCAGCACACCGACGCACTCGTCGAATTCCGCCGATGACCTCTCAGAGATTAAACTTGGGCGAATCACGCTTTTCCCCGATCGCTACCAGGCACAATGTGATGGCAGGGATCTCGAACTGTCGCGTTACGAATTTGGAATGCTCCGCGTCTTCATGGAGCATCCCGGGCGTGTCTACACTCGTGACCAACTCATGGAATTGGTCTGGGATGAACCCGAGGCAGCGCTCGATCGCACTGTCGATGCTCATATCAAAACACTTCGGCGCAAGCTTCATGATGTCGATGAAGCTTTCGATCCGGTGAAAACACATCGCGGAATCGGCTACAGCTTCGATAATCTGGAAAGCACATGAGAATCACGCTCCTCATCGTCGCCGGATTTCTCCTCATCGCCGGCAGTGGCTTCTTCTGGCTGATGAAAACTATCAGCGACGATATCGAGAAACAATATTCCCAGGCTTCCGAAGAGCCGCTTGTCGACTTCGCCCATCTCTTTGCCTCCCTTTTGGAGCAGGACATAAAAGAGGGAAAAATTGACGAAACAAAATTTCGCGAAGGATTTTCCAATGCCTACCGACGGGAGTTCCTCGCGAGAATCTACCAAATCCGGAAAAGTAAGATTCACACCAACGTCTACGTCACCGACGAAAACGGGATTGTGATTTTCGATTCGGAAAACGGATTGCGCGAAGGCGAAGACTACTCCGAATACAACGACGTTTTTCTCGCACGAAAAGGAGAATACGGCGTTCGGGCCACTCGAAGCGACCAGAATGATTCGCGAACCACTGTATTCTACATCGCAGCCCCCGTCCATGATGGGGAAAAGCTCGCCGGAACACTAACTGTCTCGCGCCCGGAAACTGCCATGGCTCCGTTTGCGGAAGAATCCCGAAAGCTCGTCGTCCGATCCAGCCTCACTATTGCCGGAATCGTCTTTCTTCTGGGTGCGGCATGGGCCTACCTCGTCCTTCATCCCATCCAAAACCTTACCCGCCACGCCCGGCGAATCGCACGCGGCAAACAAGCCACCTTGCCGGCAACAGGTATGGGCGAACTACGCACCCTCAGCCTCGCGTTGGAAGACATGAGGCGGGAACTCGAAGGCAAGCACTACGTCGAGAACTACGTTCAAGCGCTGACGCATGAACTCAAAAGCCCCCTCGCCGCCATTCGTGGCGCCGCCGAACTGATCGATGAGCAGATGCCAAAGGAAAAGCGAAAGCGCTTCCTAGAAAATATTCTCACCGAAACTGACCGAAGTGAGAATATGGTAAGGCGGCTCGTTCAGCTCGCGTCCGTCGAAAGCCGCACCCATTTGGAAAAGCGCGAGGCAGTTGATCTTGCGGCGCTCGTCCGGGAAGAAGTTGCAGGCCTTTCTTCTTCTATCGAAACGAAAAAGCTTTCGATTGAGGATAGCGGAGTAAAAGCGGGCCTATCCATCGAGGGAGACCCTCTCATGCTTCGAATCGCCGTTCGCAATATCCTAACCAATGCGATCGACTTTTCACCCGAAGGAGGAGAAATCGAAATCATACTTTCGCAAAAGGAAAAAGGCATTCAACTGAGTATTCTCGACCGAGGATCCGGCATTCCAGAATACGCCGAAGGACGAATTTTCGACCGATTTTACTCCCTCAAAAATGAGATCACCGGACGAAAAGGTTCCGGCATTGGATTGAGCTTCGTGGAAGCCACCATGCACCTTCACAGCGGCAGTGCGAAACTCATCAATCGCAGCAATGGCGGGGCTGAAATGACTTTATCGTTTCGTTAGTAATATAACTAACATTATATTAAACCATGCCTCAGCTGGGATGGAGACAGGTCGCCGCAGAAGGCCGAAAGGGGACACCCTCATCCACACATTTTTGCATAGCAGTTCAGGTTTCGGCGGCTCCTTCCCAACAACAGCCTCCACTTCGGCACAATAAAAGAGCCAACCACGCAACTCAAAAAAGTCAGCGTAAAAGACCGATCAGGCAGCGGCGTCAAAAAACAGAGCAGCAGCGCGATTGGTAGAACCCCAAGCAGAAAGATAGGTGCGGAAAAAACCATAGCAGGCAAATTCCGGATTCGTGATCCCAGATTGGAAGGACACAGCATGGAGATTCCCGACTAGAACAGTCAACCCTGCTGAGTCACCGACCCAACCCTGTTTGATTCCGGACATAACCCCACCTGACCTACTTCTTCGGAGTAGTGATGTAGGGGGCTCGGAGATAATGCGGCTCAAGCGGCCCCGACTTCTCCCAGTCTTTCGGATCTCTTCCTCCTGCAATTCGGCATAGGTTCTCCGCCTCTGGATATGACAATCGAATATCTTCCCAGCGTTTTGCGACGGATTCGTCGGCAGTCACAAGTGGCCTTCCTGTCTCCCGGAGGGAATCCATTCGCTCCGCGATATCTTCTTCAGAAATCAATTTCGGCTCCGCTACAAGTTGATGATTCTCGACTTCTGCAACGAATGTTGTCTTCCTACGCGCATCGCCGAGAACGAACCAGGAGTCGGAGTCGACACCCCAACCCTCCAGTGACGGCTTCCCCACGACAGGAATTCCGAGAACGAGGCTGATTCCGTTCGCTACCGAAATTCCGACCCTGACACCGCCATAAGAACCAGGCCCAATCCCAACAACGATACCCGAGAGTTGGTCACGATATTGAGTCATCATTTCCTCGATTGGATCAAAGATCACGGCGTTGTGCGCCCGCTGCGAAACAAAATGCGAATGCCACACGATGTCTTCAGACGCCCTGTCATAGAGGGCCAGCGATGCATTCGACGTGGATGTTTCGATTCCTAAAATCATCGGCGGGAAACTTGATGGGCTCCACTCTCCAGAATCTGAATCTCATACCAGACCGTTTCCGGCGGAAGCAACTCGGGAAACTTGTCCGCCCATTCAACAATGACAACTCCTTCCTCATCTAGATATCCATCCCAACCTATCGAAGGCAGTTCTTCCCTTTCGTCGATTCGGTAGAAATCGAAATGAAAGATCGGGATACGCCCGGAACGATATTCGTTAATGAGAGAAAAGGTTGGACTTGTCACTGGTTCGCTCGCTCCGATACCGGAAACAAGCCCCTTGGAAAAATGTGTTTTACCGGCCCCCAGCTGACCGCACAAGGCGAGCACAGAGCCTGGTTCCAGGCTCTCACCGAGCCGTTGCCCAGCTTCGATCATTTCCTCTTCGGAATTTGCCTCGACGATGACCTCACTCATACCTCTTGAAAATGCTCCCATCCCGAATCGATCGGTGTTTCGGTCTCTTTTGTGATCTCGCCAATATGGGTCAGCGGTGTTTCGGGATATTTCTGAATCCACACGCTCTGAATTTTCGACCATTCGTCCTGCGACATGGTGAGAAGTAATTCGTAGTCCTCTCCATCACAAACGGCCTGCCCGGGGGATACGCCATCGTGAAGGGGCAATATTTCTGGATCAATCCGAAAACCAACTCCAGATGCCTTGATAAGTCTCGGGAGATCCGAACCGAGTCCGTCGCTAAGATCCATCATCGCAGAAAGTGATGCATTCTCGACGAGAAATCTTGCCTCGTGAATTCGTGGAACAAAATCGAGATGCCGTCCGCTCTTGAAGGAGCCCCCGAGCATCCCAGTCACCGCGATGATATCTCCCAGATCAGCACCGCTCCGACGAATGCAGTTTTGCGGCTCGACAGTCCCTACCAGTGCCACAGAAATAATTCCTCCCCCCTTTGGCAGGCGTGAGGTCTCCCCTCCGACAATCCCGCAGCCGAAAGTTTCCGCTGCCGCCCGCATTCCAGCATACCAGCCCTCAACTTCCGCTACCTCACGCTCGGCGCCTACCGCGATCGTCACGAGAGCGTGACGGGGTAAACCACCCATAGCCGCGATATCGCTCAGGGCTCGATTCATTGCCTTGCGACCGACTTGTTCTGGATTCGTACCAGCTGAAAAATGGATTCCCTCGACGATGCAATCGGTCTTCAAGAGAAACCACTCGCCCTCTGAATTTTCAACAACGGCGCAGTCGTCGCCCGGACCGACGAGAACGTCGGACTGATTCGTGAGTTCAGAGGTAAGACGGCGAACGAGTTCTTCCTCGCCGATTTCTCCTACTCGCCCCACTCGCCTCTGCGTCGAATCGCCCATCCTTTACTGAACGGCTTCCGGATACTGCATCAAGAGAATATTCGCCCCGTTGAAAAAGGCGTGCATCCCGATAGGAACCCAGAGTGAGCCCGACCACTCATAGGCAAGGCAGAGCAAAATCGAAAAGGCCCAGAGAGGAACGAGAGCCGGTAGGTTTACATGAGCAACGGCGAAAAGTGCTCCGATAATAACGGCTGCAAACACGGGGTTTGTCGCCGCTTTCACTGACTTATACATGTAACCACGAAATAGCAATTCCTCTGCAATTGGTGCGGCAATGCAGGCGGCAATTACGGACAGGACAAAATACAAACCCGACTGTTTTTCTTTCATTTGATTCACCAACTCCTGCGCGGAAAGCCCTTCAAAAATGGTTTTTAGAAAATCTTCCGAAAAATTTCCGATTGCCCAGGCACAGATCAGAACAGAGGAGACCCCACCGATGATGGAGCACATCACAACACTTGGAAGAGATCGACTTCTCAGGCCAAAGAGGTCTGCAACGTTTCGGTTTCGAACCCACGCAACAATCCCGTAGGTCATGACGGCAACGAACAGAAAATAGAAGATATTGAAGAGCAAAAACCCAACGCCCGGCTCGGCACTCCTTTTTCCGCTCTCCAGCTGCGACTTGGTCGCGAAAAGGTCGAGCATTGGTGCGATGAGAAACATCATCGCCGGGAAAAACATCAGCACGAGATCGAATCCATCAAAGTCATTCGTCGGAATTTCCTCCCGAGGCGAATAACGTCGATAAATACGAAACGCCGCGATGCCCAGAAAAAGGGCAATCAGCGCAATGATCTCGAAGTCGACGAGAACCTGCTTCGCGGCTAACTCGTCCATGGGTGTTCGCTATACTTTGACGGAAGGAAGATTCCAAATCTCTTCCGCATATTCGCGAATGGTCCGGTCACTGGAGAACTTCCCGACGCGTGCGGTATTGAGAATTGCCTTCTTCGCCCAACCGGCTTCATCCTTGAATACCTCATCAACTTCTGCCTGCGCCTCGACGTAAGCCCGGTAGTCGGCAAGTGCAAGATAAGGATCTCCCCCATCGAGAAGGTTGTTCCGGATTCCGTCGAATGTCCCGCGCGGAGCAAAGGAATCGGAGCTGATCCAATCAATAATTTCACGGAGTTCCTCGTCTTTCCAATAGTAGTCGATCGAGCAATAGCCGCTGGCCCAGAGGACTTCGACCTCCTCAACCGTCAGTCCAAAAATGAAGATGTTGTCGTCGCCGACTTCTTCACCAATTTCGACGTTGGCACCATCAAGAGTTCCGATCGTAAGTGCTCCGTTTAGAGCGAGCTTCATGTTGCCCGTTCCCGACGCCTCCTTTCCTGCCGTCGAAATTTGCTCGGAAAGATCAGCGGCTGGTATGATGACCTCGGCAGCGCTGACTCGATAGTTCGGAATGAAGGCAACCTTGATCTTATCTTTGATCCGTTCGTCGTTATTGATCACTTCACCCACTGCATTGATGGCGTGAATGATCTCTTTCGCGAGTTCATATCCCGGAGCTGCCTTTGCACCAAAGACATATACGCGCGGAACCATATTCAGGTCAGGATTCTGGAGGAGACGACGATACTGCGTCAGAATGTTGAGTAGATTGAGGTGCTGACGCTTGTATTCGTGCAGTCGCTTGATCTGCACATCAAAGAGGGCGTCCGGACTGACTTCGATACCGCACTCATCTTTGATCAGGGCAGCGAGGCGCTCCTTGTTGCGACGTTTGATTGCCATGAACTCCTGCTGGAAATCAGGATCGTCAGCATAGTTTTCCAACTCACGAAGCCTGTCGAGATCGCCCGGCCACTCGTTCCCGATTTTCTGATCAATCAGGAAAGAAAGCTCGGGGTTGCAGGCCTTGAGCCAACGGCGTGGCGTGATGCCGTTGGTTTTGTTCTGAATCTTGCCCGGGTAGAGGGCGTGGAAAGTCGCGAAGAGATGTTTCTTCAACAGTTCTGTGTGCAAGGCAGCCACTCCGTTGACGGTGTGACTTCCTACCACTGCGAGATAGGCCATGCGAATCTGCTGCGGAGCACCTTCTTCAATGAGTGAGAGCTCTGCGAGCTTTTGCGTATCTCCGGGCCATTTCTTGGCAACCACCTCGTCGAGAAAGCGACGATTGATTTCAAAAATGATTTGAAGATGACGCGGAAGAACACGCTCGAAGAGAGGCACGCTCCATTTCTCCAAGGCTTCGGGGAGCAGGGTGTGATTCGTGTAAGCGAAGGTCTTTGTGCAAATTTCCCAGGCTTGATCCCAGGGAAGCATTTCATCGTCGATGAGAATGCGCATCAGTTCGACAACAGCGATCGCCGGATGCGTGTCGTTTAGTTGAATCGCAGCTTTATCAGGAAGGCTGTCCCAGGTGTCGTTGCTGCGACGATGGCGACTGATGATGTCCTGCAGAGAACAGGCAACGAAGAAATATTGCTGCACGAGCCGGAGTTCTTTTCCGCCTTCGGTCGAGTCATTCGGATAAAGCACTTTCGAGATCGACTCACTTTCCGCTTTCTCCCGAACCGCATCAACGTAACCACCGCGATTGAAGACATCGAGGTCAAAGTCGCGAGAGGCCGTGCTTTCCCAAAGTCGAAGATAGTTCACAGTCGAACCTCCCCATCCGACGATGGGAACGTCCCACGGCACACCGAGGATAGATCGCGTTCCCGTCCAGACAGGACGCCCTTGTCCGAGTTCGTCGAACTGGTTTTCCACCCGACCATAGACAGGAACTTCCACCGAATATTCGGGGCGGCAGATTTCCCAGGGATTCCCGAAGCGACGCCATTCGTCAGGCGACTCGACCTGTTTGCCGTCGACAAATTCCTGGCGAAACAAACCGAATTCGTAATTGATCCCGTAACCAACTGCCGGTAGATCGAGCGTCGCGAGAGAGTCGAGGAAGCAGGCCGCGAGTCGACCAAGGCCACCATTCCCGAGGCCAAGGTCAGTACCCGCATCGACGAGGTCTTCAAAA
>Ga0055584_100001467_pt1 | contig 23135 bp, 20 predicted proteins | sample OSDHelmetaG_FD_58716 | JGI IMG/M metagenome (GOLD analysis project Ga0055584, IMG submission 58716) | Pelagic marine sediment microbial communities from the LTER site Helgoland, North Sea, for post-phytoplankton bloom and carbon turnover... | ecosystem: Environmental > Aquatic > Marine >...
TCTCCAGCATGCGCCGCAGGGTTTCCTGCTGGGCTTCGAATTTGCCGCGGTAATACCAAATCGCAGCGACGACGACCGCCGCAACGAAACCCCAGAACCCGATAGCGCCCAGTCCTGCGCCAAGACCCATGTCACCCATATCTCATCTCCATCCGTTTGAGCGATTGTTACTCATAGAGATGCCGAATGAGCGGCGATGGATGCAGCCCCAAGAAAAAAAGTTTGAGGTCCGCAAAAACCCAGGTTTTGCCCCGTGCTAACCCGATCGGCCGAGCCGGTAGAGTTCCATATTGGTCAGGTATTTGCCGTTCTTGATCGGATCGTAGGGGGTGAAATTGAGGGTGCGGACGAAGCGACGAATGATCTCGCCGTCAATCACGTCGGCATCGATCACGTTCAAACACCCAGTGTCTTGCTCGAACGAGGCCATGCCTTCCGGGCCCCCGTGGGTCACCCAGCTGAGGACAGCACGGTTGGTGCCGCCGTGGCAGACCATCAGCGCCGTGGTCCAATCGCTGCGCGCTAAGAGCGCCTCCATGGCAACGGCGATGCGGTGGTAGAACGCCGCGAACTCTTCACCGCCTGCAAAGCAGGCGCCTGGGTGATGCGCGGTTTCAAAGCCATAGACGAATTCCGCCTCGATGCGTTCAGGCGTGAGGTCGGCAAAGTGACCGGTCTTGATTTCACGCAAGTTGCCGATTTCTTCGATCGGCACGTTGCGGCCGCCGAGGGCCGCCTTCAGGGTTTGTTTGGTGCGCAGCAGACCGGTGTGCGCCGCGAGATCGAACGTGATGTCCGCCAACGCGTCGCCCATGAGCGCCGCTTGACGTCGGCCTTTGTCGGTGAGCTCCACGGCATCGGGATCCGAGACACCCTTGCCGCCGAACTTGTAGTCGACCTCGCCGTGGCGCATGAGATAGATGCGCCGACGGCCTTGGGTGCCGGGGAGGCCGAGCGTCATATCGCTAGTCCCGGGGAAACTGCTTGTACTTGATGCGGTGTGGCTGGCTGGCGGCGTCGCCATTGCGGCGTTTGAAATCCGCCTCATAGTCTTGGTAGTTGCCGGCGAACCATTCGGCGTGGCTGTCGCCCTCGAAGGCCAGAATGTGCGTGGCGATGCGATCGAGGAACCAACGATCATGGCTGATCACCAGGATACAGCCAGAGAACGCCTCGAGCGCATCCTCTAGCGCGCGCAAGGTATCGACATCGAGGTCGTTGGTCGGTTCATCGAGCATGAGAACATTGGCGCCCGACTTCAGCATCTTGGCGAGATGCACCCGGTTGCGTTCGCCGCCGGAGAGCTGGCCGACTTTCTTTTGTTGATCGCTGCCTTTGAAGTTGAACGCGCCGACATACGCGCGGCTTTGAATCTTGCGCTTGCCGAGATCGATCTCATCGTTGCCTTCAGAGATTTCTTCCCACACCGTCTTATCGGGCGACAGGGATTCGCGGCTTTGGTCAACGTAGCCGAGCTTGACGGTCTCGCCCAAACGTACCGTGCCGCCATCGGGCTCTTCCTGGCCGCTGAGCATGCGGAAGAACGTGGTCTTACCCGCACCGTTGGGGCCGATGATGCCGACGATGGCGCCAGGCGGCACCTTGAGCGACAGATCATCAATCAACAGATGGTCGCCGAAGCCTTTTTTGGCCTGATCGATTTCGATGACGAGATCGCCCAGACGCGGCGGTGGTGGAATAAGGATTTGGGCGGCGCCCATCGCGCGTTCTTGTTCTTGCCGCAGTAATTCTTCGTAGGCGTTGATGCGCGCCCGGCCCTTGGCTTGCCGTGCTTTCGGCGTTTGGCGAATCCATTCGAGTTCGTGCTTGAGCGTGCGCTGGCGGGCTTCTTCCTGCCGGCCCTCTTGGACGAGGCGCTTCTCTTTTTGTTCAAGCCACGATGAGTAGTTGCCTTCCCAAGGAATGCCGTGGCCACGGTCGAGTTCGAGAATCCAGCCCGCGACATTGTCGAGGAAGTAACGATCATGGGTGACCGCAACGACCGTGCCTTCGTAATCGGCGAGGAAGCGTTCAAGCCAGGCAACGGATTCCGCATCAAGATGGTTGGTCGGCTCATCGAGGAGCAGCATGTCGGGCTTTTCGAGCAACAAGCGACACAACGCCACGCGGCGGCGCTCCCCCCCCGACAACTTGGCGACATCGGCATCGCCCGGCGGGCACCGCAATGCATCCATGGCGATTTCGGCGGTGCGTTCGATCTCCCAGCCGTTCACGGCGTCGATCTTTTCTTGCAGCTCGCCTTGTTCGGCAAGCAGCGCGTTCATCTCGTCGTCTTCCATCGGCTCGGCGAATTTCGCGCTGATCTCTTCGAAGCGTTTGAGCATCGCGCCGGTTTCCGCAACGCCGTCCAGAACGTTGGCGAGCACGTCTTTTTCGGCATCGAGCTGCGGTTCTTGTTCGAGGTAGCCGACGCGCAAGCCATCGGCCGCGCGTGCCTCGCCCAGGAATTCGGTTTCCTGGCCGGCCATGATCTTCAAGAGGGTCGATTTACCGGCGCCGTTCAGGCCCAGCACACCGATTTTGGCGCCCGGCAGGAACGAGAGCGAAATGTCCTTGAGGACCTGCTTGCCACCGGGATAGGTCTTATTAAGACCGTGCATCGTGTAGACGTACTGAACTGCCATGGCCTGCGCGCAATGATGAAGGGTTGGCGGGCTTGTAGCGGATGGCGAAACCCTCCGCAAGCGTTGCTCTCGCCGCCGAAGGCGGGCACAGTCCGGGGCTCTCCTGAGTAGGCCTCCAGTGAACTATTTCAATTTCATTCTGCGTAACCGCGGCTTTCTGAGCTTCGGTATGCTGATGATGTTCTCGTCCAGTTTCGGACAGACGTATTTCATCAGCTTGTTCGGGGCGGAGTTGCGGGCCGAATTCGGGCTGAGCCACGGCGATGTCGGACTGATGTATTCGGTGGCGACCTTTGCCAGCGGCATGACGCTGATCTGGCTAGGGCGCAAGATCGACCATGTCGATCTCCGGGTTTACTCGCTGGCGACCTGCGCCGGGATGATTTTCGCCACGGTGTTCATCGCGTTGATCCCGATCGGCGGCTTGCTGTTTGTGGCGTTCTACTTTTTGCGGCTGACCGGACAGGGGTTGCTGAGCCACATCGGTGTGACCAGCATGGCGCGGTATTTCGACCGCGATCGTGGCAAGGCGATCAGCATCGCAGCGATGGGGTTGCCGGTTGGCGAAGCCTTCCTACCGATCATCGTGGTCACGCTGATTGCCACGATCGGATGGCGCGGTACGTGGCTGACCACGACCGCTTTCATCGTCGTGGTACTGGTGCCGGCCACGCTGTTGTTGCTGCGCAGCCATGCCGCACGGCACGACGCCTGGGCGAAGGAAACCGAGAAAGCCCAGGCCGCGTCTGATGAAGGCCACGGGCAGCGCCAATGGCGGCTGCGCGAGGTGGTGCGGGACACGCGGTTTTGGTTCGTGGCGGCAGCAGCCCTGGCGCCGGGCTTTGTCATGACCGGGTTCTTTTTCCACCAGGTGCACATGGCGGACGCCAAGGGTTGGTCGTTAGCGTGGCTGGCGACGACATTTCTGGGCTATGCAATTGCGGTGGTCGCGACGTCGATGACCGTGGGGCCGTTGGTGGACCGGTTTCGCGCATCGAGGCTGCTGCCCTATTACCTGCCGCCGCTGGGCCTGGCGATGCTGGTGTTGATGATCTTCGACCATCCGGGATCGGCGTTGGCCTATATGGTTGCTGCCGGAATCAGTATTGGCGCCGGGCACACCTTGGTGATGTCGATGTGGGCGGAGGTCTATGGGACGGTGCATCTGGGCGCGATCCGGTCTTTGGTGCAGGCGCTGATGGTGGCGATTAGCGCGCTATCGCCCTTTGTGTTCGGGGAGTTGTTCGACATTGGCGTGACCATCGAAACGGTGGCCGGCGCCTGTCTGATTTACATTCTGGCGGCGACGGTGGTTCTGAAGGTAGCCTTTCGCGACCCGGCCGATCCGCGCCGCAACGCTGAAGGTGCCTGATGAGCGAGCCAACAAATCCCAACGCCGATCAAGCCGAGTTTTGGAACGGGCCGGGCGGCGAGACCTGGACCACGCAGCGCGACCGGTTCAACACGATGCTGCGCCCGATCGGCATCGAGACGATCAAGCGCGCACAACCCCAGGCCGGCGAGCATGTGCTGGATGTGGGGTGTGGCACGGGCGAAACGACCGGCGACCTCGCGCGCCGTGTCGCGCCCGGCGGTTCTGTGACCGGGCTGGATATTTCCGAACCGATGCTGGCGGAAGCACGGCGGCACAACGAGGGCCACGATGTGCCGGTGCAGTTTCATAAGGCCGACGCACAAGTGCATGCTTTTGACGGTGCGGCATACGATTTGGTGTTTTCACGCTTTGGCGTGATGTTTTTTGAAGACAGCGTGGCTGCCTTTACCAATTTGCGGCGCGCGCTGAGGCCCGAGGGGCGCCTCGCCTTTGTCTGCTGGCAAAGCGTCGACCGCAATGGCTGGGTCCATGTGCCGCGCGATATCGTCGCCAGGCACCTCACGTTGGAAGGCCCCGGCGATGACACCACCGCGCCGGGTCCGTTTGCGTTCGGCGCCAACGGCCGCGCCGCCGAGTTGTTGAGCCAGGCCGGGTTCCGTGATGTGCACGTTGAGGCGCATGACACCGAGGTAGTGATGGGCGGCGGTGGATCGGTTGAAGCCGCGGTCTATGCGGTGACCGACCAAGGGCCCCTCTCCCGCGCTATTCACGATGCGCCCGAGGATGTGCAAACCCGCATCCGCGACGACCTGACCAAAGCGCTGGCCGATCATGCGCATGATGATGGCGTGCGGCTCGGTGCCGGCGTTTGGCTGGTGACCGCACGGCCCTAGATACCGATGGCGGTTCTGAACCGCTGCGCGAGGCTGAGGCTGTCCCCTAGCCCGCCAAAAAGCCGTCGAGTTCGTCGCCGAGGGCTTTGAGTTTGTCGCCTGTGGTGTACCAGGCGTCGTAACGGCCCGATGTTTTGAGCGTGGCGCGGGGGATGAAGGGGACGGTGTTCTTGTCGGCCATCACGGGCGTATCGCGTTTTTCGAGTTCGCCGCATTGGGCGCGCCAGTCCTGATCGAACGAGGCGCGTACGACGAGGTGTTGGGTGGCGGCGGCGCGTAGGACCTCGACGGTTTTGTCGTGCAGCGCCTCGGCGGTGGGCAGACCAACGTTGCGGGCATGCGCACCATCGCGGACGAACCATGGCCAGAACAACGAGGTGTCGCGCATGAATTGCCAGGTCTGGGTGAGCTGGCTGCCCATCGCGTCGAGTGCGATCTTGGGCGTGTAGTTGTTGCGCAGTGATTCGAGCGAAGGCTGTTCGTACGGCTGGTCCCAGGGCACCTTGTCGGTCGGCCAGGGAAAGATGAACAGACCGTCGACAATGAGCTTGCGGACACGGGCCGGGGCCGCGAGGGCGATTTCCATCGCGGTGTGGGCGCCGACGCGATTGCCGTAGAGATCGAATTGATCGAGCCCTAGCGCGGTCGCGCCGCGCAACAGCATGTCGGCGAAAGCCGGTAGCGGTGGTTCTTCGTCGCCGGTGTGACGGGGCGCGACCGATTCGCCGGTGCCCGGCAGGTCGATGGCGTAGACCGGGCGGTTGGCGGCGAGGTGTTCCATTAGGGGTACAAGACCAAGCGAGGTGCCCGGGGCCACCGACAGCATGATAAGCGGCGTGCCGGATGCATCGGGGTTGGCCACGCGCACCAGCAGTTGGCCTTCATCGATGTCGGCAAAGCGTCGTTTTACGGTCATCGCGCACTCCCCCACGTGGCGCCGCGCGGGCGCTTGGGCCTGTTTTACCAAACGAAGCCAAAAATTGCTTCTATTTCAATACCTTAAGTTTTTGGCCGACGAACGAAGCCAAACAACCCCGGTGTTTCAGGCGGTTGGCTGGAAACGGCGCCGTAACGCCCCCGACCAACACATTCAGAGTCTAGCGCGCGCCGCGGGGTGCCGCGAATCACGTTCTCTGTCCCCACCGCGCTTGGGTGACGGGCTAATCCAAGAACCAGGTGCGCATCAGACCCTTGCCTTTGACTTCGATGGGGTCGCGCGGCGTACAGGGCATGACGTCATGAATGCGCTCATAGAACGCTTCGGCGATGTGGATGCGGCCGGCCTCGCCGGCCGACTCCATACGGGCGGCGACGTTAACGGCATCGCTCCACACATCGTAGTGGAAGCGACGGCGCCCGACGATGCCGGCCACGACCTCGCCGGTGTTGAGACCAATGCGCACTTGAACCGCATGCGGCAGCGAGGCGTTTGCGATGAAGTCGCGCATGTCGATGGCGGCCCGGGCAAGGGCAATGGCATGATCCGATCGTTCGATGGGCGCGCCGGCGATGGCCATGTAACCGTCGCCGATGGTTCGAATCTTTTCGATCCCATGGCGATCGCATATCCCGTCGAACTCGCTAAAGATCGTGTTGAGCAGTTTGACGGTGTCGGTGGGCGTTGTGTCGGTGGAAAGGCGCGTGAAACCGACGATATCGGCAAACAGAATGGAACCGCTGGAGAACCGGTCGGCGATGACGTTGTGCGCATCGTCCTTGAGGCGCTCGGCAATCGATTCCGGCAGCACGTTGAGAAGAAGTTGCTGGGAGCGTTCTTGTTCGGCCAACAAATCGTCTTCGGTACGGTCGATGAAACGCTGAAAGACGTAGGCAATGGCCGCGAGGCTGAGCGCACCCAGAATGACGCTCGACGCCCATTGCAGTTCCGTGCCGAAGAATACGAATATCGCGTCGAGGTTGTCGCGCTGCATGAAAGTGACGAACAAGGCGACGATCGCCAGGACGGCGAAGGCATTGGCCAAACCTCGGTGCTTTCGGGTGAAGGCAAGATAGGGGGCCACGATGAGGACGAAATAGAACAGATGCGAATTCGACTCGAAGCCGAACCAAATAATCCCGATGACGATCTGCACATGCGCCAAGACGGAGAATGCGACCGCCGCGCCGAGATGAAAGCCGGCCCGATTGGCAAAAATGACAGCGGCAAAGCCGATTGCATTCGCGGCGTTCTCAAGGGCGACCATTTGCTGCCCGGCATGTTGGCCAGCAAAACCGTTTGCGATGGCATAGACCCCGAATATGACGCCGCCAATGAGTGCCATGACATTGACGGCGCGAAAGTGTTTGTAATCGGTCGCGGGATGATTAGCGCCGACCGGCACGTCGAGGATCAAGGCAACTAGTTTACTGGTTGCCATTCAGGCTTTACTCCCAACGACTACATAGCCGGACGATGACGGGACGTTCGCTGTCATTGATGGTCCGCTAGTCCGGCCACACCACGCCGGGGATGGCGCGGAGTTTTTCCTCGGCGCCCGAGCGCGCGTGATAGGACTTGCCACTAGCGCGCCCGCCTTCGCTTTTCTTGCCAGCGGCTTCGGCGCGGGCAACGACTTCTTCAGCCTGGTCACGGGGCACGACCACCACGCCGTCTTCGTCGCCCAAGACGAGGTCGCCCGGGTTGACGATCACGCCACCGCAAACCACCGGACTGTTGAGCCAGCCTGGTTTTTCGGCGCCGCGATTGCGCGCCACCGTGCCGCGGCAGAAAATCGGCAAGCCTTCTTCTTCGCGCAGCATTTGTCCTGTCAGCACAACACCATCCAAGACCACCCCGGCGCAGCCGTTCTCCAGCGCGCCGGCGGCCATGCTGGCGCCGAAGTTTGAGCAATCGGTGCGCCCGCCCGCGTCGATCACCAAGATGTCGCCTGGTTTGACCTGGGCGGTGGCAACGCGACTCATCAGCGAATCATCAGTGTATTCGGGACGCACGGTGAAGGCGGGCCCGGCGATCTTCCAGTCCGGTCGGAGCGGCTTGATGGCGCTATCGACGCACTGGCGCGGGCCGGTCTCGATCCCGGCCATGCAGACGTAAAGACCTTTGGCGCGGGCGACGAGTGCAGGATCGGGCCGGTCGAAATCAGTGATGATGGTGTACATGTGATGCCTCCCTTGTGCGTCCATTGTACCCACCTACTAGTTCTAGGTGGGGGCCAAGTTCTGCTCTTACCGCCCTGCGTGCGGCGGCCTAGAATTGGCGCATGGTGACACGCTTAGACGACAACGCCGAGACCGACCGCGCGGATCCTTCGAATGGGACCCGCCGACATTTGATCTGGATGTTTCCGGCAGGCTTTTTGGTGGGCATTGCCGGGTACGTGCCGTTCGTCTTTTTGAAGGACGGCAACATCGCGCTGGGCGACATCGCATGGACCTTCGCGGGGATCTTGGTGGCGGCGTTCGTGCTTTTCCATGTGTTCGGCTGGGTGGCGACCTGGCGAAGCGCATCCGGTGCGCGCCTGGACCTGTCGCGCACGGCATCGACGCCCGCTGATTTCTATACCGACCTGACGCGCCTGTTTGGCCGGATGGATCGCACGTTTGTTGTCGCGGCGGTGGGCGCCGCATTCGGTCGGCGGCGTGCCGGCTTCGATCGCATGGCACAGCATTTGGTCGACCTCGAACACTTGATGGCCAGCGAGGTCGACGTCCCGCCGCCGGTTCGGGCGGCGTGTGCGGCCCTGTCGGCAACGCTCGTGGATCGTTGTGCGACACCGGGGTCGTTGGCGGCCAACCGGTGGGAGTGTCGGCAAATTCTTCGCCGCACCGTCGCGATCGTCGGCCCGGACGCCTACCAGGCGATGGGGTTGGAGATGCCGGCGTACAAACGCGGCGCGCGCTAGGCCGCGGCCTGCGTCATTCGGACAGGTATTGGTGCCAGCGGCCTTTTAGGAACATGGAGAGGAGCTTGCGCGCCTGGGAATCACCTAGGGTCATGTCGGCGAGGTCTTTTTCGTAGTCAACAAAACCATCGAGATCGCCTGCTTTGCCCGAGGTGTCGACGAAGGCCATGGAGGAATCGCCGAACTCGCGGCGGGTGATCGACTTGCGGCTCAGCAAGGTCACCGCCTCGTGGCGGGGATCGCGGCGAATGGTTTCGAACAACCCAACCACGACATCGGGCTTGCCCTCGATCACCTGCAGAAACGAGCCCTCGTGATGCACGACGATGCCGGTGATGCCGCGCTGCTTGTTGCGGCGGCGATTGGTGGCCAGGAAGTCGGCGATCTTGTCGTCAGGGAGGGTGTCCGTGGAAGCGCTGACGTAGATGAGCTGGATCATGGTTGGTCCCTGCGCGCTATCCCCGGCGTTGAATGTTCCACCCCGTGATATGGGGAGACAATGATCGATAGCAACCGATGGGTGCCGCACACACGTACGAGGCGAAACCATCCTCCCCCTGGTGAGGGGTAGGAGTCGCACTCGTCCTGGAAACGCGCAGCGTACTGCTCAGAATGAAGTGCGTGATGGCCCGACAAAGAAAAAGCCCTCCCCTTGCGGGGAGGGCTTTGATCGGTGGTCTATCGAGTGGCGCTTATTTGAACGACATCTCGTGGTACATGATGACTTGGTTCACGTTGCGAAAGCCCTGCACCTCAGGATTGTAAGCGTGCAGGTTGTTGTAGGCGATGAGGTAGAGGTTTGAGGCCTCTTCGTACTGCAACGCGATGAGGTCTTGCAGAATCTTCTTACGCTTTTCCGGATCGAATTCAGCGTTCGCTGCGTCGATCATGCCCTGCTGGGTATCGTCGCACAGATAGGGTTTTACACCCTTGCCGCAGGACTGATTGAGGATCGACGTGGTCGCGTCCATCACCGGGGCTGCGTTCCACAGGTTGTGCCAAATAGCCGACGGCCAGGTGACGGGGAAGAACTTCTTGATCCAGTCACCGAAGGTGATGACTTCGACCTTCACGTTGAGCCCAACCTTGGACAGATCAGCCGCCGTCTGCTGGAAGATTTCCGCATCGGCCGGGAACCCGCCAGGGACGACGTTGATGACGATCTCCTGATCGAACGGGAAGTTCGCTGCTTCCAACAACGAGCGCGCTTTGTCGGGATCGTACGGGTAGGGCTTGATCGCCGGGTTGTAACCGAAGGCGATCGGCGCCACACCGGTGCCCGTCGCTTCGCCACCGACACCGCCGAGCAGACCGTCTGCCATCGCTTGCTTGTCGACCGCATAATTGAGGGCCTGACGCACACGCTTGTCTTGGAACGGCGCAATATTCACGCCTTCGGCAGCACTGGTTTGGGTGATGCCCCAGGTGAGTACTTGCGAACCCGGCGTGATGTCGACCATCAGGTTGTCCGCTCTGAGCCCGGCAAGATCGTCGGGTGTAGCGCCCAGGGCGATGTCGAGTTCGCCCGAGCGAAGCGCCTGCATGCGCGGGGCGCGTTCGGGAAGATCGAAGACCTCGAGGTGTTTGATCTTGGCCGGACGCCAGGTGTCTTCGACGGCTTCAAAAACCGCCTTGGAATCGTTCTGCCAGCTGACCAGTTTGTAAGAGCCGGTGCCTGCCGGGTCTTGGGCAAAGCCCTCGAACCCCAAATCGGCCCACGCCTTTGGGGCAACGATCATCATGACCGACATTTCCGCGGCAGTGATCGGATTGGGCTTGGTCGTTTTGATCTCGACCGTCAGCGAATCCACCGCGGTGACCGATTCGATGAACTTGGTGCGGCTCGACGCCGACGCGCCGTTGGCTTTGCCCTCTTCGGTCTGCAACCACGCCCACGCGTTGACCACGGCTTCGGCGGTGAAGGCTTCGCCGTTGTGGAAGGTGACGTTGGGGCGGAGCTTGAAGCGCCAGGTTGTGGCGTCGAGGTTTTCCCAACTAAGCGCCAGCGCGGGTTTCGGGGCACCGTCGGTTTCAACAAAGGTCAGCGTGTCGAACATCGGCGTCCAGGAAAAGACGCTGGGGGTACCAATGCCGTTGTATGGATTGCCTTGTGCGGGCGCGAGATCCCATGCGCCAATGCGCAAGGTTTTGTCCTGCATTTGGGCCTGGGCCGGGAGAGCCAACGCGGCTCCCAATGCAAGCGCCGCGGCGCCTCCGGCCAATTTGCAGAGTGGTGTCATGTTGCTTCCTCCCTGAAAGGCAACGTTGATTTCGGCGCGACGATTCGGCGCGACGATAGGACGCCCCGTAGGTTGGGTCAAAATTGGCCGGAGACACTTCGAATTTCAATCAAATGCCGCATGTTTAACCACCTAGCGTGCGCAACAGGACGTGACCGCGGCCACAGTGTTTCGGCGGCGAAGCATGGTAATGTGAGGCTTACTTCGCGCTCTTGATAACGGACCTTTGTATGCGCCATTTCATGGTTCTCGCCGTCACCCTTGCCGTGGTTGCTTTGGCCGCTCCGGTTTTCGTGTCGCCCGTGTTGGCGCAGTCCAAAACAACCATTCTGAAGTACGACAAAGACGGTCGGGTGATCGGGTCCGACAGTTCGCGCGACTCCGGCGCGCGCCAAGGCGGTGGCGGGCAACGCAGTAGCGCGACACGCGGCCGATCCGGCGCCGGCGGCGGGCCAAACGCGGCCAACCCGGATGACCGCTATGTCTCGGGCGAAGTGATTGTCGCCAATGTGCCGGCGGATTTTGCACGCAATGCCGGTGCGCTCGGGTTCCGCGTGTTGGAAACGACCCAATTGGGCAATCTCGGCCTGGCGGTTGTGCGTCTGCGCGTCCCGGCCAACACATCGGTGCCGGATGCACGGCAAACGCTGCTTCGTGAATTCCCCGGGATCATTGCCGACGCCAACCATCTGTATGAACCATCTGCGGCGCCGCCGGCAAAGCTGCGGAGCGGCAGCCTGGCGCGCTGGACGGCGGGCTGGGATCAGGCCAAGCCAAGTTGTGGGCGCGGCGTGCGGCTTGGCATGATCGACGGTGCGTTGGACACCAGCCATGTCGCCTTGAAAGGCACCAAGATTCAGTACAAGTCGTTCCACAAAGAAGGCCGCAAGCCGGCCGCGCATAGCCACGGGACCGCGGTTGCGGCGCTATTGGTCGGCAAGCCCGGCAACAAGGGCTGGGGTGGGCTGCTGCCCGGCGCCACGCTTTATGCGGGCAACATGTTTGAGGAAAAGGACGGCAAGGTTTCGGGCAACGCGATCGCCATGGTCAAAGCGTTGGACTGGGTGATCGGCGAGCGGGTGCACGTGATCAATCTGTCGATCGCCGGTGCGTCGAACAAAGTGTTGGAACTCGCGTTCAAGAAAGCCGCCCTGAGCAAGACCGTGATGATTGCCGCCGCCGGCAACTGGGGCCGTGCCGACCGGCCCGCCTACCCGGCCGCGTTTGACGAGGTGGTCGCGGTCACCGCCGTCGGACAAGACCGGCTGGTCTATGCCAAAGCCAACAGCGGCGCCTATATCGATTTTGCCGCCCCGGGGGTGAAGATCTGGACGGCCGTGCCGGGTGGCGGGAAGTTTCAGTCCGGCACATCGTTTGCGACGCCCTTTGTCGCGGTCCTGGCCGGATTGGCCGCGCAGAAAAGCAAAGCAGATTCGCGCGCCATTCGCGTCGGGTTGGCCAAGCAGGCAGCCGACCTCGGCTCGCCCGGCAAGGATAACGTGTTTGGTTTTGGCCTAGTGACCGCCAAGCCGAGCTGCTAAGCCGCCCGAACGCTGCCGCTATTTGCGGCCGCCGAACAACCAAATATCGCCGGCGAGATTGCCCGAGGTGCCTTCAAAACCCGCTGGGACTTGCGTGTCGATGTAGTTTTGGGCTGAGAACCCGGCATCGACGACGAGCTTTTTGGGATCGAGGTCGTGCATCTTGCCGATAAACGGTTCGGCGTTGAAATGGGTATCCCAGTCGTGCACGGCGGCGGCGAAATCGCCGATGCGATTCCAGGGCGGGCCCTCGAAGTGCAACAGAAAGCCCCCCGGCGCCAACACCCGGTAGTTATCGCGGAGCACGGCGGCAATCGCCTTGGTCGAGGTTTCGTGCAGCATGGCGGTGCCGACGACGAGGTCGAAGTGGTTGTCGGGAAAATCGGTGGCTTCGGCGTTCTGTTGGGAGAAGTGCACGGTGCGCCCCAGCGATTCAGCGCGCGCATGGCCATAGCGCAACATCGGGGCGCCGACGTCGATGGCATGCACCTCGGCGTCCGGAAAGGCATCGCAAAACGGCAACGTCGAGTGCCCGATCGAACAGCCGACATCGAGAATGCGGCGCGGGCGGAAATCCGGATGATCGTTCTTGAGGAAGTTGGCAATCGCTCGCCCAAACGAATCGCTATACGGCCCGCCGAGGCCCATGCCGCGCAAGTAGACGCCGCGGTCGTAGATCGCGCCTGCAAAGATGTCGTCGTCGGCAAGATCGGTGGTGTAGTTGCCGGGCATGCCGTGGATATCGACCGCGGTGAGATAGCGCGGCAGCGCGAGGTCCGGGTCGAGGCGCAAGGTGCCGCGCGGTCGCGCGGGATGGGCGTGATCCTGCAGGTTGTCATATTGCCGGGCCACGGTGTCGCCCAGCGCGTCCCACTTCATTTCCTGCTGCATCAGACGCAATGCGCTGGTGGTGCGGCCCACATCGTCTTGCAGCAATGCTTTGCGAATCTCGTGACGATCTTTCGGGGCGCGCCCCTTGGCTTTTTTGAACGCCGGCAAGATGCGTTTTTCATAGACCGCGTGATTGTCCTCGCGCGCTTGGCGAACGACTTCGCGGCGGAAAGCCAGCAAGAAATGTTCGCGCGCGGTTTCATCGTGGTCGGCATGCGCGAGAACGGCGTGGGCAGCGGGTCCGGTCATGGCGTGTCTCCTGTGTGCACGTAGCTTACCATGGAGGGCCTAGCGCCAGGTGACGCCGTCGATCCCCTTCAAGGCCTCGACAAGACCGCGCTCGCTGTAAGGTTTTGAACGGCCGGCGGGCGGATAGGGATCGGAACGTTGCTGGCCGGCGGCATCGAGCAATGCTTCTGCTTGGGCGCGCGGCAACGCCACCACACCGTCTTCGTCGGCGATGATCAAATCGCCTGGGTTGACGATGATGCCGCCGCACACGACCGGCACATTGATCGAGCCCGCGCCGCCGTCACGGTTGTGACCCGGCACGGAACCCCGCGCAAAGATCGGCAAGTCTTCGTGGTCGATCAGGAGTTCGGTTGTGAGCACCGGGCCGTCGGCAATGATCCCGGCACAGCCGGCTTGTTTCGCGGCCCACGCCATGGTGGCGCCCCAGGTGGCGCGGTCCATGCGACCATCGCCTTCGACGACGATGATGTCGCCCGGTTTGATCAGCTGCGTGGCGACCTGACTGGCCAACGTATCGGACGGGTCTTCCGCCGCGACCGTGATGGCCGGCCCGGCAATCCGCCAATCGCGCCGCAAGGGGCGGATGGCCGCATCCATGACATGGCGCCGCCCGGCCACACTGCCGGCGATGCAGGCATAGGTATCGTAAGCGCGGGTGACGAGTGCGGGATCGACGCGATCGATTTCAGTGACAACGGTGTGCATGGCCATGGGCCGGACCTCCCTCAACAAGATTCTGTGCGGCCGTCGCTTCGGCCGCCGAGATCGCATTGTGTCCGGGTCAGCCCGTGCCGTCGATGCGAATTGACGCCAAACCGTATTCGCCGCCGCGGTTGATCAGCGAAAAACCGCTGAAGGGGTCGCGAAAGCCGCGGTCGACGGTTTCCAGCACCGGGTTGCCGTCGAACCGCAGCGTCATGAACCCGTCGGCGTTCCGGGTCCATTGCAGGATGTGGATCGTGTTGGGCGTGAACGCGACCGGGGCGGCGCTTTCCTGGACCACGGCTGCGCCGCGGCTGCCGCGGCGGATAAGAAGCGCGTTCTTGCCGGGCTCGAGAAGCACGCTGTAGCCGATGTTCCGCGTGGTCCCTTGATAGATGAGGAGTTCCAGCGAGGTTCCGGGGCGCCGCTCATAAAGCTCAGCGGTAAGTGAGAAGGCGTTGGACAGCGTGGCGGGTAGGATTATCTGCGCATCACTGGCGGGCGGGGGCGCGGCCTGGCGTTCGGTATTGTTGCCGCCATCGGTCAGTCGTTTGGTCAATAAATTGGCGATGACGCCGACGACAACCTCTTCGGTCGATGGCGCCTCGCCTGAACCGCTGCGCGCCTGCGGCGCCGGAGCGGTGGCGCGGCTTTCAAGACCGGATTGGCTGACGAAAAATTCGCCGGTGCTGACGGTCCAAGCCGGGTTGCTGCGGAACTCGCCGTCACGAAAATCGTCGTCGACCAGCCGCTGACGCCAGGGGTTGTCGTAGCGGGACGCGAGCGCGCGAAGGTCGCGAAGGAATACCGGGTCAGCGGCGCGGGCCCGGTCGGCCTCGTCGGTGAGGCGACGCAGTTCGTCGATCAGTTCCTGGATTTGACCGCTATCGCGCTCGATCGGGCTGTAACGCGACTGGGCCTGGGCGTCGGCGACGCTGAGGACGCACAGGGCGCCGACGACGACTGCGGCAGCGACACGGCGCATCGCCGCCCCCTAGTTGCGACCGCGCAGCAGACCGCGCACCGCACCGACCGGGTCTTTCTTACCGTCACCCTCGGTAATAGTTTTGATGGTTTCCTGGACCGCTTCTTTGGCTTTGGCCGGATCCTTGAGCGTGTTTTGCAACGCGCCCGCAAGGTCGGGCTTGAACGAGAGATCGGACCAAGGGCCGCTGACCACCACCGGGATGGTGATCCCCGATGCGCCGGACTGGCCGCCCTGCCCTTCGCCGCTGGCGACGAGTTTGGGCGTGATGCGGTAGTTCACGGTGCGCGGCGGCATGTCGACGGTGCCGGCCCCGGCGACGCGTAACAGCGGCGACAGGAGTTGAAGGTCTTGGTTATCGAGCACGCCATTGGTGATGGTGAACGTGCCGGTGATCTCGGTGAAGTCGGTCTGTTGGGGGGTGCCTGCCGAAGCATCGAGGAACGCCGACCCGACGTTGCGCAGCATGGCACCGAGGTTGATGCCTTTGACGGCGCCATCGGTGAAGGCGAGCGACCCGTTGCCGTTGAGGTTGCTGACAATCGCGCGCTGGCTCGCGCCACTGCCGCGCACACTGATGTCGGCGCGCGCGGTGCCCGAGACGCGGTCGAATCCGGCGGCGTCATTGAGCAAGGGTTCGGCTTGCATTCCGGTGAGATCGAAATCGAGCGCCACCGCCGGGACGGCGCGCGACCCGTTGGCCACGACCTTGGCTTTGCCTTGGCCGTCATAGAGCGCCATTTCGGTGAGATCGGCGGTCATCAGTCCGCCTTCGATGGTGAGCCGTAGCGCGCTTTGACCGATCTGAATGCTTTGCACGAGGATCGATTCAACGCGCAAGGTGAAGTCGGCGTTGACCGACTTGAGGACCGAGAGGTCGATCGGGTCATCGCTCCAATCATTGCTGCCTTGGGCACTCCCGCCACTGGACGCACCGGCACCGCTGCCCTCGCCGCCGCCACCCATGTAGGGGTTGGTGTCGAGTGCCGCGACATCGAGGTTGCCTTTGACACGCGGCACCGCACCCCCAGTGTTGAGTTCGACATTGCCGTTGGCGCGGATGGCGTCAATCGCGATGGTCGCATCGGTAAACGCAATGACGGGCTGCGCCACGCTGACGGTGCCGGCGACGCTGAGCGGGCCCAAGATGTCGCCTTCCATGTCGAGCGGTGATCCCGCCCAGGCCGCAAGTTCGCGGACCGACGGCGTTGCCAGTTCGGTTCTGCCGTTAACGCGGATCGGCGTCCCGCCGGTGGCCTGACCGTCAAACGACAAGGTGAGGTGCTTGGTATCGACATTGGCGGTGAGGTTGGTGGCCTGGTTGTCGAGAAGCGCACGAAGGCGCGCGACGTTCACGGTGAGTTCGATCGGTTCGCCGTTCCAGGTGATACCGCCGTCGGCCAGGAACGGCGCGTCGAGGTCGGGCAGAGACAGACGCAGATTGACGTCGTCGAGGCGTTCCTCGGTGCCGGCTTGGCGATCCGCATAGACAATGGTGCCGTCGACGATGGCGACGTCACCCAAACGAATATCGGTCAGCAGACCCGCCGCGCCACTGCCGCCGCCGCTTGTATCTGCGCTATTGCCTGACGATGCAGTCCCGGCATTGGCGGTATCGAATGCCCAGTTGGGATTCCCGGCGGCATCAACCTCGAGCCGGATAACCGGCTGGTCGAGTACGAATTCATCAATCGCGAGTTCGCCGCCGAGTAGTGGAAAGAGACCGACCTTGAGGCGCAGCGCGCCGAGTTCGATCATGTTGGCGTCGGGGGCGCCCGGGGCGTTGGCGATGGTGACTTGCTCGAGCGTGAGTTGGACCGAGGGGATGATCGACACCCCGACATCGCCCGCAATGGTGACCTCGCGCCCGGTCGCGTTTTCTATCTGGCCTTCGATCTGGGCGCGCAGCGTGTCTTTGGGCACCAGCGACGGCAGAACGAGAACGACAACAACGAGGACGACGACGAGCGCCACCAAACCGATCAGAAGCTTTTTCACGGAAAACCTTTCATTCGAGCTTTGTGTGCAATACCGCCCAGCCTGCGCACGGGATGCACCGCACCGTGGCCCCCGGGGGCCAGTATAGTAAAGTTGGTGGGTCTTTTGGGATTCAGAACGGTAACTAAATGACAGGGCCAAACCCGCAGATACCCTCGCTCGACACGATGAAACAGCGCGCCCACGATTTGGTGCCGATGCTGCGCGACCAAGCCGCCGCTACCGAGGCCAATCGATCGAGCCTGCCGGAGACGGTCGCGGCACTGCATGACGCGGGTTTTACTAAGATTTGCCAACCGGCGCGGTTCGGCGGCTACGAGATGACCTGGGATGCCCCGGTGGCGTTGGGACGGATTTTGGCGACGGCCTGCCCGTCGACCGCCTGGTTGGTGAGCATTGTCGGGCCGCACTCGGCCTATATCGGACGGTTTCCTGTCGAGGCCCAAGAGGAAGTCTGGGCCGATTCCAAAGGCGCAATCCTGGCCGGGGCGACGGTGGCGCGCGGCGGGACCATCCGGCGCGACGGCGATGGGCTGCGGATCGACGGTCAGTTCGGGTTTGCCAGTGGGGTTGATCATGCGCCCTGGGGGTTCGTCATCGGGACGGTGGAAGATGACGGCGAGGCGGTGACGTGTTTGATCCCGCGCAGCGACTTCGAGATCGCCGATACATGGCATGTCTCGGGCATGCGTGGCACCGGCACCAAGGACATGGTGGTGAAGGATGCCAAGGTGCCGCCGCATCTGTTCATCAAGACCCGGGATCTGGTGGTGCCCCATCCGCCGGGCGCGGAAACCAGCGACAGCGAGCTTTACTGGGTGGAATACGCGCCCTATGTGGCGACGACGCTGATGGGCCCGGTACTGGGCGCAGCCGAAGGTGCATTGATCGCCTATACCGAGTCGACCAAGGCGCGCATCGGCGCCATGTTCGGCGACAAGCCGGCAGATTCATTGTCAGTCCAATTGCGATTGGCGGAAAGCGCCGCCGAGTTTCGCGCCGCCGAGCTTTTGGTTGAGGCGCAAATGACCTATTTGCGGGAGCACGTCGCGACGCGCGAGCCGGTGTCGTCAGAAAAACAAATCGAATTCGGTCGTGACCGCGCGTATGCGACGCGGTTGTGTGTCGCCTCTACTCATCGGTTGGTGCAACAGATGGGCGCATCGGGGTTGTACAACACCAACCCGGTGCAGCGGTTCTTCCGCGATCTCTCGGCGATGTCGGCGCAATTTGGGATCGGCTGGGATCGCAACATGGCGCCCGCCGGACGCCAGATGTTGGGCATCGACAACGGCGCCCAACATTTCTGGAAGACCTAGGCCGCGAGCAAACCCTTGTAGCGCTGGACCGACCAATGATCGGCGCCCTTGCGGGTGCGGAGGTCGCCAAGTGCGGCGAGGGCATCGTCCTTACGACCATCGCCGATCAGGGCGTGCAGCCATAGGTTTTCGAACACGCCACGTTCGACCGCGCTGCCACCGAGCTCGATGAAGCGGGGCTGGGCATTTTCGATTGCGGCGACGGTGCCGGCCATATCGCCCGCCGCGAAGCGCACGATGCCGTCGGCGACGGGCAACACGACCTCGCGCCATGTGGGTTTCATGTTGGCGTGCAGGCCATCGGCATGGCGGGTCATGCTGGCGATGAACGCGGTCACCGGCCCGCCGGTGCTGGCGAGCGCATAAACGTGATGCAAATCACTGAGCGGATCGGTATGCCGATGCGTGGCGACGTCGATCTGGGCCGCGATGGTATTGAAGCGGTCCCCGATATCGAGCCCGGCCAACGCGACCCGGGCGAGAAGGTTGGCGCCGTAAAGCTGCGCCGGGCCCTTGTCGAGGTAGCGCGTCGCGATCTCCTCGTCGAACAGGCGCAACGCCTGGTCGGCTTGCCCGATGCCGAGATGGTGCAGCCCCAAGTGCATCCACATATGCGGGTTGAAGGATTCGTTGAGGTCCCCCCAGGTGTCGGTGAATTGTTCGAGCCAGGCAACGCCTTCGGCATCGCGGCCCTGGGCTTCCATGACGTGGGCGACGGTGTGTTGTCCCAAGATGAGGTTGCGGTCGACGGCGACGGCGGCGCGCGCCGAGGCCTCGGCTTCGGCAAACAGGCCCGCTTCTTCTTCCATAAAGGACAGCAGCGCGTAGGCCTGGCCACGGTCCTCGACTTGGTCGATGACGCGGCGGACCAAGGCAAGCGATCCGTCGGCATCTTTGCGCGCATAGAACTTGAGAGTGCAACACATGCGCACCGCGTACATGTCGCGCGGCCATTGCAACGTAATGTCTTCGAAATTGGCGATCGCGGTGTCGACGTCGCCCTCGGCCCAGGCAGCAGTTGCGGCAATGAAGCGGATTTCGCGGTCATTCGGCGCCGGCGCGGCGCGGGCGCGGCCAAGGTAGTGCGCGACCTTTGCGCTATCGGCGGCATGAATATTGAGGATCGCTACAATGATGTTGGGCATTGCCGCCGGATCCGTGTCGGCGGCGTCGAGCAGCGCCGCCCGCTCCACGCTATCGAGACGCTGATTGGCCTGCCGATCAAGCAGACGATTCATAATTGTTACGGTTTCAGGAAAGTCCGTCGAAACCGACAATCCATACGCATCTGTGATCATTATCGCCTTCCCCGCATGCCGGAAGCCTAGCGAATTTCTCGCCTGTCGGGTATTTACTCCTCAGCCCTCCATAGACTGCAGGACCATGTCCCAACGTAATCAACCGCTGTATCAAGAAATCGCCGACCAACTGCTGGAAGAAATTCAGTCCGGCAAGGTGCCGGTCGGTTCGATGATGCCCACGGAGATGGAGTTGCGCGAACGCTTCGGCGTGAGCCGTCACACCGTCCGTGAAGCCATTCGCCAACTCGGTGAAAAGGGCCTGCTGACCCGTCAGGCCGGGCTCGGCACCATCGTCAAATCGGACAGCATCGCCAGCAATTACGTTCAGACCATCGGATCGTTGGATGAACTTCTGACCTATCCCGAGAATACCTCGCTCAAAATTCTCGGAAGTGAAAAAGTCGAAGCATCGCCGGAACTGGCGCGGCTTTTGGGGTGCAAGGTCGGGATGGATTGGGTCCGGATCACCGCTGTTCGGTCGGGGCAGAACGGCCCCATTGCGTTGACCGAGGCCTATCTCATTCCGGAATACATCGGGGTTATCGACGATATAACCGACGAGCCGATGCACACCCAAATCGAACGAAAATTCGGCGAACACATTGCTGAGGTCGAACTCGACCTCTTTGCGGACGGCATTGCCGAAAACAAATCCTACGCTTTGCAGGTGGCCCCCGGGACGCCGGGCCTGGTTCTGGTGCGCCGCTATACGGGGAACCAGCGACGGGTTTTCGAGGTTTCGGTGAGCATTCACCCGAAAGACCGCTTTATTTTCTCCGCGGAGTTGCGTCACGCACCGTGAAGCATGGCCTCGGCCCTTTAATGTCCGTACAATTAAGGGCCTATTCGACCCAAATTTTGTCGAGGACGCCCAACCATGACCGCCGTTGCTGAAAACATTGAAGACCACGCCCCTGCGAGCCCCGCGCCTGCGCTGATTTCAGGCGAGTTGGCGCGCTTTGCGCTTGATCTCTCGCTGGACGATGTGCCGGCCGAGGTGGTCGAGCGCGCCAAACTCAACATTCTCGATTGCTTTGGGGTTGGATTGGCCGCGACGACATTCGACTTTGGTCCGGTGACGCTAAACGGCGTGCACGCGATGGCCGGCGACGGCGATTCGCCGATCCTGGGGAGCACCGTTCGGTTGCCGCTGCGCGATGCCGTTTTGGTGAATGGCACGCTGATCCACGGCCTGGATTACGACGACACCCACGCCGATAGCGTGGTGCATTGCTCGGCCTCGGCATTGCCGGTGGTTTTGGCGATGGGATTGCGCGCCAAAACCAGCGGCGCGGAGACCATGGCGGCCTATTTGGCCGGGGTCGAAGCGGATGCGCGGGTCGGCATGGGCGCCAATGGCGGGTTCCACAAACAGGGCTATCACCCGACGGGCTTGGTCGGCGCTTTTGGGGCGGTATTGGCGGCGGGTCGCTTGCTGGGACTGACCGAAGAGCAACTGGTGATGGCGCAAGGGATAACGCTGAGCACGACCTCTGGCGTGTTGGAGTTTTTGGAGGACGGCGCCTGGACCAAGCGGATGCACCCGGCATGGGCCGGTGTCGGCGCGATCACCGCCGCCTACATGGCGCAAGCCGGCTATGTCGGCCCGAGCCGTGCCTACGAGGGGCGCTTTGGGTTGTACAACGTGTTCTCCGCGCATGACGTGGCGACGGAACCTGCCAAGGCAGTGGCCAATCTGATGACCTCGTGGGAGTTGATGAATGTGGCGTTTAAGCCATTTCCGGCCTGCCATTTCAACCATGCCTTCGCGGACGCCACCCTGGCCCTGCGCGCGGCCCATGACCTGAAACCGGATGACATCGCGGAGATGGTGGCGCGGATTCATGAAAAGCAGGTCTCGGTCGTGTGCGAACCGGAAGCCAACAAGAAGGCGCCTGCTAATTCGTATGATGCCAAGTTTTCAGTGCACTACACGATGGCGGCCTCGATCGTGCGTGGTCAATTCACGCTCGACGAGTTGGAGGACGATGCGCTGCGCGATCCGACGATTCTCGATCTGTGCAAGAAGGCGCGTTATGAGATCGACCCGACATCGCCGTTCCCGCGCTATTACGGCGGTGAGGTGGTGGTCCGGACAAAGGACGGACGCGAATTGCGCCACCGCGAAGAGCACAATCGAGGGTCGGACAAAAACCCTCTCAGCACTGAGGACATTCTCGCCAAGTTCCGCGACAACGCGGGCCGGGTGTTCGATGCCGCGCGTACCGAACAAGTGATCGATGCGGTGATGACGCTCGACACGGCGCCCGATCTTTCGGTCTTGGCACGCGCGCTAACCAAAACAAGTTAATCCCAGCCGCACGACCGCGCGACACAGACTAGGAAAGCCCTGCGCCGCGTGCTACGCAGCGCCGATGAAACACGACGACGCCTCTTCCGTGCGCAACCTGGCGCAGCGCTATCTTCAGCAGACCGACAAAAGCCCGGAATTGGCGGCAGAACTCGATCTTTTTTGCGCCAAGGTCGAGGCACCAACGCTGGCCGCCCGCGTTCGGACCGCGTTGACCTTTCGGCAACAAGGTCACATCGACAAGGCGATGTTGGCAATGTCGGCGGCCAATCGCGACCAAGTCCTAGCGCTTCGCAAATTACAATCGATTCTTTCGGGCGTGACCGGGAAACATTTTCCCATGGTCGTCCTGGAGTCGTTTCGTCAGCAACCGCCTTTTGAAATTGGCATCGCCGACGGCGCGCCCGTATTCACGGCCTTGGATCGCCTCGGTGCGGAGACGTCTCCGGATATGCATGATGCCCGGACGAAATTGCACGATGCGGAGGCGCATCGCGAAGAAGAAGACGCCTTCGTGACCTATCTCGAACGCCAACCGCCCAGCGACGGCAACACGGCCGAGTTTGAGTCCGCGCAGAACTCGATTCGTGACCTCGACAGCAGTTTGTCGGTACTGCGTGCGACCGTTCTCGAGGCGATCTTCGGGGTGGCCGAAGACATCCTCGATAGCGCCGCCATACGCGGTCAGCAGCGAGATGGCGTGTTTCTGAACTTGGCCGCGAACCTCTACGTCGTGGTGATGAGTTCAATCGCGACCAAGCCCGCCCGCCGCGTCACGTCCTGACCCCGCCCGGTCCGGGCGCGTTTCCTATTCGAACAGGGGCCGCCCTTTGGGCCTTGAACGCCGATGATGATTAT
>Ga0055584_100001468_pt1 | contig 23135 bp, 18 predicted proteins | sample OSDHelmetaG_FD_58716 | JGI IMG/M metagenome (GOLD analysis project Ga0055584, IMG submission 58716) | Pelagic marine sediment microbial communities from the LTER site Helgoland, North Sea, for post-phytoplankton bloom and carbon turnover... | ecosystem: Environmental > Aquatic > Marine >...
GCGCTGACCGCAGCTGGGAAGGTGGCGGCAAAGCGTGTTGTGATTTGTCCACCCAAGCTGTGCCCCACTAACGCTGGCGGCGTATCGCAAAGGGCATCGATTACGCTATGCAAGTCATACAGCATTGCAGCCATCGAATAACTGTCGGGCCTTGCGCTGCGGCCGTGACCGCGTAGATCGAGGAGATGGACGCGGTAACGATCGCTTAGTTGTTGCGCGATTGGCAGCAGACTCAAACCGACATCTCTAATGCCGTGCAGCAGGACGACTGGTGGTAAATCGGTCGCGCCAAGCGAATTGACGTTAAGATCGACGCCAGCGGCGTTTATCGTGATGTTATCAATGTGGGTCATGCTGTATCCATCTCAGTGTCCGTTTCGGGTGGCCGAACAACGCGCCGAATCTTGACACTGCTTGGTGCCTCACGAAAAGCCCCTAAGTGCGGTGAGCTTGAGTTTGGCGTACCAGTAGTAACAGTTGATAGGAATGTCTATGGATTTTGCTTGCACTAACAACCTGCGCGAAGTGATCTCGGCGCGGCTCTCCGCGTTCGAGCGCCGTGACCCTCCGGCCGCGGGGCTTGCTGCTGCGGTCACCTTGCCACTCATGGAGCATGGCTACGGCTCCGGCGTAAGCGGCATGACGGCGTATTCGGAATGGCAATCTGACGCGGCTGTATTGCTGACCCGGCGGTCGTCAAAACTACGCGATCACCCAGGGCAATGGGCATTGCCCGGCGGACGGGTTGACGCCGGCGAGTCGGTCGATGAGGCCGCCCTGCGCGAGTTAAGAGAAGAAGTTGGGATCGAACTACAGCCAAGCGCAATCCTCGGGCATCTGGATAACTTCGTGACCAAGTCTGGATTCACCATCAGTCCGGTGGTGGTTTGGGTTGGCTCCGGTATCGAGCCTGTGCCAAACCCGACAGAGGTGGATCGGGTGCATCGAATTCCGTTCACTGAATTTGTGCGAAGCGACGCGCCAGTGTTGGATGCGAATGAGGGCGAGACCCATCCGGTTTTGCGCATGCCCGTTGGTGATACCTGGATTGCGGCACCAACCGCAGCGCTGTTGTACCAGTTCCGCGAAGTTTGCTTGCTAGACCGTGCGACCCGCGTTGCGCATTTCGAACAGCCGCAATTTGCGTGGCGCTAAGCCTTTAAGCCCACTGCTGCAATCCATGACAAACCGCTAGCGCTCGTTGGGCGCTAGCCGTGCGACACTGTTATGCGCCGTTATAGGGATCATTGTTGCCACACACGTCATGGCCGCGCAGAAGATGCAGCTAACGCTCTGAAATGTCCACCACGCCCAAATCGCGCACTTTTGCGCGCGAGCTCACGATTGTAGTGCGAACTCGCTGGCATGTAGCGAAACACCAAGCCACCGCAGCGTCGAGATCAACCACCGCCAAGGTACGCATAAATTCCCGGCCGCATTGAACCTGGGTGTTTTGCAGCTGCAGCTTCGGTGTGCTATAGCTCTTGTCCGGCAATATCGGCCGTGTTCAGGGGACCTACCCTGATGACGCACGCTTGCTAAAAGGTGTATCAATCTGGCGTCGGCATCGTGGCTTGTCGCGCACACGCCAGCGCTATGCGGCTTGGCGTTTGTAGAGTCCGATTTCTAGGAACTAATTCAACCATGAACAACGACATACGCAGCGCGTGCCCGCATGACTGCCCAGACACATGTGCAATGTTGACGCGAGTTGAGGATAACGTTGTGGTTAGCGTGCGCGGAGACCCTGCGCATCCGTTCACCCGTGGCGCATTGTGCGCCAAGGTTCGCAACTACGAGCAGCGCGTCTATCATCCTGATCGCATTTTATATCCTTTGCGTCGCGTTGGTGCAAAAGGCAGTGGCGAATTCGAACGCATCAGCTGGGATACGGCTCTGGATGAAATCGGTAGCCGAGTGCAGTCGATCATCAGCGCTGATGGCCCCGAAGCAGTGTTGCCCTGCAGTTACCTCGGTCAACAAGGTTTGCTTAACGGCTTGTATTGCGGCGACAAATTCTTTAACAAGCTAGGTGCGAGCGTCGGCGAGCGGACATTTTGTAATGCCGGTGCCACACTTGCGTACAACATGACCTTAGGCAGCACGCTCGGTCTAGACCCTGAGAGCTTCGCACTTGCGAAGGTAATAATCATCTGGGGCTGCAATGTTATCGGTAGCATGCCGCATCATTGGCCGTTCATTCGCCAAGCACAAAAAAACGGCGCTACCTTAGTTGTCATTGACCCCTTACGCACGCGTACTGCAGCGCACGCGGATCGGCATGTACGGCCACGCCCAGGCACCGACTTAGCGCTGGCGTTCGGCTTGATGCATGTAATCATCGCTGAAGGCTTGATGGATACAGAGTATGCGCAAGCGCACATTCATGGGCTAGATGCGCTACAAACAGATGTTGAGGCTTACACGCCCGCAGCAGTCGAGGCACTAACTGGCGTTGCGGCAGAAGAAATTGTCGCGCTCGCGCGCTTGTACGCGTCAACGCAACCGAGTGCGATCCGTGTCGGCGTTGCGATTGAGCGGCATGCGAACGGACCGGATTCAGTGCGTGCTATCAGTCTGTTACCTGCGCTCACCGGGGCGTGGAAGCACGTTGGTGGTGGCATCTTCCAAAATTCCGGGCGCGCCTTTCCAATGAATCGCGATGCGATGGCGATGCCGGAGTTGATTCCGCCAAAGACGCGCGTTGTGAATTTGCTTGGCCTCGGACGCGCACTGACAACATTGAGCGATCCACCCATCAATGCCTTGTTTGTTTACAACTGCAACCCGGTTATCGCAGCACCGGAGCAAGAACGCACAATTGAGGGCTTGAGCCGCGAAGACTTATTCACGGTTGTGAGTGAGCAGTTCATGTCCGACACCGCGCGCTACGCGGATATTGTGCTGCCTGCGACAACGCAGCTCGAGCAGTTGGACTTAATGTACGCGTGGGGACATGTATACCTCAGCATCAATCAACCGGCGATCGCGCCCTTGGGCGAAGCGGTATCCAACACCGAGCTTTTTCGCAGATTATCGGCACGCATGGGTTTTAACGACCACGCCTTCATGCGCACAGACGAGGAGCTGATGGAAGTCGCACTCGATTGGAGTCACCCGAGCTTGGAAGGCATTACCATTGACCTACTCAAGCAGCGCGGTTGGATGCGCTTGGCCGTTGGTGCGGCTGATGAACGCTTACCGCACGCAGATGGTAATTTTCCAACCACCACCGGCAAATGTGAGTACGTGTCTACAGATGCTGCACGTGGTAGCGAAGTGTTAACGACATTTCGCCAATGTTACGCAGGCGAGCAGGAAGCAGCACCACTGAACGCAGCGCCGCTGTATCGCCCAACGCGCGCGCGTAAACCCAATGAGTTTTCGTTAGTTTCGCCGAAGACCCATTATTTCCTGAATTCGAGCTATGCTAATTTTGCCGGTCACAGCAAACGTAACGGCGTACAGCCGATCTGGCTTCACCCAAGTGATGCCGAGACTTATGGAATCGAAGCTGGTGATACGGTGCAGGTCAAGAACGCGACTGGCGCGCTACGTGCAAGCGCGCTGGTAACTGAAGACACACTGCCCGGCGTTGCGGTGGTCCCGCATGGCTACTGGCGCGGGATGCAAGGCGCCAATCAAGCGAGCGTCAATGCCTTAAATCCACATGCGCCAGCGCTACTCGGTAAGGCCCCAACCTTTTCAGATACGCTGGTGACGATAGAAAAGATTTAATACCCTGCGCGGCGTAGTTTGTCTGCAAGCTAGCGCTCCGGTATGGCGCGCTTAAACGCAAATGCCGGGGCTTTACGCGCCGTTATAAGTGACCTTGCCGAGGCAGGAGATATCGTAGCCGCCAAATGTGTGCGCACGCTGAACGAAGGCCTCGCTACGGCAAAAATTCAGGAAGCGTTGCAGCGGCGGGTCGAAGTAATCTTGTCGCCATACGACCAGATCAAAGCGTTCTTGAACCAATGACACAAACCCAAGCCGTAGTTGTCGCGCGACCGCCTCTACCGCAAAACCCACATCTGCGCGACCATCCGCGATTGCCAAGCCCACTTCGAGCTCAGTCCTGGCCACGGTTTCGCTGAGGCACAAGGACTCAATGCCGACCTTAGACGCGTCACACAGGGATTCGAATAACACTCGCGCCCCCGCCCCAGGTTGGCGCGACACAAATCGCAACTCACCGATATCACTTACGCTGTGTAGCTTTGCCGCCTTATCTGGATGCGTGATTAGACCTTGGCGGCGGCGCGCAAATTCGACGAGGACCACATCGGCACCAGGTAGCTTTGCGCGTACCGCAGGAATGTTCCATTCTCCACTCGACGCGTCGAATAGATGCACGCCAGCCATTACCGCTTCGCCACGAGCAAAGCGGTCCAGGCCAGCCGAGCTACCGTCAAATATGCTCGCCAGATCTGAGTTCGATTCTCGCAGCGCCCACTCCAGCAGCGGATCGTGACTTCCGCACACCACATCAGGGTGGCGGTGTAGTGATGGCGCCGCTGGCGCGTAGTCGACGTGCTGTGCCAGCCATCGTTCTACCAGATCGCGCGGGAACAGCAGCTTGCCGGTGACGCGGGTGACGGGAATTGCGTTGGCGCCAGCGAGCTCATAAACCTTGCGCTCCTTGATACGCAGCAGCTCTGCCACTTCGCGCGTCGTCATCAGCTGTGGCAAGGTCATGGTCTGGCGTCCGGTGGATGGCTCAGCGCCATTTTGGCATGACGAGACAAATCAATGAATCTCACGACCAATTATGACTACATCATCGTCGGCGCCGGCTCGGCGGGCTGCGTGCTCGCAAACCGTCTGACCGAGGATGAGGGTGCAAAAGTGCTGCTGCTGGAGGCTGGAGGTTCGGACCGATCAGTGCTGATCCAGATGCCTACGGCGCTCTCAATCCCAATGAATATGGCGCGCTACAACTGGGGTTTCGAGTCCGAGCCCGAGCCTTATCTGAATCATCGTCAGATGAATTGCCCGCGCGGCAAAGCGCTCGGCGGCTCCTCATCCATCAATGGCATGGTCTACGTGCGCGGCAATGCGCAGGACTTTGACCAATGGGAAAGGGCTGGCGCCGAGGGTTGGAACTATAGCAATTGTTTGCCCTATTTTCGGCGCGCCGAAACCTGGACTGGCGGCGCCAACGCGTATCGCGGCGACACTGGCCCGTTGGCAACGTGCAACGGTAATGCGATGGTCAATCCTCTATATCAAGCGTTTATCGATGCCGGTGACGAGGCTGGCTACGGGTTGACTGACGATTACAACGGCTTTCGCCAAGAAGGCTTTGGGCCAATGCATATGACCGTCAAAGGCGGGGTGCGCTGGTCCTGCGCTAACGCCTATTTGCGCCCCGCGCTAGGGCGCAAGAACTTGGCCTTAGTCACCCATGCCTTAACGCATCGCGTACTGTTTGATGGGGATCGCGCGATTGGCGTGCGTTACTCCGTTGGCGCACGTGTAGTTGATGCCTTCGCACGCAGCGAAGTGGTGCTTGCAGCCGGCTCCATCGGATCGCCGGTGCTACTTCAGCGCTCCGGGGTTGGTCCAGAAGGTATATTGAAGCGCGCGCAGATTCCGAGCGTGTGTATTCGCGATGGCGTAGGCGAGAATCTGCAGGACCACCTCGAAGTCTACCTGCAGTACCAATGCACCCAGCCGATCACCTTGAACGCGGAGCTTGGAAACCTCAGCAAGCTGGGGATCGGTGTGCGCTGGATGATGTTTAAAGATGGTTTGGGCGCGACCAACCATTTTGAGAGCTGCGCCTTCATCCGTTCACGCGCAGGTGTCGAATGGCCGGACATCCAGTTTCATTTTTTGCCGGCAGCGATGCGTTACGACGGGCGCTCGGCATTCCCAGGCCACGGTTTTCAAGTGCACGTTGGACCTAACAAACCACGCAGTCGCGGGCGATTGTGGATTCGTTCCGATGACCCAAGCGAAAAGCCATCGATGTTGTTCAATTACATGCAGCATGCTGACGACGTTGAGTGTTTCCGCCAATGTGTACGCTTAACCCGTGAAATCATGGCGCAAGCAGCCATGGATCCATTTCGCGGCGCGGAGATTCAGCCTGGTATGGCGGTCAGTACAGATGCCGATATTGATAGCTGGATCCGGGCTAACGCGGAAAGCGCATACCATGCATCTTGCAGTTGCAAGATGGGCGCTGAGTCAGATCCGCTAGCCGTTGTCGATCCCGAATGTAGAGTATTAGGGACGCGTAGCCTACGCATCGTGGACAGCTCGGTGATGCCGGTCATCACCAACGGCAACCTCAATGGGCCAACCATCATGCTCGCCGAGCGTGCTGCAGATATTATCCGTGGCCGCGCGCTGTTGCCGACATCAAATGCTCCGTCATGGGTGAGCCCCGACTGGCAAACCCGCCAGCGCGAACAACAGCCGCTAAGGCTTTACTCAGAATCAAGACTTAGCCAAGCACGCAAATAGAATGGCTGCGTTGTTAGCTAGATTGCATCTGCGCTAGCACTGCAGGATTGAACACCTGCGCTCGTTCGTACATAACCCAATGACCGGCGCCGTCGAGGATCTGAAAATCCCCGTGCGGAAAGTAGCGCCGGAACAGCGCGACGCGGGCATCTATGTCGGGTAAGGCATACGGGTCGCAACTACCCCAAATCGCATGCACCGGGCATTGCAATCTCGCCAGTGCATCAAGTAGCACACCACCGCTTGCTAGCGGGTGGGTTCGAAGGCGCGCCAATTCGGTGTTGGCCAATTGCAATTCGGCTTCAATTGAATCAGCGGGAGCGGCCTTGCTGAGCATTATCAGGCCGGCGTTATAGCCTTGTACCGCAAGTTTTTCGTCTCGAGACATGTCCTTAGACATAGGTCGAAGGCGTCCGGCTAAACCACCCCACGATAAACCCAAGCTGGAAGCACCAGCTAAATGCATGCTGCGCACTTGCGTAGGGTGTGCCGCAGCGAGTTGCGCACCGATGATGCTTCCGGCCGAGAAGCCAAGCATACGCACGGCGTCACTGGTAAGCGTCAAAATTCCAGCATGCACAATCTCAGCGACCTTGCGCGCAGCGCCGATCAGGTCATCGTGATCGAAACCATCCGGAGGCATATCTGAATCGCCAAGACCAGGCAGGTCCGCGACTAACACGCGATAACGCTGCGCCAGCGGCGAAATATTGGCAAGCCAATGCCGCCACGACCCTGATCCACCGTGCAGCATCACAATCGGTTCACCCTTACCCCACTCCCGCCACAGCATGTGACCAGCGCCGCAAGGGGTCCGATGAACTACCGCACTGTCGTCGAGTTCTTTGTAGAGGGCGCGTATGTCATTCATGCTGATTTTAATTCTTTGCACATTGCGTTAAGCAGTGTTCGAAATAGTGCGGCGATATTATCGACCAATTTACTTGAATAGATTGACCCGTGATTTTAGCACTTCGCACAGCTCCAAAGTCTCAGCTCGGCTAGGAGTTTACTCAGCCAGGTGTTCGTGGTGCAGCGTTGGCATAGAAACAAGCCAATGGCTCGCGATCGCGGTCAAATTATTTGGTTAACTAAATCACTACGACCACTCCATAGCCGATCGAGATTTTCCTCAAGAAAATCCAATACGTTTTCTTCGTAGCGACATGTTTCGCCACCGGTATGCGGTGTAATTATTGCGTTTTGCAAGGACCACAACGGCGAGTCTGATGCAAGCGGCTCAATCACCGTGGTATCGATTCCCGCGCCTTTTATGACACCGTTAGCAAGCGCATCGACAAGAGCACTTTCATCAACGCATCCGCCACGTGCGACGTTGATGAAATAGGCGTCATTGCGCATTAGAGAAAATGTTTTCGCATTCATAAGATTACGTGTGGAGTCGGTGAGCGGACAAGTCAAAGCCACATAATCAGCGCGCGGGAGTAAGGTATTAAAAGCCTCAGGAGTATGCATTTCATGTGCCGCAGTGTCCGTTGCTGGAGAGCGTCGAATGCCGATGACATGCATATCAAATGCGCGCGCGATCGATGCAAGCCGACTACCGATGGCGCCCATGCCATATATCAATAGTGTCTTCCCAGGCAGCTCGTCTTCGCGCAATGAGAAATCCGCCATCATCGCGCGCCAGATGCGTTTGTGTTGATTATCTCGCGCTTCATGCAAGCGCCGAGAAAATGCTAACAACAAGCCCATCGCATGCTCGCTCACCGCATTTTTGTTAACACCACTACTATTGGCGAGCCGAATCCCACGCGCGCTCAGCGCATCCAGATCGAAGGCATCGTAGCCAGCACCGGCAACCTGGATGAAACGCAAATTCTTCGCGTGCTCAAGTAATTCGTTGCGCCAGAAACCTGTAATTACCAGTGCTTCGCATTCACCTATGCGCGCCGCGGTTTGTTCCAACGAGCGTGATTGAAAGTAATCGACCGATGGTGTGCGGCGTGCGAAACACGTATCGAATTGGTATGCGATATGCGCAAAGTGCACGCGTGTTGTACTCTTCTCTGGGAAACCTGGGGATTCGCTCATAACAGGAATTTAGTCCAATTTATTAATCTGTGCGTGCGACTCAACAGTTGTTGTCGCTATTGCTTCTTGCCTGATGTGTTGATGAATATTTGCGTGCTGTATTCGCTGATTGGTAGCTTTTCAAGCGTACCTACTGCGCGCACGTAGTCGACGAAAGATTGCGCGTAGTCCAAATAAGTATTGACTGCGTCACCACGCTTGGACACTAGCGCGAAGGTCTTGTAACCATCTTTACCGAGCGCTATGTAACTATTAGTCACTACTTTGTAGGTCCGAGAGAAATCTAGTGTTATCCAGTCACCTTGAACGCGCGAGTTGACTTGAAGGTTGGAAAAACGCTGACCGGGCGCTTTACTTGCATCAACATCCCAGCGTAGCCCAGCAGCATATGGATAGGCGCCGGTAGATCCGCCATCGGCTAGTGCGTAATCAAGTGCATCCTCCAAGACTGCTTTGATTTCTGCGCCGCTCAAGCTTAACTCCGTCAGTGTATTGGCGAAGGGCAGCAGTGAATATGCATCACCAATGGTGATATCACCTTCGAGTAGATCGGCTCGCACACCGCCGCCATTTTGGATAGCAATGTCTGAGGTTTTACTCATACGCAGAAAGGCTTTGCTCACAGCGTTCGAAATGTCACTTCCGTGGCTTGCTGTTTGCGCTTTGTCGCATGCTTTAGATTTGCCTTGACCCGGAATTCGTTCTAAGCACAAGGTCGTGTTCGAGTTGCCAATTTTTGCGGTTTTTAGCGACTCAACTTTCTGTTTGAATACCGCTAGTAAAGCGTCCGCGTTGGCGTCCGGTTTAGTGAGACGAAGATAGGGGTGAGATGTCACGATGGCACTTGCCGCGGTGCGCGCATCGCCTTCGAGTTCAACACGTTTGCCTTTGTCATTTTTGCGTTTGAAACTATCGGCCAGCAGAAGATGCGGCGTGCCGCTGCAACTGCTGACTCGGTCGCCGTCGAATTTGACTTTCAACTCGCCGACGATGTTCGAGTATTCCCACGCTTGCACAACGCATACCGAGTCGCCGTCTTTGTTCTTGACAACGCTCGGGTAGTCACCGCCTGGTCTGAGTCCAACATCGGTGAATTTAAGCCCCAACAAAGTATGCGAATCACCGCCAACGATCACGTCAACACCAGTGACTGCGGCTGCGAGCTTGAGGTCGTTCTTGTATTGGTAATGTGTAAGCAACACGATTTTGTTGACGCCAGCCGCTTGCAGTTGGTCGATGTGTGCTTGCGCAGTCTCAGTTTCATCGAGAAATTGAGTGCTTGCATCCGGGCTGGATGAATTCTTGGTTTTTGACGCGATGTCGATGCCAATGATGCCGATCTTTTCTCCACCGCGCTCGAGTACGACAGACGGGACGATGTAATCATTCGGTCCTTTCTTGGTCAATGCAGACACGCCAAGCTCAGGCTTCACATTGGCGCCCAGCACGGGCGTGCTGCATTTTGCAGTATTCAGGTAATCAAGAAATCTAGCCAAGCCCGCATCACCATCGTCGAACTCGTGGTTACCGAGAGCAAACGCATCAAAACACACGGTGTTCATCAAAGCCGCATCAGCTTCACCCTTAAACAAGGTGTAATACAGGTCACCGGTAATGGCGTCGCCAGCGTGTAGTTTTAGCAAATTGGCTTTGCCCGCGCCTAGCTCTGCGAATGCCGTCGTTACCGATGGGAAGCCGCCAGCCGCGACGCGGGTGCGCTTACCATCAAGCATCATATCCAATCGGTTCGATTGCAGGTGCGAATGGTGGTCATTGATGTGCAGGATGTTCAGCTCAAAGGCATTGGCTGAATACATGGCCGTAGCTAGCATCGCCGCAGCAACGGTTCTGATGGTTGATTGCATCACATTCGCTCTCCAATGATGTTGGTAGTCGACCGCGTATAGAACAAATCGAGTGTGGTGGAGCCGCTGGCTCCCTAGCCTAAGAGCACCCCAGGGATGTTTGCCTATGTCACCGGGATTGGCAAACGGAATCTATGCTTGCATTTAAAACAACAATTGCATACATTTCTGTCACGACAGAAATGTATGCAATCTCATAACCCACACCATGAATAAGTCAGCGCCTGGTCACTGAATTGCCAGCATCAGGTACTCATAATGTACGCACCTGCGCTCGATTGAGGCAATCAAGAATGTTGTTAGTTGGATGGATCGCGGTTGCGTTAGCTGGCCTGATCGTTATCGATCATGTGCGCGGCCGTGCATCAGAGAATCGGCGGCGGCACGCCCGCACGCAGCGCTTTGAGCTGTTGAAGGACGGACTCTTTTGTTTGCTTGTAGCAGCGCTGTTGGCCGCGTTTGCAGCTCCGTTGGATGGGCAAATGGCAGCCGTGGCCAGTACCTCGATCACGCTCGCTTGTTTGGCGCTGGTAGTGTTTGGTAGTGGCCGCAGACGCGTACACCGCTTACATGCACTCAGCGTTGGTGCGATAGCCGCATTACTGCTGCCGGATTCTCTGACATGGTTCTCCGAACCGCACCTAGGTCTGACCTGGCGGTATGGCATGGCGACGCTAGGAGATGCGAGCAACACAACGTTTGTAGCACTCGCAGCAGCACCACTGGTGTATCTAGGGTTACGCGATCTAGCGGCAGTTTTTCGCTTACTGCGACCACAATCTTGGCGCCTTAAGCCGATCAAAATCGGTGCTCGCCCGAGTGGCCGCACTGTTTTGATCGGCGGCTTAGACACGCACCCTTTGACTGAGCCCTTATGCCGCGCACATCTTGCGAAAGGCGATAGTGTTCTGGTGTGGAATGGTGACGATGAGTGGGTCGCAGATCGCTTCGGTGACAATGTTGGCAGCGTGCGCGCTTTGCACAGTTTGGCATCCGATGAGCGTATTGACGCGATAATCTTGTTGCCATACCCATCAGCGAGCGCCGCACTTTGGCCTGCGACAAGGGCAGGTGTGCTGCGCACCGAGCGCATTGCCATGCGCCAGCTTGCATCTTTTTTGCGACGCGCTAAAACCAAACCCGAATGTATTGTGATTGGCTCTTCAGCGAGCGCGCTCAGCAACAACTGCGCGGCGCACATCAGTGCTCCATGGCGCGCGATTGAGCTTGCGCTCGCTGAGATTCAGCGCGCCGATAGCAATTCTGAGGTACGCATCGTTACGCTACGATTTGGCACCTTGCTTGGCAAGACCGCGCTAAACAGTCATTCCTCTGACCGCGGGCGCTTCCACCATGCAATGTGCTGGCTGTTCGCGAATACCGATCGCGCGTGGACACACAGCTCGGATGCGTTAACGGCGCTCGACTACGTATTGAACGCGCCACATCTGCGCGGCGAGGTGATGGCGGCGGTCAATGCGCCCGTACCGTACAGACAAGTCTTGTCCGCAGCACATCCATCCAGCATCACTGAGCGCGTGCTCGGGGTGATGGTTGATGCGCTGGACCACAAAATTAGCAAACCCTCGAACGACAGCGCTAGCACTACGACATTGTCCCGCTTAGCTCCGAGTCCGTACGCCGAGGTGATCGCATTATTCGAATACACCACGGCTGCCGATTTATCTGTCGACGCCCGAGCGCAACACAATGAGTGGCTCATCGCGGCGGCCAAGGACAATACCTTAGCGGTCTACTACAACGGCGCTTGCCCAATGTGTGAGGCGGAGATGATGCGTTATCGACAGATACAGCGGGTTACCCCCTTGGGATTGCGCTTTATTGACATAAATCGCTTGCCTCAAGCCTTGCGCGACCAGGGTCTTAACTTTCACGCACTTGAAAGTCGAATGTATGTTGTCGATGCCGCTGGCAAGATCACCGGCGGCGCGGATGCAGTGGGCATGATTTGGTCACGAATTCCCGCATTGAGATGGCTAGGTCGTGCGCTACAGATGCCGCTTATATCGGCCACAGCACGGTTTTTCTACGACCTAGTCGTGGCGCCAATTGTAGTGTTATGGGCGCGGCATAGGCGCGCAAAACTGCTGCGCGCGGCAACGCTGCACCGCCCTCAATCGCACCGCTAGTATCGATTCGATTCGGCCTCTATGTGCAGGCCGCGCAGCAAGCGCGCGCAACCACAGCTCCGCGCCACCAGCCCTTACGCCAGGGAAGTTATGCTTGGCTTTCCAATCGGTCAGTTGCCGGAGGGGGCGTGCGGCTAAGCGCACTAATGCGCGCATATAACTCCGGTGTCATTTCCACCTCGGGAGCGGCTAGCGCAGGTTCTAGTTGAACCGCCGTGCGCCCACCAATAATTGCTGAAGTTATCTGCGGATGGGCGCCAGCCCAAGCAACTGCCATGCTCACGGGGTGGACTGATTGTTGTTCGCATAGCGCCGTGAATTCGCCAGCTGTCTCGTAGGCCCACTGTTCACTGTAGCGCTTGCCGTACATCGCGTTATCAACCAATCTCGCACCGACCGGGCGTTTGTCTTTGCCGTACTTGCCACTAAGCAATCCACCGCCAACTGGGCTGTAACACATCACGCCGAGCTCTTCGGATTGTGCTAGTGGCAGAATTTCGACCTCCGCCTGACGTTTAACCAAGTTGTACATCGGCTGCATAACTTCGAAGCGACTCCATGCATGGCGCTCGGCGATACCAAGCGCCTTAGCTACTTGCCACGCGGCAAAGTTACTGGCGCCCGGATACAGGATCTTACCCGCCCGTACTAGGTCCTCTAGGCCACGCAGGGTTTCCTCTAGCGGAGTGAGAGGGTCAAAGCGGTGCATGAACAATACATCGATGCGGTCAGTACCAAGCCGTTGTAGGCTCTGCTCGACCGCCTTGACCAGATAACGACGACTACTACCTTTGCCGTTGATGTCTTTGCTGATGGCATTGTAGGTTTTACTGGTCAGCACGATCTCATCGCGATGACTAGCAATCAGCTTGCCCAAAACTTGTTCCGAACGCCCTTTCGCATAGGTATTGGCACAGTCGAAGAAATTGACGCCGCGGTCACGGGCCGCCGAGTACATTCGGGCCGACTCTGCGTGGTCAGCCTCGGCTCCGAAAGTCATTGTTCCTAGGCACAGCTCCGAGACTTGAACACCGGTGCGTCCGAGTGGTCGATATCGCATGATCACATTCCTCTGTTTGCACAATAGTGTAGCCTGAGTACCCATTTTATATCTGTGTGTAATGGTGGGCGCTAGGTCGTGAATTGACCAAGCCCGCGCTTGCGCTTAAGTTCCATACATTATCTTGGCAAGAAATTTTTTCGATGACGAACCCGCTAACAAGCGCGGAATCGCTCCGCTAGTTCGCGTCTACCTTAGAAACAGAAGGAGAAGTTGCATGAAGATTGGCTATTTGCTGCGTGTTAGGCCTGACCTAGAAGACATCATCCCGGATGATGTCGAGGGTGTCCGTATTCAAGTTGGCGATGACGGTATTTACACCGAAGAAGATCTTGCCAAGATCAAAGATGTGGATGCCTTTGTTATTGGCATGGAGCCGGTAAACGAGCAAATCCTAGCGGCAGCGCCGAACTTGAAGATCGTGCAGCGCTTAGGCGTAGGTTACGAAACACTCGATCTGGATGCGAGCGCGAAGCGCCAAATCCCGGCTTGCAATATTGAAGGCGTCAACAAGGAAGCGGTGGCTGAGCATTCAATGATGTTCATCTTATCCCTTGCCAAACGCTTGATTGAGGCGCAAGCCCACACCCAGGCGGCTGATTGGCTTTCAGCAAGAAAGCTGACCACTAGCTCGTTCGAAGTCAAAGGCAAAACGCTCGGCATCATCGGTTTTGGCAACACAGGGTCATCTTTAGCCAAGCGTGCTCACGCTTTCGAAATGAATATCATCTATAACGATTTGACTGATGTGAACGCTGAGTTGGCGGCACAGTTGGGCGCACGCAAAGTCGATAAAGATACCTTGTTCGCCGAGGCAGATTTTGTCAACGTAAGCACTGATTTGAACGAGCATTCACGCGGCATGATTAACGCGCAGAGCTTGAGTCAGATGCAGGCTCACGCGATGTTGGTTTGTTGCGCTCGTGGAGGAATTATCGATGAGCCAGCGCTCGCCACAGCACTACGCGATGGCACCATCGCTGCTGCTGCCGTTGATGTATTTGGGGTTGAGCCCATTGCCGCAGACAATCCGCTCATCGGCTTGGATAATTGTATTTTGACAGCGCACGTGGCTGGCGTCGCGAGCGATACTACTGCGCGTATTTGGGAATGGGCGCACGATAATGTCCGTGCGGTTGTGCAGCGCGGCGAGCGTCCGCGTTGGATCCGCAACGGCACCTAATTTCGCCACATCAAAGATGCCCATCTGATCACCGCAATGGTGGTCAGATGATCACCGGACCGCGTTTGTGTCATCAACGCAGCGAAGCCTAATTTCTTATAGCCGCGCCAATACATCGGCTACATTGCCAGGGCTGCCGAGCACGATCGGCACGCGCTGATGAAGTTCGCGAGGCTCCACATCTAACACGTCACCACTGCCCGTTTGGCCAAGCCCGCCTGCCTGCACGATAACCATTGTCATTGGGTTACATTCGTACATTAGGCGTAACTTACCATTTGGCGCTTTCGCGGTTGGTGGATACATAAAGACGCCGCCTTTGAGCAGTATGCGATGCACGTCTGCGACCATCGCGCCGGCGTAACGGCTGGAGTAGCCTTGCTCGTGACAAGCGTCAAGATATGCTTTGTAACCGTCGGGAAAGCTCAAGTAGTTGGCTTCGTTAATTGAGTAGGTTTTGCCACGTTCCGGGATCTTTAAATTCTCTGCAACTCGAATAAAAGCACCAACCATAGTATCCAGAACGAACATGTGCACGCCGTTGCCACATGTCATCACCAGAATTGTAGACGAGCCGTAGAGCACATAACCCGCAGCAACTTGCGCGCTACCTGGCTGTAGTCGACTCACGTCATCTTCTTCTATTTTGAATACTGAAAATATAGTGCCAACACCACCAGCAACATCCAAGTTCGAAGAACCATCTAAGGGATCAAAAAATACCGAGTAGTTTGAACCTGTTTTACCCAGTTCTGAGAAGATAAGATCGTCGTCTTCTTCCGAACCAATTACTGCAACACCGGGGCGACCGCTTAACACCGTCTTCATGATGTCGTTAGCAATAATGTCCAGCTTTTGCTGCTGCTCGCCTTGTACGTTCTCGTTACCAGCATCCCCAAGTACATCACTCAAGCGCGCATGCTTAAGTTTCGCTGCAATTGCTTTTGCGCTTATAGAAAGCGCTGACATTATCCAGCAAAGCGTATCATCGCCGCCGGATTCATCTGAGGCATGCTCCAACATGTGGGTTTGCAATGTGACTAGCGAAGCTTCACGAATGGTATTGTTCATAATGGGTTACCTAACATCTACTAGGATTCAGATCTCTACGCGTCTTGGACCGCGGACAAAATGTTAGCGACGCCAGCCATAAGAATACTTTGGTCGGTGCCTGACGCAATCATGTTGAAGCCAAATTCTCGGTATTGTTGCGCCCACGCTTCATCCGCCGCCATGAAGCCCAGCGCTTTGCCGTGCTTGCGCCCGGCACTGACAATGCGTTGAATCGCTGACAAGTAATCCGGATGGTCGAATTGCCCTGGAATGCCGAGGAAATTAGTCATATCGAAATGGCCTAGCCAAAGGCAATCGATGCCATCTAAAGCGGCGATATCTTCAACGCAATCCAAACCCCGTTCAGTCTCAATCTGCGCAATGATTAGGTTGCGATTGTCTGCGGTGCGCATCTTCGCTTTGGGATCGCCGGCTTCATAGTTATCATGCGCAAAACCGAATGCTGCGCCGCGTCGGCCTTTGGGCGGATAATGGGTCGACTCGACGATATGCCGCGCTTCCTCTACGGAATCGACCATCGGTACCATCACACCTTGAGCACCAACATCCAGCACGCGCGCGAGAAACTGGTACTCGCCGCGCGGTACTCGCACCATTGGCGATAAACCTAAACCACGGCAGTGAGCCACTTGAGTTTTGAGCTGCTCAATCGAAAACCCAGCGTGTTCCATGTCATAGATGACGTATTCGCACCCGGCGAGCTTTAGGATCTGCGCGATACCGGGGGTAAAAAACTCGAAAATCATGGCGCCAAGCACACTGTCGCCACTCATTGCGCGCTTGCGTAGGGCTTTTTTAGGCATCGCTGTTGCTTCCTGTGGTTTACGCTGACAGCCATCGTTGCCGCGATCTTCGATGCGCGGCTTCGTGCGCCGCTGCGTCTTTATGTTGATTGACTGAACTGCACTATCAGCGTGACCGCCAATCCAGCTAGTAGAATATGCAATAGTCGTCGATAGGTTGCTACTGGTATTCGGTCGCGTAGGCGCTGGCCGACTAATAATGCGCCCAATCCTGCCGCGGCCAGCGGTATTGTTTCCACTAACAGCGTAGCGCTGATGAATCCTGCCACAGACAAAATGAGGATTTGCGATAGCTTGCCAATCATGAAACATGTGTTCATGACCGGCACCATGGTTGGGCGCGGTGTCTCCATCGCAATAAAGAAGATGATCAACACCGCAACCATCACGTTAGTCGTGCCAGCACTGAATCCTGACAGCAGCCCAAACAACACCATGGCTAAAGGCACATGCGCCTTGAACCACTCGCGCGGAACCTTATTCGAGTGACTAGTCCACAAGAACAAGCCGATCAATAATGCCAGCACAAGCCGAAATGGGTTCGGGTCGGCAATGGCCAAAACATAAGCCCCTAGCAGCGATCCAATCAGTGCCATAACAACTAACAATCCGTGCCGGCGGACGTTGTCGACGTAGTTCGCGGTGCCAACAATGCTCGCTATGTTGACGACCACGGTTGGTAATAGGGTCAGCAGTATGGCGCTACGTACGTCCAAAAAAATCGCCACGATCGGTGTCGCCACCATTGGAAAACCTAGCCCCAGGGCGCCGTGAACCAAGCCTGCAAGGATCATGGTCGCAAACAACAACGCGATCAGGGACCAATCGAGTTGCAGCAAGGTGATCATGATATCCCTACGCGTGCATCGAGCGGCGCGTCATTCGCGACTGCGAAGCTGTTTTCCGCAATTGTTAGGGTCACAAAGTGCCCATCCACTTATTGGGTTTACGAAGCGCGCGCCGCCTAAGCTTGCGCACGCCTACGGACGTGGGTCTTGGGCGTGTTAACTCGGCCCGCAATTGGCCTTGTATCGATCCAGTGCTGTGAGCATTCACGCGTTTGGCCAGGCCTGGCTAAATACGCGCCAATCCCGCGCTCAAGTCAGCAATCAGATCCGCCGGGTCTTCCAAGCCAATATGTAGCCGCAGTAAATACTGACATTCAGTCCACTGCTGCGCGCTGCGGCCCAAATTGGTGCCGATGTTCAGTGCCACTAGGCTCTCATAGCCGCCCCACGACGAGCCAATCTGGAATAGCTCAAGATCGTCAACGAATCGCGCGGTTGCTGGTAAGTCTTGCGCGTGCAGGATCAGTCCAAACAAGCTGGATGCGCCGTCAAAATCACGCTTCCATAGCGTATGGCCTGGGTCTTCGGGTAATGCTGGAAACAGTACCCGTGCCACTTGAGCTTGGCTTTGTAGCCAGGTGGCTACCACCATCGCCGATTCTGCCTGGCGCGGCAGGCGGGCAGATAGGCTGCGCATGCCACGCAGCGCCATAAAACAATCATCTGGGCTGGCAACATCACCATGATTCATCCGATGGTCAGCGAGCTGCTGATATAGCGCATCAGTCGCACACGTGACCATGCCGATAATCAAATCAGAATGACCGGCAAAATACTTGGTACCCGCTTGAATAGAGATATCCACACCGTGCTCAAGCGGGCGGAAGTACATCGGGGTTGCCCAGGTATTGTCCATCGCCACTAGCGCACCGTGCGCTTTTGCGACCGCTGCAATTGCCGGGATGTCCTGCATCTCAAACGTTAACGAGCCCGGTGCCTCGGTGTAGACAAGGCGCGTGTTAGGGCGCATCAGCGTTGCGATATCCGCACCGATCGAAGGCTCGTAGTAGGTTGTTTCTACACCAAAGCGCGCAAGCGTCTGATCGCAGAACTTGCGCGCCGGTCCGTAAACTGAATCGGTCACCAGAATGTGGTCACCGGCTTTGACGAATGCCGCTAGAGTCAAGGTAACGGCTGATAAGCCAGAACTCGAGATGATGCTACCAGCCCCGCGTTCATAGCCGTTGACGACTTCAGCTAGCGCACGTGCATTGGCGGTGCCATTGGCGCCATAGGTAATGCCGTCGTAGCGTTTGGTGCCATCAAAGCGCGCCAGGTAGCTGTCGACGCTCGGCGACAGAATCGTCGATGCACGATGCACGGGATGGTTGACCGTACCTTCTACGCTGGTCGCCGGACGGCCGCTATGAATGAGTTGAGTTGCGTCTTGCATTTGCGCAGCGGTCCCATGTGGTGAAGTTTTGATTGAGAGGGGTTTAGGCGGTGGCCGGAGCGGGTCGCGTAGCGATTGTGCGCAACTGGCGGAGTTGCGGCTACACATATAAGCCCTCGAGAGAGGGCCGTGTATCGCCTAATTTACCCGCGCACGGCTTGCCAACAAGGTGTGCGGTATTCATCAACACAATGCGCAGCACTGGTGCTGCGCACTAGTGTTGTTCAGTCGGTGCGTTGGGTCACTTCGAGGAGGTGAAAACCAAATTGGGTTTGCACTGGACCTTGGACCGTACCGACGTCGGCGGAGAACACTACTTGGTCGAATTCCGGGACCATCTGGCCGGGCCCAAACTGACCAAGGTCGCCGCCGCTGCGGCCCGAGGGGCAGCTTGAATGCTGCTTCGCAATTTCGGCGAAATCGGCACCACCTTGAATTTCAGTGAGTAGTGAATTGCATTTTTCCAGGCTGTCTACGAGGATGTGGCGAGCGTGGGCTGAAGCCATGAACTTATCTCCGATTGACTAGCGGCCACGATATTTAAGTCCGCTAGAGGTTAACGATTGGGTATTTGAGTCTAGCTGCATATTGTACGCGCTTGGCGCTCATGCAGAACCGCGAATTGGTAACAATTCACGCGCCAACTCAACCCAATAGCTCGCACCAATCGCGAGAATCTGGTCGTTAAAGTCGTAGTGTGGATTGTGCACCATGCACCCGCCCATGGCGCCGTCACCATTGCCGACCATGATGTAGTTGCCGGGGCGCGCTTGCAGCATGTACGAGAAATCTTCTGAGCCCATGAGGCGCTCAGCACTTGCGTTGACATTGTCTGCACCCACGACCTTGGCGGCCACGCGACGGGCAATTTCCGTTTCTTCCACACTATTGATGAGTGGCGGATAGTTGCGGGTATACGTTACTTCGGCGCTGATGCCTTGAGATGCACAAATGCCGTCAATGATTCGTTTGACCGCGCTCTCGAACAAATCGCGGTTTTCATGCGAAAACGCCCGCATAGTGCCGGCGAACTCGACTGAGTCAGGAATGACATTAATGGCATTGCCGCCATGCATACGCCCTACGGTGAATGTGCACGGGAATTGTGTGTTGATCTCCTGCGCTAGCAGCTGATCGATGCTCTGAATAATTGTGCACGCGGCATTGACTGGCGAGCGCGCGAAGTGCGGCATTGCACCGTGGCCGCCGATACCGTTGATTTTGACTTCGAGATTGTCTGAACACGCCATGAACGGGCCGCTGCGGGTAATGAACTGGCCAACCGGTACCGTTGGGTAATTGTGCATCCCCCACACAGACTCAACCGGAAACTGTTCGAACAAACCATCCGCAATCATAGCTGCGGCGCCGCCGTGGCCTTCCTCGGCGGGTTGGAAAATAAAGTGCACAGTTCCGTCGAAGCCACCATGGTCGGCGAGATGGCGTGCTGCCCCGAGCAACATCACGGTGTGGCCATCGTGACCGCAGCCATGCATCTTGCCGTGGTTGACGGACGCGTGTGCGAAGGTGTTGAGTTCCTCCATCGCCAAGGCGTCCATATCGGCGCGCAACGCTACGGAGCGATTGCTCGCCTCGCCCGCGCGCAAGGTACCCACCACGCCGGTTTGGCCGAGCCCACGATGTACCTCGATACCGTAGGACTTCAATTCAGTAGCGACCACGTCCGCGGTACGGTGTTCTTCGTAGGCGAGTTCCGGGTGTTGGTGAATGTCTTGTCGTAAGCGCTGGAGGCGGGGATGGTCCGCAACGATGTCTTCAACTAAATTCATTTCTATAATCCTACGAACACAGCAGCACTTAAGAGCTGAGCGCGGCGATGCCCCAATCAGCTTGTGCGGATACAAGCAGTGTATTTACTTACCCCGGCGAAGTGTAGCGCCGGCGCATTGACGTTCGCTGCTCGCCATTCCCTTGCCCGCGCGTGACTGCTATGTTGCGCAACCGTGCGTTCGCGAGCGCCAAGCTATAGTCGCGAGCTTTACAGCGGTCGACTCGAAGGACTTAGCAACGATGAATGAGCCAATTCAACCCGAGACCGTCATCCTTGGCGCAGGCATTGTCGGCGTGTGTTGCGCGCGCTATCTGCAGATGGCAGGTATGAAAGTCACTTTGATTGATCGCGAGGAAGTCGGCGCGGGTTGCTCGTTCGGCAATGCTGGCGTGTTGTGTACCTACGCCGCACAACCCATGTCGAAACCTGATCTGTGGCGCAAGTTGCCAGGCTGGATTATGGACCCGCTGGGACCTGTGTCTTTGAAGCTGGGTCACTTGCCGTCGCTGTGGCCGTGGCTGAAGAAGTTCGCCATCGCCACGCTGCCGCAACATCAGCAACGCATCGGCGATGCCATGTTCACACTAAACAATCCGAGTATTGAGCTATTTCGCCAACTCCTCGCTGGCAGTGGGCACGAGAACCTGGTGGTAGATTCAGGCTATGTGTTTGCTACGCGCAAGGCCGCGACGCTCGATATCAACGCGCCGGAATGGCGTGAACGAGCGCGCCGCGGCACTCCGCTAAGTGTTTTGGATGCAAACGAGCTGCGCGAATTAGAGCCAGCGATTTCGCCTGATTTCCAGCGAGCAATTGTTCAAGGTGGACATGGCCGGGTGACCAATCCGGGGCGCTTGGTCAAGGTAATTGCCGAGATGGTGCTCGCAGATGGTGGCGAGTTTATTCAGGCAGATGTGCTGCAAACCGCACCGCGTGCAGACGGCGGCGCTTGGCTTGAGACCGATCGTGGTCGCATTGAAACAAACCGCTTAGTCATCTGTACCGGCGCATGGTCCGGCAAGCTAATCCGACCATTCGGCGTAAGCGTGCCGCTCGAAGGTGAGCGTGGCTACCATATGGAATTTCGCGACCCAGGGATTACCGTCAACAATTCTGTGCACGATGCCGACCGAAAGTTTGTGGTCAGCTCGATGGAAGGCGGAGTGCGGTGCGCAGGCACCAGTGAGTTCAATTCCTTGACCGCTAAGCCTGATTGGCGGCGCGCGCAGATCATGAAGACCTTAGGCCAAGCGGCTTTCCCAGGGCTCAATATCGAACATGGCAGCGAATGGATGGGGCGTCGTCCAGCCGTACCAGATTCCGTTCCAGTCATTGGTCCTGCGCCAGGACACGAGGGTGTGATCCTAGCGTTTGGTCATGGCACTTACGGTCTAACTGGCGCGCCAATGACCGGGCGCCTGGTGGCAGGCCTTGCAACCAAGGAACGGCATAATATTAACTTAGAGCCGTACCGTGTCGACCGCGATCTATTTGGATAGTGCGGCCTAATTCGGTGTTGTGCTAGTGCCGGCCGTCGGTTTGGCGTGCACCGATTGATGCCTTTTTTCCGAGCGTTACGACACCGGATCTAAACAGACAATACCAGCGAGACAACACACATGCGCATACAGCCTCTAAGCGAATATATCGGTGCTGAAGTCATTGGTTTGGACCTACGTGCGCCGCTTACTGAGAATCAAAAAGCCACCCTTAACGAGGCTTTTTTGCAGCACATAGTGCTGGTGCTCCGAGACCAGAGCCTGACCGGCGAGCAGTACCGCGATGGCCTCGCGAACTTCGGCACCCCGATGCGCCAGCATCGCGAGAAGTACAATCTCGAGGCTTGTCCGGATGTCAGTATCGTTACCAATCGCGGCGGCTTCGGTAAGGCCGATATGTGGCACACCGATCACACCAATCACGAGAACCCTCCTAAAATCACCGCGCTGTACGCGGTAGAGCTGCCATCGAGTGGCGGCGCGACCTGGTTTGCCAATATGTATGCCGGGCTCGACGCGCTTACGCCGAGCCAACGCCAACAGATCGATGGTTTGCACACTATCAACAATATGGAGGCCAACCCGAGTTACAGCGCCGCGGATCGGCAACGCGCGCCTGGCGGGGTGCGTCATCCGATTGTGCGCACCCATCCACAAACCGGGCGCAAATCACTGTACTTTCACGTCACCAAGTCACAAGCCATCGACGGCATCGCTCACGCGGAGGTGCGCCCCTTGCTGGAATCACTGCTAGACACCGCAATTCAACCGCACGCGGTTTATAAACATATCTGGCAGCCCGGAGACTTGGTGATGGCGGATAACCGCTGCGCTATGCATCGTGCTGAGCACGACTATCCCCCGGGCGAGTACCGACTGTTGTGGCGGGTGATTCTTGCTGGCGACAAACCGGTTTAGAGCGCACGACGTGCGGCACGC
>Ga0055584_100001469_pt1 | contig 23130 bp, 15 predicted proteins | sample OSDHelmetaG_FD_58716 | JGI IMG/M metagenome (GOLD analysis project Ga0055584, IMG submission 58716) | Pelagic marine sediment microbial communities from the LTER site Helgoland, North Sea, for post-phytoplankton bloom and carbon turnover... | ecosystem: Environmental > Aquatic > Marine >...
TCTAGATCGAATGCCATGACTTGGGTTTCACTGGAAACGCCAGGCATTGTCAAACAGCTCGTATTGGGCAAGCGCATCGCGCCACCGCCCAAGATGACAGCCCCTTCACGCCCGCAGGCCGCCTCAAGTTGGTCGCGTAATGATTGGACGTCTTCGCGGGCGAAGTCATTTTCAAGCAACCATCCTGCTGCGGCGCCAAATCCTGCAATTCCAGGGACGTTCTGAGTGCCTGCTCGGCGATAACCTTCCTGGCCACCACCAACTTGTCGGGGACTCCATTCAACGGACTCACGCACAATCAAGGCCCCTACTCCCATGGGTCCACCAAACTTGTGCGCCGATATGGTCAGCATGTCGACGTCCAAATCCCTCATGTTGAAGGCCAATTTGCCGGGACCTTGGACCGCATCACAGTGAACCAACGCCCCGGCCTCATGGGCGATCGCAACAGCCTCTTGGATCGGCTGGCAAACGCCAGTCTCGTTGTTCGCGAGCATTAGCGAGACCAGAGACCTCGGCTTTTCTAAGAGCGCCTCACGCAGGGCCTGAAGATTTATCACGCCATCGGTGTTCGTCGGCACGACCGTAGCGCCATATGACGCGCGTTTCGCGGGCGCGAGGACCGAATCATGCTCAGCGGCTGAAACGATGACCGGTCGGTCGACGCCGCAAAGCGCCATGTTATTGGCCTCGGTACCGCCGCTAGTGAAAACGACAGCACCGGATTCAAGCCCGATCAACTTGGCGACTTGATCGCGCGCGGCTTCAACCAGCTGCCGCCCTGCCGCACCAAATCGGTGAACGGAAGACGGATTGCCTAATTGGTCGAGCGCGTCGATGGTCGCCTTGCGAGCGGCCGAAAGGATGGGGGTCGTGGCGTTGTGATCGAGATAGACACGACGCGCCGTCATCGGAGTACCCGCCTAGAGTGACGCCGATTCGGGTTGGTGCGATTCCGACGGGGCCCCCGACAAGGGCGCGCCGCGGCTGCGTGCCACGCCAAGGATCTGTCGGTCGAGAACGTCTTGGATCGTGACCGAACTGAGGAACATGTAAATGTGATTGCCCAGTTCCTCCCACAGATCATGTGTCAGGCAGCGACTGCTGTCTTTGGCGCAACCCAGTGGTGAGCCCGGCGTACACCGAGTCGCACGAAGGTTCTCGTCGACCGCAAGAACGACATCCGCGATGCGGGTGTTCCTCGCCCCACGCTGGAGCAGATAGCCACCGCCCGGACCGCGCACACTCTTTACGAGTTCGCCGCGACGTAGCCTTCCAAAGAGTTGTTCAAGGTATGAGAGCGAAATGTTCTGCCGCTCTGCAATATCAGCCAAGGAAACCGGACTTCCTTTGCTGTGTGCGGCGAGATCAACCAGAGCCATGACCGCGTAGCGGCCTTTGGTGCTGAGTTTCATTTGCTGTTTTCCCCCGTCTTGGCGTCTTCGGGTGTCTGACCCTGTTGCGGCCAGGATGCTTCAATCGATGTCTTACCGTTCAGCTGCTGCTCGAGTTCTGTGAGACGAGATTTAAGGAGATCAATCTGATCCAGCATTCCCGCCACGGCGTGGCCTGCTGGATCCGCATCCCGCGCTGTCCCATAGGCGACAAATGCCTTGGGTTTTGTTCCTTCGCGGTCGGCGACAGGTTTTGCGGGAATACCCACCACGGTGGTCTTGGGAGCGACATCTTTTACAACAACCGCATTCGATCCAACGCGCACGCAGTCGCCTAGCGTGATCGGGCCCAAAACCTTTGCGCCAGCCCCAACAATGACGTCGTTGCCAAGCGTTGGGTGGCGTTTTCCCGGTTCAAGGGCTGTGCCGCCCAATGTCACGCCCTGATAGAGCGTTACGTCGCGGCCGATCTCGGTGGTCTCACCAATGACGACCCCGAACCCATGGTCGATGAAAAACCCTGGCCCGATGGCAGCGCCTGGATGAATTTCGATTCCAGTGAGAAACCGAGAGAAAACGGATACAAGCCGCGCTAGAAAACGAAATCGGCGGCGCCAAAGGCCATGTGCAACGCGGTGAAAGAAAACGGCGTGAAAGCCCGCGTAAAGGACAATGACCTCGAAGCGGGATCGCGCGGCAGGATCACGCTCTAGAACGGCCCGAAGATCCAACCCGAGGGTCTTGAATGTTGAGGTTTCGCTCATGCTATAGTCCCGCGCCGTCGCGCGATTTCTGATCTGGTGCAACCGGCATATAGGTTACCCGACTAACACAATCAAGTATAAGGCCAAGAACCAAGCCGCCTGCCACCAAATAGGCCGCCGATTTTGTCGGGTATTCCGACAGGGAGCATCATGCCAGAAGTGAATTTTAACGGCCCTGAGGGTCGTCTTGAGGGCCGTTATCTTGCTGGAAAAGGCAAAAACGCACCGATTGCCTTGATCCTCCATCCCCACCCGCAACATGGCGGGACGATGAACAACAAGGTGGTCTACACCCTTTACCATGCCTTTGCCGATCGTGGATTTGCCGTGCTTCGTTTCAATTTTCGCGGTGTTGGGCGCAGCCTTGGAGAGTTTGACCATGGCGCCGGCGAACTCTCGGACGCCGCTTCGGCTTTGGACTGGCTTCAAACATTCAACGCAAACGCGCGGACATGCTGGGTTGCTGGATTCTCCTTCGGCGCCTGGATCGGTATGCAGCTTCTCATGCGCCGGCCGGAGATCGATGGGTTCATCTCCGTTTCGCCGCCTTCCAGCCTTTTCGACTTCTCGTTCCTCGCGCCCTGCCCCGCCTCCGGCATTATCCTTCACGGCGGTGACGACCAGCATGTTCCCGTCGAAGATGCCCAAAAACTTGCCGAGAAACTGCAGGCCCAGAAAAACATCACGGTCGACTATGAGGTCGTAGGTGGCGCGGACCACTTCTTCACTGATCGGATCGACCACCTACGCAAGAGCGTCGACGGTTACCTAGACGGCGCTTTGGCTGAAAAACCCGAACCAGAAACCGAAGACTAGGTCGCGACCGACCGAATTCGGCGCCCCCCCGTCAGCGCCTTGGGTACACCGGTCGTACTCGGAAGGCTCAACGGTAGCCCCCGGAGGCTGCGAACGGCGAGGTAACCAAATGCCTGCGCCTCCAATGCATCGCCCTGCCAGCCCGCCTCTTCTACCGGCGCAACCGCCACCCCAAGACCCTCGACCAAGCACGCCATCATGTAGGCATTGAGTCGACCGCCGCCGGTGACCAGCCAGCGGGTGACGCTTGCCGGAAAGTGCGCCCGCGCCGCCTGGACACCGCCAACAGTGATCGCCGTCAGAGTGGCTGCACCGTCCTCAAAGCTAAGCGCATCGACACCAGAGAGATCAAAGTCCTGTCGATCCAACGATTTCGGTGGAGAAGCACCAAAGTATGGCTTTGCCAGCGTCGCCTCGACAATGCGCCGGTCGACCGTTCCAATCCGAGCGAAATCGCCGCTTTCGTCAAATCGACCGCGGTTGTGGCGGGCCACCCAATCATCAATGAGGGCGTTGCCCGGACCGGTATCGAACGCGATGAGCCGATCGCCTTCGATCCAGGTAACATTCGCTACACCACCTAAGTTGAGGATCGCTACCGGTTCTGCCGAATCGAGAAGCGCGCGATGATAAAGCGGCGCGAAGGGTGCGCCCTGTCCGCCTGCGGCCACGTCTGCGAGACGGAAGTCGGTCACGACATCAATACCACAAGCTTCCGCCAGCATTTCGGCATCGCCGATTTGCCATGTGAAGCGCTGCTTTGGAAGGTGGGTCACGGTATGACCATGAAACCCAATAATATCTATTTTTGAATTCGTTACTCTATTTTCTTCAAGTAATTTTGAAACTGTGTCGATGTGGTGCACCGTGAGCCGGTGCTCGACATCGGCGAGAGCGCTTGTGCGCTCCTTCTGCCCGAGGACCGTGCGAAGACCGTCGCGGAGCAACTCAGGATACGGGTGGGTCGTCCAAGCGCCGGTTTCGACAAATTGTTCGCCATCAGTGCGAATGATCGCGGCGTCGACGCCGTCTAATGAGGTCCCGCTCATCAAGCCGATTGCGGTGTAAACACGCTTGGTCATAGATTGCCGCGAGCCGTTATGTGCCTGAAGATGAACATGCTACACAGCGCTCCCGTCCGCCAGCCCTAGCGAAACCAACAATGCCGATCGCCAAATCCGATTTCCTGCGCGCCATGATCCGGCGTGGCGACTATCACGATTCAACTGACTTCGAAGCCCTTGATTCGGCCGCGCTCAATGGTGGCGTCGTCGGCTATATCGGCTTTGACGCGACGGCCCCCAGCCTGCACGTCGGTAATCTCATGCAGATCCTCAAACTCAGGATCATGCAACAGACCGGACAGAAGCCCATAGCCCTCGTGGGCGGCGGCACCACGAAGATCGGCGACCCTTCCGGCAAAGACGAAATGCGCCAGATCCGTGGCGAAGGCGAAATCGAGAAAAACGTCGAACGTATCAAGGAACTGCTGGGTCGCTTCCTGACGTTTGGTGACGGGCCTAACGACGCCATCCTCGTGAACAATGCCGATTGGCTGGACACTCTGGAGTACATCCCGTTTCTACGGGACATCGGGAGTCACTTCACGATCAACCGGATGCTGACGTTCGAATCGGTGAAAGCGAGACTTGATCGCGAAAGCCCGCTCTCCTTTATCGAATTCAATTACATGATCCTCCAGGCATACGATTTCCTGGAACTGAACCGCCGACTCGGGTGCACATTGCAGATGGGGGGATCGGATCAGTGGGGCAATATTCTCAACGGCGTCGAGCTCTGTCGGCGGGTCGACCAAGCCACTGTTTTCGGTTTGACTTCGGACCTTTTGACCACGTCGTCTGGGGCGAAAATGGGCAAAACGGCAAAAGGCGCCGTGTGGCTCTCCGAAGACATGCTATCGCCCTACGATTACTGGCAGTTCTGGCGGAACACTGAAGACGCTGACGTTGGGCGCTTTCTTCGACTGTTTACCGACCTTCCGGATGATGAAATTGCGCGCCTCGAGGCGCTGGACGGAGCCGAGATCAACGAAGCGAAGAAGATCCTGGCGACCGAAGCCACGACCATGTGCCACGGGCAAGAGGCCGCCACAGCGGCAGCCGAAACGGCGCAGAAAACCTTTGAGCAGGGCGAGACTGGCGCCTCCCTCCCGACCGTCGAAATACCGCGGACAGAGCTCGAAGCCGGGATTCCGGCGTTCGATCTCTTGCGTCGAAGTGGATTGGTGGCCTCCGGTGGCGAGGCGCGCCGCTTGATCAAAGGCGGCGGCGGGCGGGTCAATGACGTTGTGATCGGTGAGGATACCCAGGCTGTCACCGTCGGCGACCTCGGCGGTGACGGTACAATCAAACTGTCCGCGGGTAAGAAACGTCACGCCCTTGTTCGCGCCGTGTAGCTAGCCTGGTTGATCGCGCAGGAAAGGACGGTTTGGATCTTCCGGATCCGGCTGTGCGCTGCCGGTGAAAATCGCAAAGAAATTCCGGAGGAACCCCGGCGCCAACGCCGACAACGGATTCACTGTGATCACCGGTTCGTCGACCGGACCACTAACACCATAGGTGAGGGCAAACACCCCCTCTCCTTGGCGTCCCACCAGCAGTGTCCCAATCAAGGGAATCTCGCCAAGCACCGAGTTTATCGTGTAGGCAGGGATCAGCGTGCCGAACAAAGATATCTCGTCGGCGTCGCCATTGATCTCGCCGTCCAAAGTTATGCCCAGGGACGGCCCAAACGCGCGCGCATCAATGATCTCAAGCAGGCCGTCATGAAAACGGAACGGCACATCGGCCCGCGCAATTCCGAGACCCTCTCCATCCAAAACTTCGATAAGGCCGGTAAGTGATGCAAGCGTGAGAATCCGTGTGAGCGAGTTGGCACTTGTCACACTTAGGTCTGTGATTTCCATTCGACCGTCAATCACCGGTCCGCTGTCACTGTCTCTGAGCGATGCCGAGACCAACAAAGCGCCACCCACGGCATCCTCAAACAAGCCAGTCGTCCGAGCGAGAGCCCCGGCATTGGTTCCTTCAATCGTCAGACGACGCGGGCCTTCTGGTGTTGTTATCAGTTCAACATTGATCGGGGCTTCCCCGTTTATCGACCCCGATGCGCGCAGCGATTCAAGACTATCGACGTAGTTGAATTCGCCGGCGACGCTGTGCAGGGAACGACGCTCGCTCAGGATCATGAGATCGGTGTTTATCGAAACATTCAGTGGAGGAACGTCACCGGTCGTCTCGTCAAAAAACGCATCAAGAAACGGTCCGGCGTCGATTTGAGGCCCGTTGATCGCAAGAATGAACCCATCTGGCGCGCGTGGGCGGATCGAAGCGGCGATCTCGGTGCGACCAAATGCCAACCGTTGAAGGTCGATTCGGCGCAAGGTCTGCCCGGGTCCAAGTTCGACTACGCCGGAAGCTGAAATAGCGTCGGATGAGAACGTCGCTTGCTCGATACGCGTTCCGCCGTCCTCGAGAGGTCGAACGAGAAACCGCGCCCGCGCCGGTTTATCCGGTAGTTTCGTTGCTCGAAGTAAGTTGATGTCCACTAGAGCCGGAGTCAAATCGACATCGAAAACGGCGTCGATCAATTGTCGACCCGCCGAACGGATATCAATCTCCGCACCGATCTCTCCAACAATAAACTCATTACTCGGAACGCCGAGCGCGGTGCGCGCCGCATCATCCAGTCGGCCGCTCAGGTGAATACGTGTCGTCGCGGTGTTCTCCGGTTGAAAGGTTTCTCGCCAAATCAGGCCGAGCGGCACACCATTCAATGAGACCAGTCCATCGGCCTGCATTCCGGCCTTGGTGATCTCAAGCGTGACGTTGCCCTGGCTAATGTCGGCCTCACCAAACACATCATCCATTTCCGCGTCGCGAATATTGGCTGCAGCTGCAAAGGTCAGGTCTTCCAAAGTCAGATCGTCGCGAACGGGAAAACCCAATTGAATTCGGGTTGCCGATACGCCGCCAACGCTGTCTGGCGTCAGCCCAAACCGTGTGGTCAGACGCAGCGGCTCTGTGTCGATGATACGGAGAACCTCCTTATTCTCTCCGCCCGCGACGAACTCGAGCGACGCGTCCCACACTTTGGGTGCGGATTCGATCATCTTGATCGCACCCTCCTGGAGAACAAGCGCCCCCAGCTGGCCAGACGTCAGTTCCAGATCGACGCTATCACCGGTAAGCCGAAGCAATCCTTCGCCCGCCGTTATTGGCGGCATCTCTCCGTAATACCGTGCCGTGACTGCTGAGACGGAAAGCCTCGCTTCGACGGCTTCGGCGGGCAATCCGGCTCCGGTCAATTGTTCCGGACCAACATTCAACCGAACGCTGCCCTCGGTCACCACGCCGTCCAAGATGTTTTCGGCAAACCATTTGTGAACCGGTGGGGCAAATGCGGTCGGCCAATACTCGTCTATGAGCGGAGGCGTGAAGCCTGTGATCCGGCCACTTAGCGTGACCCGAGGTCCATTCTCTTCGGCAAATACAAGTCCGACCAACTCCGCCCGGGCTGTATCTCGTTCGAGAACCAGCTCCTTGAACACCAACGCCCTCTTTGCGAGGTCGAGTGACCCCTGCGCTCTCATGGCGCCAACAAGGGAAGGTGCGGAGAAGACCGGCGCCAAATCGAGTGCACCGGCTTCACCGCGCACCTCAAAATCAACAGAGTCAATTTGCCCTTGGTCGCTAATCGCGAGTTCTATACGGCCAGTAACGGGCATCTGTAGCCGCCCTAACCCGCTAAGCGCTGCGTCTTTAGCCGCTAATAATTGCGGTGTGAGGTCCTTGAAATCTAGAGCGAGTGTTGTGGCTCGCCCGACATAATCGAACGCCGCGTTCGCAACAAAACGCGTCGGCGCACCCTCTAAGTCAAGATCGAAGATCAGGTCGCCGGAAAGTCCTGCCGCGTCACGGTTAACAATCAGGTCAGCGTTAGGTACCTGCCAAACGACGCCGCTCTGAAGGTCCTCGAACGTTACTGCGGCATCCAACACGCTTACCCGTGATAGCGCCGCGCCAACATGCCCAGAATCTGGCGCGAGGGTTAGGTCTCTTAAAAACGCTACGATCGCGGCACTGTTTCCATTGTCACCGCCTACACCGATTTCGAAAGTTCCGTCAGCGGCCCGCCGCAAATTGAACGTTGCACCAACAACATCAACTGTCGTGGGGACAAAGTCTCCGTTACGAAGGCGCCGAGAGTCTAGACCAACCGCCAATTCAGGTATGAGCGCCAAGGTTGAGCCGTTACCGTCGAAGACCTCGAGGTCCAGCACGACAACATCGAGCCCCCGATCGAATCCCCGCCATGCAAGTACTGTATCGCTGAAACTGATATCAACATCCGCTCCCCCAGAAGTCAGTGACTCTTGGAGGTAAGGGGATAGGAACGCTACGGAGATCGGGCCCTCCGAAAGACGCCACGCGGCGGCCGCGACAATGATCGCGCCGCCGGCAAAGAGTGTTGCCACCAGACGGAGGATCAATTTACTTGCTCGTAACACTACGGTTTACTTCTTCTAACTTTTCGGCACTGCCGTCTTGGGCATGACCCATCTGATGATCGAACAAAGCCTAATCGACCAAATTTCGCGATTGCCGCACCCGTCTGACTCGGGCGCCGCAGAACGCGGCATTGAGTCGTTCCTGGCCGCGGCGGCGACGCTGCCCGAACACCAAGATTCCGCCATTGAGATGGTCGGAGACTCCATAGGTGCGGCGATTCTTGAAGCCATTTTCGGAAATAGTCCTTACCTAACCCAAACTATCATACGCGATTTGCGGTTTTTTTTGGACGTTCTTCAGTGCCCGCCCAAAGAGTCGCTCATTAGCCTAATGGGCTCACTGGCCTTTGATTCGTCCCGACCACCCCCATCGCGGACCGAAACAAAGCAGCTCTTACGCCAAACAAAAGCTCGGGCCGCCGTTCTGATCGCTATTGCGGACATTGGCCATGTTTGGTCGTTGCCAGTCATTACCCAAGCCCTGAGCGACGTTGCACAAGCGGCGATCACCTTTGCGGTCGACGCGCTTCTCGCGGAGGCCGGCGCCAAAGGTGATTTTGCGCTCACCGACCCAGGTAGCCCTTCGAAGAAGTCCGGCTACACCGTTCTCGCGATGGGCAAGCTGGGGGCGCGAGAGCTCAATTTTTCGAGCGACATCGACCTCATTCCCCTCTTCGATCCTGAGGTCGCTCAATACACCGGCAAAAAAAGCGTTCAAGACGCCTTTGTTCGGCTCACTCAGGGGTTGGTCCAACTTCTCCAAGAACGCACCGCAGATGGGTATGTCTACCGAACCGACCTACGCCTAAGACCCGACGCCGGCGCAACACCCGTCGCGATGTCGGTGCGCGCTGCTGAGGCCTATTACGAAAGTGTCGGCCAAAACTGGGAACGCGCCGCCATGATCAAGGCGCGACCTGTCGGTGGCGATCTGGAGACAGGTCGCACTTTCCTTGAGACAATTCGTCCGTTCGTATGGCGCAAGCATCTTGATTATGCCGCGATCGCCGATATTCACTCCATCAAACGCCAAATTGACTCGAGTCGTGGCCACACTCAGATCAAAGTCTCGGGTCACAACATCAAGATCGGCCATGGTGGCATCCGCGAGATCGAGTTCTTTGCACAGACCCAACAGCTCATTGCTGGCGGCCGGGAGCCGGCGTTACGCGAAATCACAACTTGTGGCGCGCTCAAGGCCCTTGAACAAACCCATAGGATCGACGCTGCGGCGTCGAGCGACCTTATTGAGGCCTACGAGTTCCTACGAACACTGGAGCATCGTCTCCAGATGGTGGCCGACGAGCAGACCCAAACGCTGCCCGAAGACGAAAGCGGCCTGAACCATATCGCGACGTTCATGGGCGTCGAGGACCGAACGGTTTTCGAAGCGACTTTGCTGCGGCACCTGACCAAAGTGCGGGAGCACTATGGCGGGCTCTTCGAAGACTCTCCCGCGCTTGGCGGCGAATCCGGCAATCTTGTCTTTACCGGAACTGATGATGATCCCGACACGCTGGAAACCCTCACCGAGATGGGATTTCGGGAGGCAAAAACCGTGTCCGGTGCTTTTCGCCGGTGGCACCACGGCCGCTACCGCGCGACCCGCAGCACTCGCTCGCGTGAGCTACTTACTACATTGACGCCGCGCTTGTTGAACGCCTTCGGCGCAACGGCAAACCCGGATGCGGCGTTTCTCCGGTTTGACGAATTCCTCGCAAAACTACCGGCCGGCATCCAACTGTTTTCGTTATTTTACAACAATCCCAGTTTGCTCGACCTTCTCGCAGAGATCGTCGGCAGCGCGCCCCGGCTCGCAGAATTTCTCTCGCGCGACCCGCTTGTTCTAGACAGCGTGCTGAGCGAAGGCTTCCTAGACTCCTTGCCCGATACACGGGCTCTCGCCGACGAAGCCCTGAGCCAAGTTAGTCCTGCCAGCGACTACCAAGATGCATTGGACATGGCACGACGTTGGACGCGAGATCGGCGACTTCAGGCCGGCGTTCAGGTTCTGCGCAACATCATGCCGGGCCACCGCGCCGGACCTGTGTTGAGTGATATTGCCGATGCCGTGATCAACGCGCTGATGCCATCGGTCTTCGAAGACTTCGCCCGCCGCCATGGCACGGTGCCGGAAGCGAGCCTTGCCGTCGTCGGGCTCGGCAAGCTGGGGAGCCGAGAGATGATGTTCGGATCTGATCTCGATCTCATTTTCATTTACGACAACCCTCAAGATGAAGCCTCCTCAGACGGTCCAAAGCCGCTATCGACGACGCAGTACTTTGCACGACTCGGTCAACAGATCATTAGCGCTATTACCTCACTCACCGCTGAGGGTCGGCTATATGAGGTAGACATGCGATTGCGGCCGTCTGGTGCGTCAGGGCCCCTCGCCGTGGCCGTTGACGGATTTGCCCAATACCAACGCGCGGAGGCATGGACCTGGGAACGGATGGCCCTAACACGGGCACGGGTGGTCTATGCCAACGAGTCCCTTCGCGCGAAGATCGAGCCGCTCATTGACACTCTGCTGCGCGAACATCGGGATGCTGAGGCGGTCCTCAACGACGTCGCGGAAATGCGGAGACGCCTCGCCAATGAGTTCCCAGGGACGGGCACCTGGAGTTTGAAGTACGTTCGCGGCGGATTACTTGATCTTGAATTCATCGCACAGGCCCTGCAGCTTACGACAGCCTCGAAGATGCCATCCGTCCTACACCGCCCCACGGCATCGGTCTTCGAGGAACTTGGTGCGACCAGCCACATCGACTCGGTGGCGGCGAGCTATCTTGCGGAAACTACCCGTCTTTTTCAGGACATTGAGGGGCTCTTCCGTCTATGCCTTGAAGGTCCACCCACAGACGAGAATATTCCTGCAGGGCTCGCACGTGCCCTGATTCGCGTCGCGAACATGCCCGACTTGGCAAACCTCAAGGCCGAACTTGCGGCTCGCCAGCATGCTGTTCTGGAGAGCTATGAGCAGATTGTTGGCCAATTCATCGGCGACAAATCCGACTAGACAGGAGCGACCTGCTCACTGAGTGCCGCTAGCCAAGCAAGAACACGCTTCTTGTTTACGCCCATATCGCCGATACCGACGGATGCGCGACTATAGATGGCCAGACTGCTTCGACCTTCCTCTGGCGCTACGAACTGCACCGTGATGGTGTCGGGGAACTTGAACAGAGCGGAGCGCTGAACAAACTCGACCTGGCGACGTTCGCGGTTCTCGCCGCTGACCGTAACGCGTGGCGACGCCAGGGTGATCGACCGAAAGGCGGCATCGAGAGTCTCAATCGGCACGTCAAAGACCGGTACAACTGCCATCGGTTTGGCCAGGGAATCAAAGCTAGCCGGAGCCGCAAAGAATTGGTTGGGTCGCCAACCCAATTTAAACGTCGCTAGATCGATATTCGTCATAGGAACACGTTTCTCCGGATGCTTGTTGTCCAAATCCAATTGTGCCAGAAACAGTCAATCCAGAGCACAACGTCGAACAGGAGACATCCCTCATGGCCCTAGAGGAAGGTGACAAGGCCCCTGCTTTTAATCTGCCGTCAGACAGCGGCAAGAATCTGAAGCTCTCTGACTTCAAAGGTAAAAAGGTCGTGCTCTATTTCTACCCCAAGGACGACACGCCAGGGTGCACCAAAGAAGCAATTGGGTTCACCGAGACTCTCGCCAAGTTCAAACGAGCCGGCGCGGTTGTCATCGGCGCCTCCAAGGACACCGTCGAAAAGCACCAGAAGTTCAGAGCAAAGCACGACCTAAAGATACCCCTGATCAGTGACGAAGAGGGGTCGCTGTGCAAGGACTATGGCGTGTGGACCAAGAAGATGAACTACGGCAAGACCTATATGGGAATTGAGCGGTCTACCTTCCTCATTGACGAAAAAGGCAAGCTCGCCAAAGTCTGGCGCAAGGTCCGCGTCCCCGGCCATGTCGACGATGTTTTGGAGGCCGTCAAAGCGCTGTAGCGCTGTCTCGATCGACCCATGGGCGTCGCCTTCAAAGGGGGACCGAGGGAGGCAAATATTGCCGACCTCCCCCTCGCTAGGCACTGAATTCTCACAATATTGAAATGAATCCACGGATTCCGTTATCCCCCTACGAATCGCCCTTGCCCGGGTGGATTTGAATCGATATCCCTAGATGACAGGGCTGGGAGGAGCGATGGCGAATAAGGGCCGAGGGACTCTTGCGCGGGTCTACGGGCGTCTATTTCCCGAGAGACAGATTTATGTACGTTCCGAGGGAGAGGTTCGCTTCATAACCTTTTCCGGCAGGGTTCAACTCGGCTTGGCGTCGATCGTGCTGCTTCTTGGCGCTTGGTTCAGTTTTTCGACCTTCCAGTACGTTTTTCAGAACGACATCATCGCCGCAAAGAACGAACGCATTCGGGCTGGTCAGGTTGCCTACGCCGCGCTTGAAGGTGAGATGCAAGAGACTCAATTGCGTTTCATCACCGCAGCACGTGATCTCGATGCCAAACACAGTCAGCTCATCAGCCTCGTTTCGCACAAAGAGAATCTTGAAGCGCGCCTCAACGAGATTTCCCAGCGGCTCGCAGCCGTTTCTGACGACCATCGCGAAGCATCCAAAGAGGCGGCCGCGCTACGCAATCAGTTGCAGGGAGAACGTAGCCTTCTCTCTGGACAAATTGGGACCCTACAGGGAGAACTCCGCACCACGCTGGATCAACGTTCTGATCTTGAGGAAAGCCTCGCCGCAACAAGGGATCGCGTCGTTTCACTGAGTGCCGAACGCGACAACCTCATCAAATCGAACGCTGACCTGAGCGACAATCTTAGCGCCATTAACAATCGGTTAGTTGACATCCGGGGCGAACAGCAACGCTTCATCGAACGAATTTCGGCCCGGACATCCGATGACATCGCTCTCCTCGAAAACACGATCGCGATGACGGGTCTTAGTCCGAGGACGCTTTTTGAGAAGAGCGGTGTTTTCGACAGCGCGATGGGCGGGCCGGTGATAGACCCGTCGGCTGCCGAAGCTGGCTCTATCGCGGCGCTCGCAAGAGAAGACGGTGCTGCATTTGACTCATCGGTCGCCGGATTAGAGGACAGCCTTCAGCGATGGGAAGCCCTTCAAAGTGTCTTACGTGTTCTCCCGATCGCCGCCCCTGCTGATAATTTCTATATCTCCAGTGACTATGGACGCCGGCGCGATCCGATCACGAAACGAATGGCGTTTCACGCAGGGGTTGATCTAGCGGGGCCTGCTCGACAGCCAGTTTATGCGACGGCGCCGGGAATCGTGGCGCGGGCCGGCCGGAACGGGCCCTATGGCAATATGGTCGAAATCGACCACGGATTCGGCCTGCGCACGCGCTACGGGCATTTGGACAAGATTTCGGTCAAGAAGGGTGAGGAAGTCGGCTTCCGCACGATGATCGGGCGGATGGGCAGCACTGGTCGGAGCACTGGCACCCACCTCCATTACGAGATAAGGTTCGAGGGCAAAGCGTATGATCCGTCACGTTTTTTGAAGGCAGGGAAGTATGTTTTCAAGAACTGAACGAGGAACTAGTCCATTGCCCGAAACACCAGGGAGTTCCAAGGACGCCCCCCCTTCACTCATCAGTGCCAATCTACAAATTGTCGGAAACTTACGCTCGCAAGGCGAAGTACAGATCGACGGGACTGTAGACGGCGATGTCGCCGCGAATGCGCTGACGATCGGGGAACGCGCGACCATCAATGGCGAAATCGTCGCTGACGACGTGGTGGTACGTGGCCGGGTCAACGGTCGTATTCGGGCCCGCAAGGTACAACTGGCCAAAAGCGCGCACGTCGTTGGAGATATCTGGCACGAACTACTCGCGATTGATTCTGGCGCGTTTGTCGAAGGCCATTGCAAACGGACGGACAAGCCAACGGAGATGCCCGAGGCGCGACTCAAGTCGGTCCCGCAGCCAAAACGCGAAATGGGGGGCTCCAGCCCTGCGCCAGCCGCCGCGCCCGCTTAGCAGCGTCCAGCCCGAAATTCCGACAGCGCCGCCGTTTAGGCGGCGTTGTTATTTGTGGGTCAGCCTTCGGTTTGCCCGACGCGGGCCGATAGCGCTGCAGCCATAAAGTCGTCCAAATCACCATCAAGGACGCCCGCGGCGTTCCCCTTTTCGATCCCGGTTCTCAGGTCTTTGACCATCTGGTAGGGATGCAACACATATGACCGAATCTGATGCCCCCATCCGATGTCGGTCTTCGAATCATGAACGGCTTGTTTCTCGGCGTCGCGACGCTCGATTTCCACTTCATAGAGCCGTGATTTCAGCATCTTCATCGCCGCGGAACGGTTTTTGTGCTGCGACCGGTCGTTCTGGCACTGGACAACAATGCCGGTCGAAATATGGGTCAAGCGTACCGCGCTATCGGTCCGATTAACGTGCTGACCGCCTGCGCCCGAGGCACGATAGGTATCAACGCGCAGATCCTTGTCCTCAATCACAATGTCTATCTCGTCATCAATGACCGGATAGACCCCGACACTGGCGAAACTTGTGTGCCGTCGGGCTGAGGCGTCGAATGGTGAAATCCGCACCAGTCGATGAACGCCAGTCTCTGTTTTTAGCCATCCATATGCGTTCGGGCCATTTACCCTCAAGGTCGCAGACTTGATACCAGCCTCTTCGCCCGGGCTCTCCTCAATCCATTCAACTTTGTAGCCACTTGCTTCGGTCCAGCGCAGGTACATTCTAGTGAGCATCTGCGCCCAGTCCTGCGATTCCGTACCTCCAGCACCGGCATGAACTTCAAGAAAACAATCGTTTCCGTCAGCCTCACCCGAAAGCAATGTTTCGATTTCCAACTTGGCCGCACGATCCCGCAGCGCGACCAAAGCCTCACCTGCCTCGCTGACGATGGCGTCATCGCCCTCTGCCTCGCCGAGCACGATCAGTTCGATCGTGTCGCTGAATTCGGCCTCTAAAGCCTGAAACCGCGTTATTGCACCGTCGAGTACGGTACGTTCCCGCATGACCTTGCGGGCGGCATCAGGATCTTCCCAAAGGCTTGAATCTTCTGATTGCCGGTTCAGTTCTTCCAGGCGGACAATGGCATTGTCGTAGTCAAAGATGCCTCCTTAGCAGCCCCACTGACTGCTCAATGTCGCCCTGTAGTTTCTCGAATTCCGCGCGCATATTGATGACCAATTCTTCTGTCCGCCGTTTTGGTAGCGGACGGAACGTGGTCAGTAAAGGCCACCAACACCTGACCCTGTTGATGTCCCGCTCGGTCGAAGGCCAATAGACTGCGAATCAAGGACTCGAGACTCCGCAACCGTTGGTTCGGTCCCCGGACGAAAAGCCTCAAGGATCACCTCATCGCTTTTTTCGCTCGCCAACTGCCCTGTCGCCGCATCGATTCGGACCAACCTGACACCTGCCGGAATTCGGAAAGGAATATTGGGTTCTCCATCCAGCGCTTTTGACATGAAATCTCTGAAGATCGGAACAGCAACACTCGCACCCTGTTCACGTGGCCCCAAAGTTCGTGGTTCATCGAAACCGGTGAATACACCAACCACCAGATCGGGTGAGAACCCGAGAAACCAAGCATCGAAATTGTCGTTTGTGGTACCCGTCTTACCAGCAAGGTGCATACCAAGGCGCCGGATTCCCGCACCGGTGCCACGATCAACTACCCCTTGGAGCATCGAAACCATTTGATAAGCCGTTTCTTGCTGGATCACGCTTTCTCGATCGTCGCTAAGAGCAGGCTCGGGCTGGTTTTCCCAACGATCTACAAGGCAAACGGCGCAAACTCGTTGATCGTGCTTGAGGATGGTCCGGCCTCGTCGATCCTGAACACGGTCGACAAGCGTTGGATTTATCCGTTTCCCGCCGTTGACGAGCATCGCGTAAGCAGTGGTCAACCGCATCAACGTCGTCTCCCCCGCACCCAGTGACATGGACAGGAATTCGGGGAGGTCTTCAGTGATATCGAAACGGTCGGCGTAATCAGCGATGACCTCCATACCGAGGTACTGCGCAAGACGGACGGTCATCAGGTTCCGTGATTTCTCAATGCCAAGGCGCAACGTCGAGGGCCCATAGAATTTGTTCGTATAGTTCGCCGGTTTCCAGCGCCCCTGCCCGGCGCCTTGGTCGATCACAAAGGGTGCATCGAGAACCCTGCTAACGGGCGTGAACCCGTTCTCCAATGCCGCAACATAGACAAACGGTTTGAATGCCGAACCCGGTTGCCGCCTAGCCTGAGTGGCCCGATTGAACTGGCTACGTGCATAGTCGTAACCACCAACCATGGCCAAGACACGTCCGGTGTGTGGATCCATAGCGACGAGTGCGCCCTGGAGTTCCGGGATCTGGCGCAAGGCGAAAACGACGCCAGCATCAGTTTCCAACCGTTCCACCGGAACGACATCCCCAATGTTCAGCACTTCTCCGGCCTTCTTGACGGCTTTCCCTACGCGTTGGTCGTCAAGGTGCGGTCGACCCCACTTCAATTCGTCGAAAGGAATGAAACCACGACCACCGGACGCAAAACCGATTTGGGCGCCAACGTCCTCTACCTTAAGCACGACCGCAAGCGCCCAATCGCCAAGGCCTTTCGGCGGATCGACGGCCTTTAGCGTCGTTGCCCAACGTTCTGTAGCAATTGTTGCAATTGGTCCTCGCCAACCATGGCGTCGGTCGTATGCCTCTAACCCACTACGTAGGGCCTCCTGAGCAAACCCTTGCAGCTTGGAATCGAGAGTCGTGCGGACAGAAAGGCCACCTTCGTAAAGCCCATCCTCCCCGTAAGAATCATAGAGCTGACGACGAACTTCTTCGGAGAAGTAAGCCGCATCGACAAATGAGCCGCGTTGGCGTTGTGCGACGCGGAAACTAGTTTTCGACGCTAGCGTTGCTTCAGAAGACGCTATGAACCCGACATCCGCCATGCGTCCAAGGACCCAATCCCGCCGTGCCTTAGCGGCTTCGGTCCGCCGGATCGGATGATAGTTATTCGGCGCTTTCGGCAGGGCCGCTAGATACGCCATTTCCTGCAGATTCAGGTTATCGAGCGACTTATCGAAGTAGTTCAGTGCCGCCGCGGCGACACCATAAGCACCCTGACCGAGATAGATCTCGTTCAAGTACAACTCGAGGATTCGTTCTTTTGTTAGGGCCCGCTCAATCCGAAACGCAAGAATCGCCTCTTTCACTTTGCGATCAATCGATACCTCATTCGTCAGCAAGAAGTTCTTTGCGACTTGCTGCGTAATCGTCGAGGCGCCGACCGGACGGCGATCTCCACCGTAGTTCATGAGATTGGTAATCGCGGCGCCCACGACACTCCGGGCATCGACCCCAGGATGTTCGAAAAAGGTGTCGTCCTCTGCGGCGAGAAAAGCCTCGATAAGCTGTCGCGGCATCGCTGCGACCGGCACGAAAACGCGCTTCTCGACGGCATACTCTGTCAGTAGGCTCCCGTCGGCGGTATGAACGCGTGTCATGACCGGTGGCTGGTACGTCGCTAACTGATCGAAGTCAGGCAAATCGCGCCCGAAATGATAGAGCGCGAAAAGGCCACCACCCGCCCCGGCTACGGCGAGCAGAAACACCGCACCAAACAAAAATCCTAGAAGCTTCAACATGATCGGATGGCCTAGAACACCTTCCCCTGACAAAAGGGAGTATAGGCCGAAATAAGGCGGAATTCGGCCCGACCCATTCGATTCACTGTGATAGGTCGGAAAAGTAAGAGTCCACGCCCCTTTGGATCGCAGTTGCCATCAGTTTCTGAAAATCCGGCGACGTCAGTTGGCGCTCATCCGCCGGATTCGACAAGTAGCCAAGTTCAATCAGCACCGATGGAACATCAGGCGCCTTAAGGACAGCAAAGCCCGCAAAACGGTGGCCTTTTCGAAGCGTCTTGCCGGCACGCTCAAATTCGGGGAGGACGAGCGTGGCAAACGTCGCCGAAAGATTCATCGTTTCGCGCCGAGCCAAGTCGATCAGAATCGTCGCCACTTCATCAGGTTCGTTGTCCAAATCCACACCCGCTATGAGGTCCGCCTTGTTCTCTCGCGCCGCCAACGCCGCCGCCTCGCGGTCGGAGGATTTCTCCGAAAGCGTATAGATCGACGTTCCTCGCACTGTGCGGTCGTTGAGCGAATCTGCGTGCAACGAAATGAAGAGATCGGCGTCGCGCTGCCGCGCAAAGGCCACGCGATCGCGTAAGCGCACGAAAATGTCCTCCTCACGAGTAAGATACACACGGTAGCGGCCCGTCGCCTCGAGAGTCTTTCGTGCCTCCTTGGCAATTGCCAAGGTCACCACCTTTTCTAGGGTCCCCCGGCGCCCGATCGTCCCGGGATCAATACCGCCATGTCCGGGATCTAGAATGACCACACGCGGACCGATTTTTTTCGGTTCGGTTGTGGGCTCGGGCTTTACTAGAGGAATTGGACCGGTCGGCTGTGCCGGTAACGCGGTGACACGTTCGAACTTGTTTGGCTCAACTTCCGCAAGATCAATCACGAAACGGAAAGGAAAGCTCCCGCTGGGCGGTAAGATAAAGGAGCGGCGCACCTCAACCGGCTTGTTAACGTCAAGAACCAGTCGGGACGTCGCGCGATCAAACAGGCCAAACCTGAAACCATCAATGAGACCGCGCTGGATTGTTGGGGTGGCCGGCACTTTCCAGTCGAGCACGGGAAAATCAACGACGACGCGATAAGGCCGATCGAGCAGGAACACTTTGAAATCGACGGATTCCGTAAGATCCATGACGAAGCGAGTGGATTCCGCCTGTTCACCCGCCCTGACACCGGTTACCTCGGAAGAGGCAAAAGCACTCGCAGATATCCAGGTACCGACCAACATCGTCGCTACCACAACACACCGCACAAATTGGAACATCTAGCGCCCTTTTCTCGAGCCTGTACTAGATATAACCCTCGTCTGCCAACATGTTCAAACCACAGTTTTGGGACCGGGCCGGGGCATTAACCCAAAAATAGGTTTGTCCCTGCTAACAAAGTGTGTTTATTTCGCAACGGCTAACGCTCGCGGCGTTCGCTCTACTGGGTTCAACCTCACGTAGAAGATATCAATTTTCGGTCGCCGCGCCTCACAAGACCCAACTGAATTGTTCAAACATGCCGGCTTTCTTGACCACGATTGAAACCGTCTCGCTGCCACGCGCAGCGAGAGGCGACGTGGCGCCGGCCCGCAACAGGGGCTCGCGGCGACGGGATGTCACATCCAGTACGTCAGCGCCCGCAAGGATTACGACACACAATGGCAACAAAGATGCTGATCGAGGCGGCCCACCCGGAGGAAACCCGGGTTGTCGTCGTCAAAGGACAACAGCTCGAAGAATTTGATTTTGAGGCGGCAAATCGGGCCCAATTAAAGGGCAATATCTATCTCGCAAAAGTTACTCGTGTTGAACCGTCGCTACAGGCGGCGTTCATTGAGTACGGCGGGAACAGGCACGGTTTTCTTGCCTTCAACGAAATCCACCCGGACTACTACCAGATTCCGGTTGCCGACCGGCAAGCTCTTCTTGAAGCGGAAGCACGCCAACAGGCCGAGGCTGTGGCTGAAGATGACGCCGCCGCCGATGCGGACGCCGAGACCGATGATGGCGATGAGGCCAAAAGCGACGAAGACCCGGCGCCCGCCGAGGTCCTAGAGGCTGACGCTGCATCAGAAGGCGAGCAGAACGAGAGCGACGACGCCGATTCTGCGTCAGAAGAGGATGCTGAAGAAGCGTCGACGGCACCCGCACCAGACGACATGGCTGGCGACGAGATCGACGAACAGTTGCAAGCTCGTCGGCGCCAAAAAATGATGCGCTCCTACAAAATTCAAGAAGTCCTCAAACGACGCCAAATCCTCTTGGTCCAAGTCGTCAAGGAAGAGCGCGGAAACAAGGGCGCAGCGCTGACCACCTATATATCGCTAGCAGGTCGTTACTGCGTCTTGATGCCGAATACCGCTAGCGGCGGAGGCATAAGCCGCAAGATTACGAATGCAGGGGATCGCAAAAGGCTAAAAAGCATCGTCGGCGACATCAGCATCCCCAAAGAGATGGCGTTGATCGTGCGCACGGCCGGTGCACAACGCACCAAGCCTGAGATCAAACGCGACTACGAATACCTTTCACGCTTGTGGAGCGAGATTCGAGAAACAACGCTGAGCTCGATCGCCCCTGCGTTGGTTCACGAGGAAGCCAACCTCATCAAGCGATCCATTCGCGACCTCTACACCAAAGATGTTGAGGAAGTACTCGTCGAGGGGGACGAAGCCTATAAATCCGCGAAGAAGTTTATGCGGATGCTAATGCCCAGCCACGCAAAACGCGTTCAGCCCTACAAAGAATCCGCACCACTTTTCCGAAGATACAACGTTGATGCTCAGCTCGATTCGATGATGAGCACTCGAGTCACCCTCAAATCGGGTGGCTACATCATCATCAATTCGACGGAGGCCCTGGTTGCGATCGACGTGAACTCAGGTCGGTCGACCAGAGAACGCAACATCGAAGAAACCGCCCTCAAGACCAACTTGGAAGCGGCGCAGGAAGTCGCCAGACAATTACGTCTGCGCGATCTCGCAGGCCTGATCGTGATCGACTTCATCGATATGGATGAGAACCGCCATAACCGAGCTGTCGAACGCAAGATCAAGGAATGTCTGAAATCCGACCGTGCGCGCATTCAGATTGGTCGAATCAGTCACTTTGGATTGCTAGAGATGTCGCGCCAACGTTTGCGGCCCAGCCTCCTGGAATCAAGCAGTGACCCCTGCCCCACCTGCGGCGGGAGCGGGATTGTGTTTTCGATCGAGTCTGCAGCGATGAGGGCACTCCGTGCCCTTGAGGACGAAGCGCTTCGTGGACGCTCGACCGAGGTTTCTATCTTCGTTCCCACGCCCGTTGCGCTCTACCTGCTCAACCAGAAGCGATCATCCATCACGTCAATCGAAGGACGCTACGGCCTGACCATTCTGGTCCGATCCGACGACACACTGATTTCGCCCGACTTCCGCGTTGAGCGCGGCGGCGATCGGCGCGAGCCAGTCGTGCAACCCGATCTTCCTGAGGACGAGGAAGACGAATTGGAAGCCGCCGACGAAGAAGCCGCTGAATCGGAAAACCAGGCCGACAGCAGCGACGAAGATCAACCGCGCAAGCGCCGCCGACGCGGACGCCGTGGCGGTCGGCGGCGGCGGCGTGACGCAGATGGTAACCTCGCGCCGCGCGAGGAAGACGAAAACGCAGGCGAGAACGCTGTTAAGGAAGCGGACTCTGAAAGCGACGAGGCGCCGGCTCCTGAAGCGACAACGGACGACGGAGAAGACGGCGAAAACGGTGAAAAACGACCGCGTTCTCGCCGGCGTCGTGGCGGTCGCGGTCGACGCGGTCGTGGTGACCGCAGCGACGCTAAGCCGACCGAGGATAGTGACGGAACCAGCACATCCGACTCAGGTGCAATAGAGGTTGCAGAACAATCTCAGTCCGGCAAGGAACCGGACGCCGCAGGGACGATTTCGGAGCCCACTCCGGCACCGCCGCCATCGGCACCGGAACCGGCACCCGTCGCAGCGGTGGTAGAAACTCCTGCACCACCTAACGAAAACACACCAACCCCGGTGAGCGACCCCGAGTCGAGTGATGAACCGCCCCAGCCCAAAAAGCGCGGCTGGTGGAGCCGCGCGCTTAGCTAAGCCAAGAAACGATACGGTCCGCTGCGTCGCGGATCGTGTCGGTTTCGCCTGCAAAGCTAATACGGATATAGGCGTGCCCCTCCTCGGTGTCGAAATCGACACCTGGCGTTACGGCAACACCTGTTTCCGCGAGCAGACGCGCGCAGAAGTCCATACTGTCGTTGGTGAAACGGCTCACATTGGCGAAGATGTAAAAAGCACCATCTGCCGGCGCCATTTCCGTGATGCCGCCGCGTGGCAGTGCCTCGAGTAAGAGATCACGGTTCCGCCGATAGACATCGACGTTGTGAATAAGCTCTTCTTGACAATCAAATACCGCGAGCGCCGCACGCTGTGAAATCGCGTTCGAAGAGATGAACAGGTTTTGCGCCATGCGCTCCATCGGCGCCGCCATGTCTTCTGGCAAAACCATCCAACCGAGACGCCAACCGGTCATTCCATAGAATTTTGAGAATCCGTTGAGGGCGACCCCACCGGGTGATCGCCCGATGATTGTCTCCGCTGGATTTTCGTAGGTGATGCCGTGATAAACCTCATCGGAAATCAGACGGATTTCCTTGCGGCGGCAATAGTCGATGATCGCTGCGAGAGGGTTCCCGACAAGCATGGTGCCGGTTGGATTGGCCGGGCTCGCAATAAGCAAGCCGTCGACTGGACCGACTTCGGCCAACATCTCAGGCGTCGGCTGAAAGCGAGTTTCCATCGTCGTCCGCAGATAGACCGGTTCAATACCCAATGCCTTGAACATGTTGCGGTATGCGGGATAGCACGGCACGCCAAGCGCCACGCGGTCGCCGACATCGAATGCCGTCAGCAGCGTCAGGACAAATCCACCCGAGGAACCGGTGGTCACAGCAATCCGCTCAATGGGGATATCGACCCCATGGGTTTCTCTGTAGTAGCGCGCGATACGCGCCCTGAGATCCC
>Ga0055584_100001470_pt1 | contig 23124 bp, 19 predicted proteins | sample OSDHelmetaG_FD_58716 | JGI IMG/M metagenome (GOLD analysis project Ga0055584, IMG submission 58716) | Pelagic marine sediment microbial communities from the LTER site Helgoland, North Sea, for post-phytoplankton bloom and carbon turnover... | ecosystem: Environmental > Aquatic > Marine >...
ATTGGCAATTCACGAGCAGGATATATATCCAGAAGCAATATTTGGTCAAAATTAGACAATTCTTCGGCAAACTCATCAACAAAATCCTTAGTTCTACTATAAAGGTGAGGTTGAAAAACAGCCAATACCTTTTTGTCAGGATACATTTCTCTTACAGCTTGATGCACTGCATTTATTTCTTTTGGGTGATGTGCATAATCATCGATAAGCACCAAATCAGGAGTTTTGATATGGTAAGTAAACCTGCGTTTGACCCCTTGATAAGAGGCCAGAGCTTTAGCAAGTAAATCCGTAGGACATCCATATTCTATAGCCATAGCCAAGGCCACCAAGGCATTAGACAGGTTGTGTTTCCCTGGCAGGCTAAATTCTAAGCCCTTCAAAACGGTTGTTGGTGTTTTGACGTCAAACACATACTTTCCTTGATTAATATTTATATTTTTTACGGTATAATCTGCATCATCTTCTATGCCAAAAGAGATTCCTTGTATAGGCAATCCATTTTTGACAAAGAGTTTTCCATTAGGTTTAAGCTGTTTTGTAAAATCGTAAAAGGCCTGAATCAAGGATTGTTCTTCTCCGTAGATATCGAGGTGATCAGCATCCATAGAGGTGATGCAAGCCATATCTGGATAAAGCGTAAGGAACGATCTATCAAATTCATCGGCTTCAACAACGGTTACCTCTTCTCCATTAAGGATTAAGTTTGAGTTGTAATTTTGGCTAATTCCTCCAAGGAAAGCAGTCATTGGGATCTGACAAGTTTTTAGTAAGTGTCCTAAAATACTTGTTGTCGTGGTTTTCCCATGGGTACCGGCCACAGCCAAGCAGAAGGTATTTTTTGTAATTTCACCCAATACCTGAGACCGTTTTAAGACTACATATCCTTTGTCTTTAAAATAATTAAGTTGCTTGTGCGACTGCGGTATAGCAGGAGTATAAATAACCAAGGTATTGTCTATATTGATGAAGGCATCAGGAATGAGAGATAAGTTGTCTGAATAACAGATGGAGACCCCTTTATCTTCAAGTTGGGATGTAATTTGGGTTTTGGTTTTATCATAACCAGCCACATGTTTTCCATTGGAAACAAAATAACGAGCGAGCGCACTCATGCCAATGCCTCCAATACCAATAAAAAAGATGTTATGTTTGCTGTTTATGTTCATTTATACTTTTAATAATTTTTCTACCTCATCGGCAATATGATTTGTAGCATTAACCAAAGCCAATTTTTTAATATTTTCAGCAAGCGATTTTTGCCGTTGAGGGGCATTAATCAATTGCGAGAACTTATTTTCAAAATCCACATCTAAGTCTACCTCTTCAATCATTAGAGCTGCGTCTTTATCTACTACGGCCTTAGCATTTTTAGTTTGGTGATCTTCAGCCACATTGGGCGAAGGGATAAAGATAACCGGTTTTCCAACCACACAAAGTTCAGAGACAGAACTAGCTCCTGCTCTAGAAATGATAATATCTGAAGCAGCGTAGGCCTGATCCATATCATTCAAAAAGGCATGAACCTGTACATCATTTTGGTTGCCATAAAGTTTGTATTGGTCATAATAGAGTTTACCACATTGCCAAATGACTTGAACATTAAGTCCATGTAAAAAATCAAGTTCTTTTTGAATCAACTGATTGATTCGTCTAGCCCCTAGACTTCCTCCCAGCACTAAGAGTGTGGTTTTGGTCTTTGACAGATTAAATTTTTCTTTAGCGTCTTGGGTTTTAGACTCAATATTGAGCAAGTCTTGACGTATGGGGTTACCTGTTTTTATCAATTTTTGTTTAGGAAAAAAGCGTTCGAGTCCATCATAAGCCACACAAATTTTATCCACTTTTTTTCCTAGTAATTTATTGGTAATACCGGGATACGAATTTTGTTCTTGTATCAAAGTAGGGATCCCATTCCAGCTGGCCATTTTAAGCAAAGGGCCACTAGCAAAACCTCCAGTTCCGATAGCCACATCAGGTTTAAATTGATTCAATATTTTTTTAGCTTTCATCAAGCTATGAATCAATTTGAAAGGGAAGGCCAAGTTTTTCAGTGTCAGTTTTCGTTGTATTCCAGAAATCCACAAGCCTTCAATACGATAACCGGCCTGAGGCACTTTTTCCATTTCCATACGGTCTTCAGCCCCCACGAACAAAAACTGAGCATCGGGGAATCGTTTTTTCAACTCATCAGCAATGGCAATAGCAGGATAGATATGCCCTCCTGTTCCTCCACCGGATAATATGATTTTATAAGGTTTCATTATATCGTTTCGCTTAAAATTTCCAAAGGATTTTCGTCCTTATTATCTTCTTGAGTTTTTATAACTTCACGTTTGGCGCTCACGCTCAAAATAATTCCTATAGCTAAGCAAGTCATCCAAATAGAGGTTCCCCCACTACTAATAAGCGGCAAGGTTTGTCCAGTAACAGGAAATAGTTCGACAGCCACAGCCATATTGATTAGAGCTTGAAATACTATGGGCAATCCAACACCAAGCACCACGAGTTTTCCGAACACCGTATCAGCTTTTTGAGATACGACAACAATTCTAAACAATAGCATAGAATAGGTAGCTAGCAAGAACAATCCTCCTAACAATCCATATTCTTCTATGATAATAGCAAAGATGAAATCGGAAGAAGACTGAGGCAAGAAGTTTTTTTGTTTGCTTTTTCCGGGGCCTAATCCTTGAATTCCTCCTGAAGCAATAGCGATTTTAGCTTTTTCTATTTGATAATCTTCGATAGTATCTTCATCATCAACAAAATTATCGATACGGCTTATCCAAGTATCAACCCTATTTGGCATAACATCAGGAAACGCTTTAGCAATAAGGATAAACATTGTTAGTCCAAGGATTCCTGAACCTAAGATTAACAACAAATACCTTATGGGATACCCGCCAATAAAAGTCAGCACAAAGACCATTGAAAAGATGATGGCAGTTGTAGAGAAGTTAGCAGGCAGTATAAGCCCCAGCACCATAAACACTGGCCCCCAAAGTGGCAAGACAGTTTCTTTGAAGGTTATGGTTTTGTCTTTGATTTTAGACAAATATCTCGCCACATACACCATAAGTATCACAAAAGCGAGCGTAGAGGTTTGGAAAGACATACCAACAATAGGTATTTGTATCCACCGACTCGCATTGGCTCCTCCAATCGTTGTTCCTTGTAATAGGGTAACAACCAACAAAATCAACACGATTGGCAGCATAATGATAGACAAGCCTTTAAAATACTTGTAAGGTACTTTGTGTACGGCATACATGATAGCAAACCCAAGAAACAGGTGCATAAAATGCTTGACAAAAAAAGAAAAGGTACTGCCACCCCTAGCATAGACTAGGTTGCTTGCAGCACTATAAACAGGTAAAAAAGAGAATATTGCCAACAAAGCGGCAATAGCCCAAATCAACCGATCTCCTTTTATATTGTCAAACAATTTTTTCATTATAAATTTCTTACAGCTTCTTTAAATTGACGTCCTCGGTCTTCGTAATTTTCAAACAGGTCGAAACTAGCGCAAGCAGGAGAAAGCAGAACGTTGTCTCCAGCCTCGGCCAGTTTATATGCCATTTTTACAGCTTCGTTCATGTCTTGAGTTTCGAGAATAACATCGACCATTCCCTTAAAGCTTTCTATTATTTTTTTGTTGTCTACACCCAAGCATATAATAGCTTTGACCTTGTGGTTTACAAACCCATACAATTCTTCGTAGTTATTCCCTTTATCTTGGCCACCAACAATCCATACTGTTGGAGCATCCATACTTTCTAAGGCAAAATAAGTAGCGTTAACATTGGTTGCTTTGGAGTCGTTTATGTATTGTACCTTGTTTATTTTTAGCACATTTTCCAAGCGATGTTCAACACCTTGAAAGTTTTCTAAACTTTCTCTAATGGTTTGTTTTCTAATTCTTAATAAGTGAGCAACAGTTGTTGCGGCCATGGCATTTTTCACATTGTGTTTGCCTTGCAAAGTCATATCTATTGTTGACATAATTAATTGGTTGTTATCTATTGTTATTATTATTTTATTGTCTTTAAAATACGCGCCATTATCCACTGTTTTAGACAATGAAAATGGCAGCAATTGGGCTTGAACAGGGAATTGTTTCAATCTATTAACGATGACCTCATCATCAGCATCGTATATTAGATAATCGTTTTCTGTTTGGTTTTCAGCGATTCTGAATTTAGCTTCCACATACTTTTGAAAGTTATGATCGTAGCGATCTAAATGATCTGGAGTGATATTGGTAATCACAGCAATATGAGGTTTAAACCTATCAATATCATCGAGCTGAAAGCTAGAGATTTCTAGCACATAATTCTCGTGATTAGATTCCAAGACTTGTTTTGCAAAGCTATCCCCTATATTACCAGCTAGACCGACGTTCAATTGCTTTTTAAGCAGATGATGTGTCAAGCTAGCTGTAGTGGTTTTTCCATTACTACCAGTAATTCCGACGATTGTAGCTTTGGTAAATCTGTAAGCCCATTCGATTTCCGAGATCACTTCAATGCCGCGTTTTCTGATGTTTTGAATCAGCGGCACTCGATCAGGTATTCCAGGGCTTTTAACTACAATATCGGCATTCAGAATTCTATTGTCAGAATGTTTGAGTTCTTCCCATTCAATTCCATGATGTAAAAGAGCGTTTTTATAATTTTTTTTGATTGGCCCTTTATCAGAGACAAAGACCTCATAGCCATTGTGCTTACCCAAGAGAGCAGCTCCAACACCGCTTTCTCCCGCCCCTAATACGACCAAACGTTTCATTTACTTATCTAATTTTTAAGGTAACAATGGTAATGATGGCAAGTAGAATTCCTATAATCCAGAACCTCGTTACGATTTTACTTTCGTGATATCCTATTTTTTGATAATGGTGATGTAATGGCGCCATTTTAAAGATGCGTCGTCCTTCACCAAATTTTTTCTTAGTAAACTTAAAGTAAGCCACCTGCAGAACTACCGATAGGTTTTCTGCCAAGAAGACCCCACACAGCACCGGAATCAACCATTCTTTACGTACTGCTATAGCTATAACAGCAATGATACCACCAATAGTCAAACTCCCTGTATCTCCCATAAAGACTTGTGCAGGATAAGTATTGTACCACAAGAATCCAATTAAAGCACCTGCAAAAGCTGCAATATATATGGTAATTTCTTCAACTCTTGGAATGTACATAATATTGAGATAATCAGAGAAAATGATATTCCCTGAGACCCAAGCAAAAATCCCTAAAGTAAACACTATGATAGCAGAAGTACCGGCTGCTAGGCCATCGATACCATCGGTAAGGTTTGCACCATTAGAGACAGCCGTTATGATAAAAATAGCAACCAAGATAAAGATAACCCAAGCATATTTAGAGAGTTTAGGGTTTATCCAAGTAATCAAATCGGCATAATCAAATTCATTATCCTTAACAAAAGGGATGGTTGTTTTGGTCGATTTTGTTTCAACATCAAACAATTTTGTATGCGACACATTGGGGTTGATTGCTCTCAATTCTTGTTTTTGTTGTTCTGGCAATTGTTCTTTAATGGTAATATCCTTATGGAAATAGAAGGTAGCACCAACGATAATTCCCAATCCGACTTGTCCTAAGACTTTAAATCTTCCTTTGAGTCCTTCTTTATCTCTTTTAAATTTTTTGATATAATCGTCAATAAACCCAATAGTCCCCATCCAGATAGTAGTAACGATCAACAAAATGATGTAAATATTATCCAATTTTGCAACAAGCAATACAGGCAAAAGAGTCGCCAAAATAATAATGATCCCCCCCATAGTTGGAGTACCAGCTTTCTCGACTTGCCCTTCAAGTCCTAAATCTCGAATTGTTTCTCCAACTTGTTTTTTCTGCAAAAATCTAATGATGCGTTTTCCATAAATGGTAGATATCAACAAAGACAAAATAATAGCCACAGCTGCTCTAAATGAAATAAAACCAAAAAGAGAAGCTCCGGGCAGTTGAAATTGTTGTTCTAAATATTCAAAAAGGTAATACAGCATCTTATTTTATAATTGTTTTAAACATTCTTGAACGATTTTGAAATCATCAAAATCAAATCGTTCTCCATTAATTTCTTGATAAGTTTCGTGACCTTTTCCTGCGATGAGGATGATATCATTAGATTTTGCCAACTGACAAGCCGTTTTTATAGCCTGGCGTCGATTGGTAATGGCCAATGTTTTATTAAAATATTGAGGTTCTACCCCTTTTTCGATATCCATGATAATCTCCTCAGGATTTTCCGATCTAGGATTGTCACTAGTAAAAATCACCTTAGAACTTAAAGCCGAGGCGATCTGTCCCATTTTAGGACGTTTGGTTTTATCCCGGTCACCACCACAACCAACAACAGTTATCAAATTTTCGTTTTGAGTTCGTATATCATTTATGGTTTCAAGGACATTTTTTAAGGCATCGGGAGTATGCGCATAATCCACAATGGCAGTGATTTTGTCTTTAGACACGAAGTATTGAAAGCGTCCACTTACGCTTTCTAGCTCACTAATACGTCTAAGATTTTCGTTTTTTTCAAGTTCTAAGAGGTCTGCTGCAGCATAGATAGCCAACAAGTTATAGGCATTAAAGGTTCCTATAAGCTTAGACCAGACTTCGTTGTCGTTAATTTTCAACAACAATCCACCGAATTGATTTTCAAGAATTTGAGCTCTATAATCTGCATAAGATTTCAAGGCATAAGTATATGATTTAGCCTTAGTATTCTGTAGCATAAACATCCCATTTTTATCATCGGCATTAACAAGAGCAAAGGCATTAGGCGACAATAAATCAAAGAATGATTTTTTGACATCTCTATATTCTTTAAAAGACTTATGATAGTCTAAATGGTCGTGAGACAAGTTTGTAAATATTCCTCCTTCAAATCTCAATCCAAGAGTACGATTTTGATGAATACCGTGCGAGCTCACTTCCATAAAGCAAAACTCAACGCCTTCCTCATTCATTTCCTTCAGATACGCATTGATAGTCAATGGGTCTGGTGTTGTATGTGTAGCATCAAACAGCTTATTGTGCACCATAATTTTGACGGTGGACAACAATCCCGTTTTATATCCTGCTAAGGAAAACAACTGATACAGCAAGGTTGCAACGGTTGTTTTTCCGTTGGTACCTGTTACTCCAACCAGTTTAAGATTACGGGAGGGATTATCATAAAAATTTGCAGCCATAAAGGCCAAGGCTTCAGTAGCATTTTTCACCTCAACATAAGTTACCTTTTCATTAAGGATATGAGGAAGCGTCTCACACACCACAGCTTTAGCGCCAGCATTGATGGCAGCATCAATAAAATCGTGTCCATCCGAAAGCGTTCCAGGCACAGCCACAAAGACGTCATTATCATTTATTTTTCTTGAATCAAATTGAATGGCGTTTATAGGGATTTGCGTATTACCCGAAACCGCATTGATTGGCACCTTATACAATATGTCTTTTAACAACTTCATATAGCTTCCAATATGACGGTTTGATTAGGTTTTAATTTTGCACTACGTTCTACCGATTGCCTAACTACTTTCCCCGTACCTTTCAATTTCACATTGACCTTCACTTGCATATTTTCTAGTAGCGCTATGGCATCCATAGCCGGCATTCCGACAACATTAGGCATTATGGTTAAATATTTTTGTGCGAGGTTATAGTAATTTTCATAATTTTTTTCAACACTTTCATCGGCTACGTCAAGAGTTTCTAATTCATCTACCACAGGAGTATCTGTAAAGATTTTCTGAGCAATAGCTTTGAACACAGGACCTGACACGTCGGCCCCATAATACCCTATACTTTTATCAGGTTCATGAATCACAACAATGCAAGAGTACTTAGGGTTTTCGGCGGGAAAAAAACCAGCAAAAGAAGAGATGTAGTTTAATTTATCTTTATTAGCATAATCTTTTTGGCAAGTTCCTGTTTTTCCAGCCATTGAGAAATTAGGAGAATACAGACGATGGCCTGTACCATGTTTTTTTTCTACAACATTTTTCAGCAACTGTTGAAGTTTTTTAACCGTTTCCTTTGAACAAATTTTCGGGTTTATCACCTCTTTATCAAAGGTTTCAACAGGTTTATCAAACTCTTTAACAGCTTTAAGGAATCGAGGTTTAACCATTTCACCATCATTAGCAATGGCATTGTAAAAGGTTAAAGTCTGCAATGGAGTAAAGGAAACACCATAACCATAAGCCATCCATTGCAGAGCAATTCCACTCCAACGTTTCTTATCGTCAGGATGAGGTATGATAGGTTTTCCTTCACCCTTGATAGGTAAATCCAAGGGTTTGTTGAGCTCCATACTATAAAGACGTTCAACAAATTTTTTAGGATTCTTTCTATAATGTTTATCGATTGCAGATACAATACCGGTATTTGAAGACACTTCAAAGGCTTTAGCAATCGAGATTTTACCATACCCACCACGTCTAGAATCTCTTACTTTTTTACCATAAAAAGTAAGCACTCCATTTTTGGTATCGACCACATCGCTAGTATCAATAACTTTATCTTCTAGAGCCGCAGCCAAGGCCATCAACTTAAAGGTAGAACCCGGTTCGTGAGATTCCCAAACGGCATAATTTCGTTTTTCGTAGTAGGTTCCATTACCAGTTCTTGCCAAATTAGCGATTGCTTTAATCTCTCCAGTTTCGACTTCCATAACCACAGCACAGCCGTGATCGGCCTTATAGTGTTCTAATTGTTTAAGAAGTGCATGATGAGCGATATCCTGTATATTGACATCTATAGTGGTATAGACATCATATCCATCTTGAGGTTCAATTTCGTTATAATCGGCAATAGGTTTCCATTGGCCATTACCAATTTTTTGTTTAAGCCTTCTTCCATCCTTACCTCTCAAATACATTTCACCAAAGGCGCCATCTATACCAGCTCTAGTCACATTTCCATCTTCATCAAAGCGTTCATAACCTATAGAACGGTGAGCTATTCCTCCCATAGGGTGCTCTCGTTTGGTATTTTGTTCAACAATAAGCCCTCCTTTTATAGCACCAAGTTCCAACATTGGAAAATTTCGAAATCTGATATAATCAGAATACCCAAGATTTCGTGCTAACAGGTAATATCTATTTTTATTAGCCCGTGCTTTTCTGATTTTCTTTTGAAGAAGAGCAGAAGACTTTCCAGTAAATTTAGCCAAAGAATCACATAGCGGTTTCAAATACTTTTCAAAGGTTGAATTACTAGGCTGGACAGCATCGATACGGATATCATATTTAGGGACAGAAGTAGCCAACAAGCTTCCATCAGCAGAATAGACATTACCTCTATTAGCTGGGATTACCATTTCTTGAACTGTACGCTTCTCCCCCAACTGTCTATACTTATCCCCTTGAACAAACTGAATAACAAAAATCTTATACACCACCAACAACACGAAAACAAACATACAGCCTGCCACGAAGTAAATTCTATTAAGTATGTATTTTTCAGTTACAGCCACAGCTACTTTTGAGATTTAACAATTATTTTTTTTGGAGGGGTTACCGAAGGCACTATACCTTTTCCCGCCAGTTTTTTAGTAATATTAGATTCCATTTTCAACTGCATCAATTTAGAGCGTCCATCTAAAAAAGCCGAACGCAATTCTTTAACCTCATTATTCAATCGAGCAATTTCGTGCACTTTTTTATCAGCACTATGAGAACTTGCAATCATAATGATAGCAAGTATCGAAATAAAAATAATGAGCCTCCAATTTTTAAAGGCATCATCACTCACAAGGAACTTACCTTTTAAAATATCGTAAACACTCTTTTTCATAATCTTTCAGCGATTCTCAATTTTGCACTACGCGCTCTATTATTATTTTCTATTTCCTTTTGAGTAGGTACGATAAGCTTAGACACTTTTTTAAAAGGGACTTCAAAGTTCCCAAACATATCTCGTTCTGGTTCTCCCTCAAACATTCCATTTCTTATAAATCGTTTTACCAATCTATCTTCTAGAGAGTGATAAGAAATCACACTAAGCCTTCCTCCTTTTTTTATAACCTCAGGAGTTTGTAGTAGCAATTCCTTAAGAGCTTCAAGCTCTTGATTCACCTCAATACGAATAGCCTGATAGATTTGAGCCAAGATTTTATTTTCTCGTCTAGGAGGCAAAAAACGTTTTAACACGATTTTCAACTGCTCTGTAGTTTCTATCGCAGCTTGCTTTCTAGCACTCACTATAGTTCTTGCCATTACAGGCGCCTGCTTTAGTTCTCCATACTGCCAAAACACTTGTCGCAATTGATTTTCCTCATACTCATTAATCACATGATAAGCAGACAGCTTACTTCTTTGATCCATCCGCATATCGAGCTGAGCTTCAAAGCGTGTTGAAAACCCTCTTTCCGCCACATCAAATTGATGAGACGACACTCCAAAATCAGCTAAAATCCCATCAACTTCCTTTACTCCATAAAACCTTAAAAACCGTTTTATGTACCTAAAATTCTCATTAATCAACACAAATCTATCGTCATCAATCGCATTACTCACAGCATCTTTATCTTGATCAAAAGCAAACAATCGCCCTTCTTTTCCAAGGCGTTTTAAAATCTCCCGACTATGCCCACCACCCCCAAAGGTGACATCAACATAGACCCCATCAGGCTTGATATCAAGCCCATCTACTGTTTCATTTAACAATACCGGATTATGATAATTCATCGTCAATATTATCTTGTCCCATTACTTCCTCGGCCAACTCAGCAAAATCAACAGCTGCATCATCAATGACCTTTTCATACTTTTCTTTGTCCCATATCTCAATAATGTTTACCGAAGCAGACACCACAATCTCCTTAGTAATTCCGGAAAATGCTACAAGATCTTTAGGGATAAGCAAACGACCAGCAGCATCCACTTCCACCATCTTCACTCCCGCTGTAAATCGTCTTATAAAATCGTTGTTTTTCTTTTTAAACCTGTTTAACTTATTCACTTTAACCATTAGATCTTCCCACTCTTTCATTGGATACAACTCCAAGCACTGTTGAAAGACGGCACGCTTCAACACAAAGCCATCCTGAACAACTGAAGCCAACTGCTTTTTTAGCGCAGAAGGCAACATCAGCCTGCCCTTCACATCCACTTTGCATTCATATGACCCAATTAAAGCGTTCAAAATGATAGTTTTACAGTATTAACGATTATAATTCAAATATATTGAAAATATTACCACATTTTACCACTTTATCCCACTTTTGTTGATAACTTATATAAAAAAGCAACAAACAAGCCCTCGCACCACATTCAATCAACTGTAAAACAACCATTTAAAACTTATCAAAAAATCCCAAGTTAAAACTGTGAAAAACTCAATCAACTAAGCCTTTGAAAAAATCTTCAAATATCAAGGAAATAACTATATTTGTTATCCGAATGACTACTTATACATGAAGCACCTTCTAAAAACAGAACAAAATTACAAATACATAGAAGTAGGAGAAGGCACTCCCATAATCGTTTTACATGGTTTGATGGGAGGCTTGAGTAATTTTGATGCTGTCACCAAACATTTTAGCACTAAGGGATACAAAGTCATTATCCCTGAGTTGCCTATTTACACTAAACCTTTACTAAAAACCAATGTAAAGAGTTTTGCCAACTACTTATACAAGTTTATTGAATACAAGGGATTGAACGATGTCATCTTATTGGGCAATTCGTTAGGCGGTCACATAGGATTATATCACACCAAGTTATATCCTGAAAAAGTAAAAGCCTTAATCTTGACAGGAAGTTCGGGGTTGTATGAAAGTGCTATGGGAAGCGGATACACCAAACGCAGTGACTATGAAGTCATTAAAAAGAAAGCTCAAGAGGTATTTTACGATCCAAAGATTGCTACAAAAGAAATTGTAGATGAGGTTTATGAGACGGTCAACGACAGAAACAAGTTGATAAAGACCTTAGCAATCGCCAAGAGCGCCATAAGACACAATATGGCAAAGGATTTGCCAAACATCAAAACGCCAACCTGTATTATTTGGGGAAAAAATGACACAGTCACTCCTCCTGAAGTAGCTGAAGAATTCCACGAGCTTCTACCGGACTCTGATTTATATTGGATAGACAAGTGCGGACACGCTGCTATGATGGAACATCCGGAGACCTTTAACTCCATTCTTGAGAGTTGGCTCAACAAACGACATTTCTAAACCATTGATATGCTAATAAAGACGGCCGAATTTGTAATGAGCAATTCTGAAGTTGCCAAATGCCCTAAAGATTTGCTACCCGAATACGCCTTTATTGGACGTAGTAATGTTGGGAAATCTTCACTGATTAATATGTTGACCAACCGCAAGAGCTTAGCAAAAACTTCGGGAAAGCCAGGAAAGACACAGCTCATCAACCACTTTCTTATTAATAAAAACTGGTTTTTAGTTGATTTGCCTGGTTATGGTTATGCCAAAGTATCCAAGAGCGCTAAGAAGAAATTTCAAAAGTTTATTACAAATTATTTTGAAAAGCGTCAGCAACTGCTTTCAGCCTTTGTCTTGGTAGATATCAGGCACGAGCCGCAACCTATAGACATGGATTTTATGGCTTGGTTGGGAGAGAACGGCATTCCATTCTCTATTATTTTTACTAAGGCAGACAAATTAAAGCCCAAAGCTATTGAGCGACATGTAGAGTTATATTCACAAGAGATGTTAAAGATATGGGAGAGTATGCCCAATTATTTTGTAACCTCTTCAACCAAGGGGTTGGGACGCGATGAAGTGCTTCAATATATAGAAGACACAAATACAGAGATAGCGGCTATAAAGCAAGAATTAAAATAGAAATCATGTTGGTAGATTTTATGATTATTGGGGCAATGAAATCTGCTACAACACACCTAAGTGAAGCCTTATCATCACATCCTGACATTTGTTTTAGCACTCCGAAAGAAACCAACTTTTTTTGTGACGAACATTGGCGCGACAAACTCGATAGTTATCACAATTGTTTTAAGAATCAAGCGGCATTATATGGTGAAGGTTCTACCAATTATAGCAAGTACCCCGTTTACAACCCTAACCTTCACGAAGATTTATATTCCTACAATCCCGATTTAAAATTCATTTATATCGTCAGGCATCCATTAGATCGTATTCGGTCTCATTACATACATGCTTACAAAAGAGGTTTTGAGAGTAAAAACATCAACCAAGCCATAAAGATAAACCCTCATTACCTTCTGGTTACACGATATTCGAGTCAGATTAAGCCCTATATAAATCGTTTTGGGAGGCAACAGGTTAAGATTATTTTTTTTGAAGACTACATTACCGCTCCACAAGAACATTATGATGCTATATGTAAATTTTTGGATATACCCACTATCAGTCTAGATTTATCTAAATTAAACAAAAACAGCAGTAGGCAAAAAAACATTAGGCACAAAAAATTTGACTCTCCCAAAACCTTCAAGGACAAGCTATTAAAAGGAATAAATATCATAAAATCTCAATTTAGAGATGTGGATTTAAAAGACGAAGCCACATTAGATGCTGAGACCAAGGCATACATTATTGAGTCATTACACTCGGAGGTGGAAGCCTTAGAATTGCTTACAGGCAGAGATCTTTCGCATTGGAAACATTAAGTTTTTACATCCAAAGCATCTCTAAGTGCATTACCCATAAGCATAAAAGCCATGACTAGAATCATAATACACAGTCCAGGAATTATGGCTAAATAAGGTTTTCCAAGTATAATGTAGCTATAATGATCTTTGATCATAGCTCCCCAACTAGCCATAGGAGGTTGTGCCCCTATACCTAAGAAGCTCAGTCCGCTTTCAATAAGTATAGCAGCGGCAAAATTGGCTGCCGAAATCACAATTATTGGCGCCATAATATTGGGCAAAATATGTTTTACAATGATTCTATAATCGGTAAAACCTAAAGCTTTGGCAGCGGTAACGTATTGCATTTTTTTAATTCCCATAACCTGCCCTCTAACCACTCTAGCGACTTCAACCCACATAGTAAGACCAACAGCTATGAAGACTTGCCAAAAACCTTTCCCGAGAGCTAGAATAATAGCAATCACCAACAACAATGTAGGTATAGACCAAGTTACATTGATTAAAAACATAATGATAGTATCAACTTTCCCTCCGAAGTACCCAGCCATACTTCCCATAATAATACCGATAACTAACGAAATAAAGACCGCAACAAAACCAATAGAAAAAGAAATTCTAGCACCAATAAGCACTCTACTCAAATAATCTCTACCGTATTTGTCGGTACCAAAAACAAACGTTCGTTGTTGAATATATTTTGAAAACTCTTTATTAGGAAAACGGTCTAAACTAACGTTTTTCACTACACCTTTCAAGCCATCAGAGGCATATTCGGTATAAACTAAATCATTCTCTTCGAGATAGTAATCAGTAATAGGTATTTCTGTATCAGCAGATTTTTCCCCAAATAGCCATTTAGAAAAGACAGATTGATTGCTATTATCTTCGGAAGGGATTGTTAGCATCATAACCTTAAATCCAGGTTTTTTGGAATGAATGGTAAGATGCATTTGATTGGCGTTTTGGGTATTGTCTGGAGCAACAACATAAGCAATTATTGCCAAGACACCAATAAGTACAATTATCCAAAAACTGAAAACGCCCCAAAAGTTTGATTTAAACTTTTGAAGCGCAAGTTTTGTTAATGAGACATTGGTATTCCTCACGTTTTAGTCCTTAACGTTTGTAGCAACTTTATGTTTGATATCGTAAGCTATTTTCAAGTCATTCAAGACATGTATAGCTTCTTCTACATAAACATCTTTACTTAAACTTTCGTGCCAACGCTCTCGCTTTTGTTTTAGGATAGAGTCTTTTTCCATTAATGTCATTTCATAAGGCAGGGACTTAAAAGTCAAATTAGTTTTATACTCTGAAAGTTCATCAAATTTTTCTGCTTCTTTTTCATTAGCTTCCAAATCTGCTTTATAATCTTCGTATTTAAGAGAATACACTTCACGGTCTCTCATTTTTTTGATCCATTTAGCATTGGCATCAATCAATTTAAGCTGGTGGTTTTCAGCCATACGCTTTTTGCTTTTTTCAATGGTAGCTTCATAGTCATAATAATTTTCCCAAACTTCATAATCAACAGCATCAATTCTGTCCCAAGGCAGAGGGTTTTCCTGATCTTTTTCACCTATATTGATATAGCTATATCTATCAGGAACAACCACATCACTTTTAACTCCTTCCAGTTGTGTAGAACCTCCATTGATACGGTAGAATTTTTGGGTGGTATATTTCAAGGCTCCCATATCTCCATTAGAACTATTTCTTACTATACGATTTAAGTCTAATACATTTTGTACTGTTCCTTTTCCATAAGTTTGTTTACTTCCGATAATGATAGCACGTTTATAATCTTGCATAGCTGCAGCAAGAATTTCGGAAGCAGATGCCGACAATTCGTTCACGAGAATTACCAATGGACCATCCCAAACAATTGAGGAATCTTCATCTTTCAATACTTTTTTACTTCTATTGGAAGATTTCACTTGCACAATAGGGCCATCTTTAATGAAGAGTCCTGCCATATCAACAACGGTAGGCAATGAACCACCACCATTATTACGCAAGTCTAACACTAATCCTTCCATACCTGCTTGCTTCAATCTAATGATTTCTTTTTTGATATCAGAAGCCGCATTACGGTTGTTGTAATCATCAAAATCGACATAAAACTTAGGCAAGTTTATGACCCCGAAGATTTTTCCATTTTTTTCTACGGTAGCCGATTTGGCATAAGTTTCTTCAAGTTCAACAATATCTCGAGTTATGGTAATATCTTTGATAGTTCCATCTACTTTTTTTAAGGTCAATGTTACTTTAGTTCCTTTAGGACCTTTTATAAATTTTATAGCATCGTCCAATCGCATTCCAACGATGCTCACAGCTTCGGTTTCCCCTTCTTGTTTTACTTTCATAATTTGATCTCCAACTTCCAATTCATTTTGTCTCCAAGCAGGCCCTCCGCTTATAACTTCATTTACTATAATAGCATCCATTTTTTTCTGCAATCTAGCACCGATACCTTCAAAATTTCCAGACATAGAGACGTCAAATCGATCTTTATCTTCAGGGGCGAAATAAAAGGTATGTGGGTCAAATTCTTCAACAATAGCATTGATATAAACCGAAAACCAATCTTTACGTTGTCTATCTTCTATAAAATCATACAATTCGTTAAGAGAATTTAATGTTGACTCTCTTGCCTCCTGCTCCAACTCTGCTTTAGTTTTAATTTCTTTATTTTCGTTGGATTCATTTTTTTCTTGTTGTTCTATTAAGTCGTTATAATTAGCAATAGTAGAAAACTTGAGTTGTTTTCTCCAGCGTTCTTTCAGTTCTTTTTTGCTCTTTGCATAATCTAAAGCTTCATAATCGGTTGAAAAGATTTCATTTTTAGAAAAATCAAAAGGTTTTCCTAAGATTTCTTCATAAATAACTTTAGATTCTTCTATACGCTTTAACAAACGCTCATAAGTAAGATTAAAGAAAGTGAGGTCGTAATTAATCAATTGATCATCGATTTTGTTTTTGTATTGTTCAAATTCTTTGATATCACTTTCATAAAAATATCTTTTATAGGGGTCTAATTGCTCCAAATAGTCTTCAAATACAGCCACAGAGAATTCATCGTCTATGGTTTTAGGATTAAAATGATCTTCTTCCAGCACATATGCGATAAGCTGAATGAGCAATTTATCTTTATTAGGGTCGTCAAATTTTTTGGTAGTAAAACTGCATGAAGCAAATGCCAGCAACAAAACCAAAAGCAGTATTTTAAAATTCCTTTTCATCATATCTTTCATAATTATGGTTTGGGGGATTATGCTATAATAACACTACTAAAGTAACAGAAAAAACTGTGCCATTAAAATATGGAGCTAATAATTTTTTGTTAAAGCAGCACTAATGAGGTTTCATTATGTTTTGCATATATTAGCGACAATATAAAAAACTTCGATTAATTATGTCTAACAAACCCTTAATTTTAGTAACTAACGATGATGGTATAACTGCACCGGGCATCAGAACCTTGATATCGGTCATGCGAGAATTGGGAGATGTTGTGGTTGTAGCCCCCGACAGTCCACAGAGTGGCATGGGTCATGCCATTACTGTAAATTCTACTCTATTTGTAGAACAGGTAACACTAAGTGATGGCCCTCAAAAGGAATACAGTTGTTCGGGCACACCGGTAGACTGCGTCAAGTTGGCTGTAAAACAAATTTTGGGGAGACGTCCAGATCTTTGTGTATCAGGAATCAATCACGGTTCAAATTCTTCAATAAATGTTATTTATTCAGGAACTATGAGTGCCGCTATAGAAGCTGGTGTTGAAGGGATTCCAGCCATAGGTTTTTCGTTATTAGACTATAATTGGAATGCCGATTTTGAACCCTGTAAAGCTTTTGTAAAGCGCATTGCAGAAAATGTTTTAACAGAAGGTCTGCCAGAGGGTGTTGTATTGAACGTTAACATTCCAAAAATGAAAAAAGAGCAAATTAAAGGCATCAAGATTTGCCGACAAGCTAAGGCTAATTGGGAAGAAGAATTTGACAAGCGTCAAAATCCTCAAGGTCGAGATTATTATTGGCTTAGTGGGAAATTTGTAAACTTAGACAAAGGTGAAGACACTGACGAATGGGCTTTGGCCAACGGTTATGTATCTGTTGTACCAGTTCAATTTGATTTAACGGCTCATCATTGCATTCAGAACCTCAACACATGGAATTTTGAAGTTTGATTTTGAGCTCATATTAAGCTTTATTACTAATTTTACGTTACATTATTTATAAAAATAGCTTGAGGTGAAATATTATATCATAGCGGGAGAAGCTTCAGGAGATTTGCATGGTTCTAATCTAATGAAGGCATTACAGGAGATTGATGTACATGCACAATTTAGATTTTGGGGAGGAGATTTGATGCAATCTGTAAGCGACAATTTGGTAAAGCATTATAAAGACCTTGCGTTTATGGGATTTATGGAGGTTGTTATGAACCTAAGAACCATAAGCAAGAATTTAAAGTTTTGTAAGCAAGATATTGCTGCGTTTAATCCTGATGTGATTATTTTTATCGATTACCCGGGTTTTAATATGCGTATTGCCAAATGGGCAAAAGCAAAGGGGTTCAAGACACATTATTATATTTCACCTCAGATATGGGCATGGAAGGAAAACCGTATCAAAGCTATTAAGCGCGATGTTGATGAGATGTATGTTATCCTTCCTTTTGAACGAGAATTTTATGAAAACAAACATGATTTTCATGTTCATTTTGTAGGTCATCCTCTTATAGATGCCATAGCATCGAGACCTCAAATAGATGAATATGAATTCAAGGCAGAACATCAGCTCAACAAAAAGCCAATCATCGCCTTACTTCCAGGAAGCAGAAAACAAGAAATCAAAAAAATGCTTTCGGTAATGTTGAGTGTTATCAATGATTTTCCAGAATATCAATTTGTAATTGCAGGAGCACCGAGTCAAGATTATGACTTTTACAAGCCCTTTATTTCGAATCACAACGTAGGTTTTGTAAGCAACAAAACTTACGATTTATTAAGTGTATCGTATGCTGCTTTGGTAACTTCTGGTACAGCTACATTAGAGACAGCCCTATTTAAAGTCCCAGAAGTAGTTTGTTATAAGGGCAACTGGATTTCTTATCAAATAGGGAAGCGTTTGGTGAAGCACATCAAGTACATTTCACTTGTCAATTTGATTATGGATAAGGAAGTCGTAACTGAGCTTATTCAAAACGATTTTAACAACACACGGTTAAAACAAGAGCTTCAACGTATTCTTGAAAATGGTGAGCGTGAAAATCTTTTCTTAAACTATTATGAATTAGAAAAGAAGTTAGGAGGAAAAGGCGCCAGTAAAAAAACTGCAAATCTTATATACAAAACAACACATAGATGAAGCGATTCTTATTAGTATTAGTTTCCTTACTCATTCTGAATAGCTGTAAGTCTAAAAAAACGGCAAGCCGTAAGCACACAGCCAAGACTGTAAAAGTTAGTCACAAGACACTCAACACAAAAGCTGAAAGCATTATAGACTATGCGAGAACTTTTGAGGGAGTACGCTATAAATATGGTGGCAATAGTAGACGAGGCATGGACTGTTCGGGTTTAGTTCATACCGCTTTTCAAAAAGAAGACATTGTATTGCCAAGAACAACTTCGGGATTGTCAAGTCAAGGGCATTGGGTAGACGTCAAGAATTTACAAAAAGGAGATCTTGTATTTTTTGCCACTCGCAAAAACAGTCGGAAGATTAATCATGTGGGCATTGTTACTTATGCTAATAATGGACGAGTAGAATTTATTCACGCCTCCACAAGCAAAGGTGTTATCATTTCTTCATTAGCAGAGCGATACTGGTATTTTGCTTACGTACAAGGCAGACGTGTTTTATAATATGCTTTTTTTTAGTAACTTTCAGTGTGAAGTTGCTAAATTTTACCATAATTAAACTCACATTATGTTTTATTATTGGGGTTTTGGCATCACATTTCCTCAATGTTTCTTTATTGCCTTCATTAAGCTTAACAATTGTATTGGTTATAAGTTTAGGTATTTATAATGTTTTTCTTAAAAAATCATTTAAAAGAGACCTCGGTTTTGGTGTTTTAACATTTTTATCAACCATAAGTTTGGGTATTATGGTTTACAACATACATTACCAGCCCAATTTTCCTAAACACTATACAAGACAACTTTATTTTGACAAATCATCCTCAAAAAGATTAAGTTTTAAAATTTTAAAAATTTTGAAACCTTCAACCTTTCACAATAAATACCTTGTAAAACTAATTCGCATGGATGACAAGGCTGTTAAGGGCAAACTTCTTCTTAATGTTGCAAGAGACAGTACCACACCTTCTTATCATGTAGATGACATTTTTGTGGCCAACACTTTACTTCACCCTATCCCTCCCCCAAACAATCCAGGACAATTTGACTACAAATCCTATTTAGAAAAACAATATATATACCATCAAATCTTTTTGGAAGATTATGAGAGCTTAAAAATAGACTCTACTACGCATACAATATTTGGATTAGCAGCAAATTTACGTCAACACATCAATCATAAACTTCAACAATACAACTTTAAGTCAAGTGAATTGGCCATTATCAATGCTTTGTTACTTGGTCAACGTCAAGATATTGATAGAGACACCTACAATAATTATGTCAACGCTGGAGCTATACATATTTTAGCTGTTTCTGGTTTGCATGTTGGTGTCCTTATGCTGTTGCTTCAAGCTCTTTTGTTTCCTCTTTTATATCTAAAACACGGCAAGGTCATACGTATGATTCTGATAGTTGTTTTGTTGTGGTGTTTTGCCTTTATTGCTGGTCTATCGGCATCAGTAACTCGTGCAGTAACTATGTTTAGTTTGGTTGTCATAGCTATCAATTTGAAACGACGCACCAATATCTACAATACTATAGCCTCTTCAATATTTTTGTTGTTATTATTCAAACCTATGTTTTTGTTTGATGTTGGTTTTCAATTAAGCTACACCGCTGTACTGTCTATTATTTCCATCCAGCCTATGCTTTACAAATTTTGGAAGCCATCCAACAAGATTGCCCATTTTTTTTGGAGCATCTTCACAGTTACTTTGGCAGCACAATTTGGTGTAGCTCCAATTGGCTTATATTATTTTCATCAATTTCCAGGCTTATTCTTCATTTCCAATTTAGCTATAATACCAGTATTAGGAATAATTTTAGGATTGGGGATTTTGGTTATTGTTTTGGCGTTGTGCAATCTACTTCCCGATGTATTAGCTTCAGGCTACGGAGGTATTATTTATTACATGAATAGACTTGTCGAATGGGTATCTAATCATGAAGCCTTTATATTCAAAGATATATCATTGAGCTTATTTCAGCTTATTACTTGCTATTTTTTAATCTTTTCATTAGTTCAATATTTAAATCACAAAACTTATCGAACAGTTCTTATGGTTTTGTTTGGTATTATCGGAATTCAAATGTCTTATTTTTACAACACCTTTAACAATAAAGGGGACGCATTAATAATTTTCAATAGAAACAGACACACTATCATAGGTCAAAAACAAAATAGAACTCTCATTTTGCATCATGATTTAGATAGTATTTCCTACAGCACTTCAAGTTTTTTAAAGGACTATAAAACAAATCATTTTATAAACAAGATAGAAGAAGATAGTCTTCGATTGATTTACGAAATAAATAATAAGTTTATGCTGGTTGTGGATAATTTAGGTATTTACAACACAAAAAGCGCCCCCATAGATTTTGTTTTATTAAGGCAATCTCCACGGATTAATCTTAATCGTCTTATTGACTCACTAAAGCCAAACATTATTATTGCTGATGGCAGCAACTACATGAGTTATGTAGAGCGTTGGAAACAGACTTGTTTAAAACGAAAACTCCGTTTTCACCATACAGCTAAAAACGGAGCATTTATTGTAGAATAAAACTTTTTATTTATTCACTGAATTCAGGTTTAAAAGCCGTGTAATAATTATTAAAGTCTTCTTGTGTTTTCATATTTTTATGTTCATCGTTTTTGAACATTTTCAGATACAATTCTATTTGCTGTGGTTTTTGATATCCTCTAATAGGAGAAATCAAATCCCCTGATTCATCAAAAAACACAATAGTAGGGTAAGCACTTACTTTTAGATATCGTGTTAATTCATGAACACTATTTCTGCGTTTAGCCAATTCGGGTTTGTAATTAGGATTGGTAAAGGTTTTACCATCATATTTTACTGTTGAATCGCCTTCAGCATTAAACTTAACAGCATAATAATGTTTGTTGACATAATTGACCACATCTTTGTTTTGAAAGGTATTTCTGTCTAACATTTTACAAGGGCCACACCAATTGGTATAAACGTCCATCATGATTTTTTTGGGTTGTTTTTTTTGCATCTCAAGAGCTTCTTCTAAAGTCACCCAATTAATTTCTTGTGCAATACTGGTCAGAGGTAGTAACAAGACCATTGCGATCATAAAAACTGTTTGTTTCATCTATTAATATTTTAATGGTTTATATTAATTAGTAAAACCTATAATCTTTTTGCTGTTAAAGAGTCAAAAAGGAATCATAGGAAATACATCATTACAATTTGTATCAAAACTTGTTCCTAACTTACAAAAAATGCTCCCCAAAGGAGCATTTTTGCGTATATTTTAACAATTTTTCGATTATCTAACACCGTGCATTAATTTTTTAAGCACAGGATTTAGTAAGATTGAAATAATTCCAACCCCTATAGGCACTAGTGTAAATATCAAAAAGAACGTTCCTAAAGAGTATTGTTGAGAAATTTTATCAATCATTCCTCCCATTGTACCTGCAGCTTTTTGTCCAACAGCAATGGCCAAATACCATACTCCAAACATAAAACCAATCATTCTTGCAGGAACAAGTTTACTCAAATAAGAAAGTCCTACAGGCGATAAACACAACTCTCCCATAGTATGGAACAAATAAGCTAGGATAAGAAACACCATACTTACAGAAGCCGTTTTAGCTCCAGGAGGTATACTTGAAGACCCATAAGATAGAATCGCAAATCCTAAGCCTAAAAGAATCAATCCAAGTCCGTATTTCATAGCTGCACTAGGGTTGTATTTACTTTCCCACCATTTTGAGAATAAAGGAGCTAAAGTGATAATGAAAAATGAATTTAAAATTCCAAACCAAGTCGCATCAACTTCATTACCTGCTTGGGAGAATTTATCTACCAATCTAAAAATGACCAAATACCATATTCCAACAAAAGCTAACATTAAAATAATGTTAGACAATGCGATTTTTTTGAAGGTTTTCTTACTTAATAAGAATAGTACCCATGTAATAATCATTAGAGGCACGGTGGTTAATAGCGCATCAATAATTTTAAAAATCATTGCAGCCGAACCGTCAAGAGTTCTATCTGTATAATCTCGAGCAAATAGCGTCATTGACCCGAGTGATTGTTCAAAAAATGCAAAGAAAAATACAGTAAAAGAACCAAA
>Ga0055584_100001471_pt1 | contig 23117 bp, 25 predicted proteins | sample OSDHelmetaG_FD_58716 | JGI IMG/M metagenome (GOLD analysis project Ga0055584, IMG submission 58716) | Pelagic marine sediment microbial communities from the LTER site Helgoland, North Sea, for post-phytoplankton bloom and carbon turnover... | ecosystem: Environmental > Aquatic > Marine >...
CGCAATTTGCGTTGTGAACCCGACACCCATTCTACGGAGAGTAGCACGTAGAACAAGACGTACACGAAATTCTCACTCATTCGCCCAAATTTTCGAAGTCCTCGAAGGCTGGGCGAATGATTTCATAGTTTAACGAAGAAGATTACAGATTGGCGTCTAGAAACGCTGCCAGCTGTGATTTCGACACGGCCCCCACTTTCGTGGCTTCGACATTTCCGTTTTTGAATAGCATCAATGTGGGGATCCCACGGATGCCATATTTCGGTGGTGTCGCTGGGTTTTCGTCAATGTTCAGCTTTGCGATCTTGACTTTACCTGCGTATTCTTCGGCGATCTCTTCGAGCACTGGCGCGATCATTTTGCAAGGACCACACCATTCAGCCCAATAGTCGACTAAGACAGGTTGTTCGGAATTAAGCACGTCCGGTTCGAACGCGTCATCCGTAATATGGATTATGTTATCACTCATGCTTGTCTAACAACTCCGACAGGCGCATTAGCGGCCATTTGAGCGGAATTGAGCGAGCTTTTCAAGCCCGTTATGAATTCCTTACCAGGCAGAATAATTTTTCATGTCCGAACAACTACTTACAGAACTCACTTTTCGCCAACTTCCAATCCGCGAGGAGATTCTGAGGGGACTCAGCGCAGCTGGGTTCGATTATTGCACTCCAATTCAGGCCGCAGCGCTGCCAAGAGCGCTCTCGGGCCTAGATGTCGCGGGCCAAGCGCAAACAGGTACTGGCAAGACTGCCGCGTTTCTTCTCGCGACGATGAACTTGTTGCTAGAATCTGAGCCGCTAGAAACCCACGAAGAGGGTAATCCGCGGGCACTTATTTTGGCACCTACGCGTGAATTGGCGATACAGATTGCTAAAGATGCTGATGTGTTTGGCGCCCACACGGGCTTGCGTTGTGGCGTGGTGTACGGCGGCACGGGCTACGAATCACAACGCACTATGGTCGCCAACGGCTTGGACATCCTTATGGGGACGCCTGGGCGGGTGATCGATTATTTCCGCCAAGGTGTATTTAACCTCAAGGGCGCGCAGGTGATGGTCTTGGACGAGGCCGATCGTATGTTTGATCTTGGTTTCATCCGCGACATTCGTTTTTTGCTGCGCCGTTTGCCACCCGCGAATCAGCGCGTAAACATGCTTTTCTCCGCGACGCTATCGCATCGTGTGACGGAACTTGCTTACGAGCACATGAATGAGCCGGAGCTCGTGAATGTGTCACCCACAAGTGTTACCGTCGAGAACGTAACGCAGGTTCTATATCACGTCTCCAAAGAAGAGAAGATTGGCCTGCTGCTGGGCTTGCTGAAGTCCCTGGAAGTGACTCGCACGATCGTATTCGTCAATACCAAGCGCGGTGCCGAGATGGTGACGGACTTCCTGAATGCCAACGGCTACGAGGCCGATGTGCTGTCAGGCGATGTGCCACAGAAAAAGCGCCTACGCCTACTAGAACGCTTCCAGGCCGGCGAATTGCCAGTGCTGGTCGCAACCGATGTTGCTGCACGTGGCTTGCACATTGCGGATGTGACGCATGTATTCAACTTCGACCTTCCGCAAGATGCAGAGGACTACGTTCATCGCATCGGGCGTACTGCTCGGGCCGGGGCTAAAGGTGCCGCGGTTAGTTTCGCGTGTGAAGAGTTTGTGTTCTCGCTAGAGGAGATACATGCCTACATTGGCACTGATATCCCGGTCGAGGCTGTCACAGATGAAATGATTGTTAAGCCAAACGTGCCGCCACGTCGGCCGCGTAAACCGCGCACCGATGGCCCGGGCAGGCGCCCACCAGGTAATCGGTCTCGACGACCGCGCAGCTAGCGCAATTTGGTGACACGCCCCTTAAGCCTAGCGTTTATCGACGCACAGTCGAATCAACGCTGCGGTGGCAAGACTTGCGCTAGCCAACCGGCGATATCACCTATCTCCTGCGGTGACAATGCATGCTCAATCGGATAGGCGTGCCAGTCTACGTGGTAGCCTGACTGCGCAAGATGGCTCCTCGAACTTTGCGCCAGCTGTAGCGGCACAACTGTGTCAAAGGTGCCATGCGCCATGAATATTGGCACCGGTTTGTTGGCTGGGTGTGCTTCAACATCGGTTAGTTCTGGCAATGGCATATATGTCGATAGCGCCATTACACCGGCAAGCGCTGACGGATAGCGAACTCCGGTGTGTAGCGCGATTGCGCCACCTTGGGAAAATCCTGCCAGCACGATTCGTGATGCCGGGATGCCTTTTTCTAGCTCCGCGTGGATGAGTTTTTGCACCGTCGCTTCGGAATCGCGCACGCCAAGCGCATCTGCGCGCCGATTGATGTCCGTTGAAATAATGTCGTACCACGCGCGCATGACCATGCCGTTGTTGATCGTGACCGCGCGTTTGGGCGCGTTTGGGAATACGAAACGGGTGTATTTTTTGACCGCTCCAAGCATCGGCACAACCGGCTCGAAGTCATGTCCGTCAGCCCCCAGGCCATGGAGCCAAATCACGCTTGCGGTGGTCTTGTCGGTAGGTTCGACAATAATTGGGGCGGCAGATTCCGGCATGAGTTAGGTTCTTCAGTCGCTGAGCAGGGTGTTTCAATCGTAACCCACGATGCCCGTTGATGGGTGTGATGATGGGTCGATTTGTGCGCAGTTTTGCTTGTTACGAGCGAAAACGTGGCTGCAGGCCAGCGAACAGATATACTTGCGCTCGGAACAAAACATGGCCGGCGACTGCGGGCAATTTGGCTAGAGGTTTGGATTATGGACAAGCGCCGACGTCGTGCACTGACGCTACTATTGGCTTCCGCCGCTGCGGTTGTCACGGGTTGCGGTCAAAAAGGTCCACTGTATCTGCCTGAAGAAAAGCTTGAAGAGCTTAAGAAGAAGCGCAAATTAGCTGCTTCTCCGCGTGCAAGTAAGACTGCGTAGCACGCGCATTTAAATCTTGCTGCGGTGATTTGCCCCAACTCGGGCAAACAGCCAAGGCTTTAAGTTGTGAGTTAGCGTTAGCATAGTTGTGTTGCTTGACGCCTCGGTAACTTAGTTTTGGTGGCTTGTTGCTGCTCGTTTCATTTCAGTTTTCCACACAACACAGGACCCAAGCCGATGGATCACTTCCAGCGTGTTGGTCGCGACATGTACGCCGAGAATGTGCCGCTTGTAGACATTGCGGATGCGGTCGGGACGCCTTGCTATGTGTATTCCAGGGCGACCTTGGAGCGCCACTGGCGCGCTTTCGATGACGCTATGGCGGGCTCGGAGCATCTTGTCTGTTACGCCGTAAAAGCGAACTCCAATCTTGCCGTTCTTGGCGTGCTGGCGGAGTTGGGTTCCGGTTTCGACGTAGTGTCTGTTGGGGAGCTGGAGCGTGTCCTGGTCGCCGGTGGTGATCCGTCCAAGATTGTCTACTCTGGGGTCGGCAAGACTCGCGCGGAAATGGAGCGCGCGCTCGAAGTTGGAATTCACTGCTTCAACGTAGAATCTGAAGCTGAACTCATTCGCTTAGACGAAGTTGCGCGTGCGCACTCGACCCAGGCCACAATTGCTGTGCGCGTAAACCCGGATGTGGACGCACATACCCATCCGTATATCTCGACCGGACTCAAACATAATAAGTTTGGCGTGAGTCACGAAGATGCGCCTCGCATTTATGCGCGCGCGGCGGAAATGGCAGGGATTCGAATTTCTGGTATCGCGTGCCACATTGGCTCCCAACTCACTGACTTGACGCCCTTCGTTGATGCGCTGGACCGCTTACTTATGCTGGTCGATTCGCTCGAAAACACCGGCATTGTGTTCGAGCACTTGGATATTGGCGGCGGCCTAGGTATTCGCTACAAAGACGAACAGCCGCCGGAACCCGCGGCCTACGCAGCGGCTATTCGTGCACGTCTAGCGTCACATCTGGGGAGTCGCAAATTAGCGGTACACATGGAGCCGGGGCGCGCGATTGCCGGAAATGCTGGCGTGTTAGTCGTTAGTGTCGAATACATTAAGCCCGGTGAAGAGAAGAATTTTGCTATCGTCGATGGCGCCATGAATGACTATATTCGCCCGGCCCTATACCAGGCTTGGTGCGAAATACTTAACCTTGAAGCACGCGACGGCACGCCATCGAGTTATGACGTCGTGGGACCGGTGTGCGAGTCTGCGGATTTCCTTGGAAAAGACCGTGAGTTGGTGGTGCGCGCCGGCGATCGTTTGCTGGTGCGTTCCGCTGGTGCGTACGGATTCGGCATGGCATCGAACTACAACTCGCGCCCGCGCCCGGCCGAGGTTATGGTCGATGGCGATGCATTTCAGGTTGTTCGACCGCGCGAGGCAGTAAGTGATCTGTATGCGACAGAAGCCTTGCTGCAGCCCAGACCCAGTGCTGGCATAAGCGCGTGAACGTGCCTGAGTCGGACGCCGCCTTGGCACCTGCGCTCGCGGCGCCAACTGTTGGCACTGCGCGCAAGGCGGTTGCGCTGATCTCTGGCGGCCTTGATTCGATGCTGGCCGTGCGGGTCGTGCAAGAGCAAGGCATTCATGTCGAAGGCTTAAACTTTTTTACCGGCTTTTGCGTGGAAGGGCACACTCATGCCATCCGTAAAACCGATTCCGCCCGGCCGAAGCGCAACAACGCACTGTGGGTGGCGGAGCAACTTGGGATCAAACTTCACATCATTGATGTTGTTGAACAATATAAAGACGTAGTGCTGAATCCGCGCCACGGTTATGGCGCGCACATGAATCCTTGCCTAGATTGCAAAGGCTTCATGGTGCGCCAAGCGCACGATTGGATGCTGGCGCATAACTTCGACTTCATTATTACCGGCGAAGTCATTGGTCAAAGACCGATGTCTCAGCGCAGTAAAACCATGCCAGTAATCGCGCACGAGTCGGGCGCTGGTGACCGTTTGTTGCGACCGTTGTCAGCGCAATTTCTTCCGGCGACCTTGCCAGAGCGTGAAGGTTGGGTCGATCGGGAGCGCTTACATGCTTGGCATGGCCGCTCACGTCGTCCGCAAATCGAACTGGCGGCGCGCTTTGGCTTCGACGAGTATGCGCAACCGGCCGGCGGCTGCTGTTTTTTGGCCGATAAAAATTACACGGTTAAGTTAAAAGACCTGTTTCGCTCACGCCGTGGTCGGCGTTATGAGTTGGACGACATCATGCTGCTAAAAGTTGGACGCCACCTGCGCCCAGCACCCGGCTATAAACTCATCATCGCGCGCGAGGATGGCGAGAATAACTTCATGCGCGGTTACCGGCGCCAGTTTACCAGCCTGCGTTCGGTGAGCCATGCGGGGCCACTAGCACTCATAGATGGCGTTTTTGATGAGCAAGATTTGCTGCTTGCGGCGCGCATAACTGCGCGCTTTTGCCAAGGACGCGATGAGCAATCCGTTGAGGTCGAAATCGCAAGCCCTGCCGGCGCGGCACGAAATTTGATCGTGACTCCGCTGCGCTCAGATGAGGTGCAAAAGGAGTGGTACTTGTGAGTCGCAACGAGCTCGATGCGCGCAACTTGCTTTGCCCAATGCCAGTTATTCGCACCCAAGATCGTATCGCTGAATTAAACGATGGCGATACGTTGACGGTGCACGCAACTGACCCCGGCGCGCTCCATGATATTCCCGCGTGGAGTCGCATTCATGGCCATTTAGTTCTGGATGCGGCAACCGTCGGCGATGAAGTGCGCATACAGATTCGCGTGCGACGATGACTAGCGCGGTCAGCGCAGCCGAACGGCGCGCTATCACGCATCGAGTCACGCTCGCTGGTGCGGCCGTCGATGCAGTGCTCGGCATCTTGAAGCTGGCAGTGGGCTGGATGGCGCAGTCCCATGCATTAATTGCTGATGGCTTGCATTCACTGTCAGATTTAGCAACCGATGCCTTAGTACTACTGGCAGCTCGGCATGCCCACGCTGAACCTGATGATGAGCACCCCTATGGTCACGAGCGTATCGAAACGGCGGCCACGGTTGGGCTGGGTATAGCCTTAGTGGTGGTTGGGTTAGGGGTGGCAATAGATGCGGTCCGACGCCTGTTGCACCCGGAGTTATTACTCGCACCACAAGCTTGGGCAATCGGCGCTGCGCTGGTATCGATTATTGCCAAAGAGTGGGTATTTCGTTTTACCATTGCGGCTGCGCGCAAAATTAACTCAGGCATCCTCGCCGCCAACGCTTGGCATTCGCGTAGTGATGCTCTGTCGTCGCTGGTTGTGTGCGTGGGTTTGCTTGGGACTATGGCTGGCCTCAACTACGTGGACGCGCTGGCGGCATTGGTGGTTGGCGCGATGATCGCGCAGATTGGCTGGCAGTTCGCGTGGCACAGTATGCGAGAATTGATCGACACCGGTCTCGGTGATGATGAGCTGGAGACGATTCGTGAGACCATCTTAGCGATTCCCGGGGTTGGTTCTTTACACGAGCTGCGCACCCGCCGCATGGCTGCCAAGGCGCTCGTAGATGTGCACATCATTTTGTCGGATGCGCGCGTCAGTGTTTCTGAGGGCCACCAGATTAGTGAGCTGGTACGGGCACGCTTGATGCGCGCGCTAGACGCAGTATCAGACGTTATTGTGCATATCGATCCGGAGAATGACGAAGACGTTTCGCCTGGCGTGCACTTGCCGATGCGTGATGAGTTTAGAGTCCTGCTTGGCGCAATCTGGGGCGATCTCTGTACCGCAGCGACCCTCGACGCGGTTACCTTGCATTATTTGGGTGGGCACATACACATTGATGTGCACTTAGACATGCAGCCTAATGCCGATGTCAGCGATCTCGGTGCTCAATTAATTGCCGCCGCCGCAGCTGAACCCTTGATCGGCGAAGTGCGGGTTTTCGTGAATAGCGCCCCAAAGTAGTGCATAACTACGAGGCATGCACCATCGTGGTTCGGTTTGCGCTAGAGCTGCGCAGATGTTGCCGGCGTTAACTGGCTGGCGCACAGTGTTTATCCGGCACATTTCGTGGCCGTGTAGAAGTTAGAGATTATCTAAAAAGATCTTGTCAGACGACGGGCGACGGTCGCCGTTTCCCGCCGAGCGAATCACACCTTAAGCTGCAGCTTCGGCGCTGCAATCGTTTGTAATTTGAAGTCTTGATCTGGGAGACACGTATGACTGCAGAAAATATTCTGGTCCAACTCAAAGACGCGGATATCGAGTTCGTCGATCTGCGCTTTACCGACACTATCGGTAAAGAACAACACCTCACTATGCCTGCAAGTCAGATTGATGCGGATTTCTTTGATGACGGCAAGATGTTCGATGGCTCCTCCATTGCTGGCTGGAAAGGCATCAACGAATCCGACATGGTGTTGATGCCGGATGTCTCCTCCGTCGTGCTGGATCCGTTCAGCGAAGAAGCGACCATGAACATACGCTGCGACGTGCTGGAGCCAAGCACGATGCAAGGTTACGAACGTTGCCCGCGCTCCATCGCTAAACGCGCTGAGGCCTATCTGAAGTCCACTGGCGTGGCCGACTCGGCCTTATTCGGCCCAGAGCCTGAGTTTTTTGTATTCGACGATGTGCGTTGGGGAAACTCGATGCAAGGCGCGTTCTTCAAGGTGGATTCACAAGAAGCTGCTTGGAATTCTGAGCGCGCTTATGAAGAAGGCAATATGGGTCATCGCCCTGGCGTGAAGGGCGGTTATTTCCCGGTTCCTCCGGTCGATGCATTACACGATTTACGCGGCGCCATGTGTTTGGCGATGGAAGAGATGGGCATTGTCGTCGAGGTGCACCACCACGAGGTCGCAACCGCTGGGCAATGTGAAATTGGGACTGGCGCGAACACGCTAGTGCGCAAAGCTGATGAGATCTTGATGCTGAAGTATTGCGTGCAAAACGTTGCGCATTCGTTCGGCAAGACCGCTACATTCATGCCAAAACCCTTGGTTGGTGACAACGGTAGCGGCATGCACGTGCATCAATCATTGTCGAAAGGCGCCAACAATATTTTTGCGGGTGATAAATATGCGGGCTTGTCGCAAGAAGCGCTGTGGTACGTTGGTGGGATCTTCAAACATGCGCGCGCGCTAAACGCATTCACTAATGCCGGTACCAATAGCTACAAGCGTTTGGTGCCTGGTTTCGAGGCGCCAACGTTGTTGGCTTATTCAGCCCGCAATCGGTCTGCGTCGGTGCGTATTCCGCACGTTTCTAACCCCAAGGGCCGCCGCGTTGAAGTGCGTTTCCCGGATTCGAGCGGCAATCCCTATTTTATCTTTGCCGCGCTGATGATGGCGGGCCTTGATGGTATTAAGAACCAGATCGACCCAGGTGCGCCGCAAGATAAAGATCTGTACGACTTGCCGCCGGAAGAAGAGAAAAACATCGCAACCGTGTGTTCGTCACTTGACCAAGCGCTTGATGCTTTAGATCAGGACCGAGACTTCCTGACCGCAGGTGGCGTATTCACAAGTGATTCGCTAGACGCTTATATCGAACTCAAAATGGAGGAGGTGACACGCTTTCGAATGTCTACTCATCCAGCTGAATTCGACATGTATTACAGCCTCTAGAGACACGCCCTCGCTTGGTCTATTGCATAGCGTCCGCGCACGCGACTGGTGTCGCGCAGGCGCTATGCATAGGCTCCACAAGGAGCCTCGTGTTTGCGTGATCGCAGCGTCTGGAATCAGCTCGTTGTTGGCTTGGTAGTCGGGCTTAGCACAAATTATGTGCCGAGTGATATGAAGTAGGTCACCCGATCCAGCGGTCAAACAATGGTGTCGGGATCTGGGTTACGGCGGGAGTACTACAACCATGCGATGTTTGAGCGCGATAGTGCTTTTGGCACTGTGTATCGGTGCAAATGCACAGGTCTACAAAATAGTCGACAAGAACGGCAATGTGATCTTTTCGGACAAGCCAGCGCCAGGCGCCAAGGAAATCTACGTGCCGCCGGTGCAGACTTATTCCGTACCGAAGCCAAAGGTGGCGACGCCCGCGGCGGCTGCCAGCAAAAAGCCGGCCAATGCACCCGTGTCCTACAAAATTGCAATCTCCAGCCCAGCCGATGACGAGACTGTGCGCCAAAATGAAGGTGATCTCGCTATTAGTGTGCGGATCGAGCCCGATCTACGCGAGCCGGACAAGATTGAGTTTCTGATGGACGGTAAAGCAATTGGCAAGCCTTCCTCGGAAACCAGCACGGTCGTAAAATTGGTGCCGCGCGGGACTCACACTATTGGTGCGCGAATAATCGGTGGGCGTGGCGCGGTGCGAGCTACGGCCGCCCCGATAACCGTACACATGAAGCGCTTTTTCAGGAATCCTTAGGGAATTGCAAGCAATTGTGGCCCAAGAATTGCTTTGGTTTTGTCCATGAATCTTCTTGCCACAGGTCTACGATCCGCGTCCTACGCTGAATTGCCCGATATGTTCGAGCTCCTCAGCACCGCCGCTGTTGTGCTGGATGGACATTTCCGGCTAGTGCGACTCAATGCTTCAGCTGAGGCCCTGTTGGAACTCAGCACCAAGCAAACGCTAGGACATTTGCTCGCAGAAATATGGCCGAGCGGACTGACCCTGCAGAACATTGCGCGCCGATCCTTGGAAAGCCGCGGTGTCGTGAGCGATCGCGAATTGCCGATCCGCTTGATGTCCGGGCGCCAACTGACAGTCGATTGCACCGCGACGCCGCTGTCTGACTCCAGTGCGACCGCCGATCTCGGCGAAAGCGCGGTCGTGTTGGAGTTAGTGCACGTCGACCGAACGCTACGCATCAATCGTGACGAGCATCTGTTGGCGCAAAATGAAATCGCGAGAAATTTGGTCCGCGGTTTAGCCCACGAGATCCGTAATCCGCTAGGTGGTATTCGCGGTGCAGCACAGTTGTTAGAACGTGAGCTGCCCAACGCGGACTTGCGCGAATATACGCGCGTCATAATTGGTGAAGCAGATCGCTTGCAGCGTTTGCTCGATCGCTTGCTCGGGCCGCGAGCATTGCCTGAGTTACGTCAGGTTAATGTGCACGAGGTTGCTGAGCGAGTACTGGCGCTGCTTGAAGCCGAAGTGCCGACTAGCGTCTCGGTTGAGCGCGACTATGATCCCAGCCTGCCGACGATCGTCGGTGACGCGGAGCTATTGATACAAGCATTGCTCAATGTTGCTCGAAATGCCGCGCAGGCGGTTGGTGAGGAAGGCACAATTCGCGTTTGCACCAGGATTGAGCGCTACTGCACGGTGGGTACCACGCACCATCGGATGGCAGTTCGTATTGATGTTGAAGATGACGGGCCGGGCGTCCCGCCTGAGCTGATCGATTCCCTGTTTTACCCTCTAGTAACGGGTCGCAGCGAAGGCACCGGTCTCGGTCTGTCGATTGCCCAGTCCCTGCTGCATCAGCATGGCGGGATTATCGAGTTTCGCCCTGCTGCAAACAAAACCGTATTTTCGCTGCTGATTCCAATGGAGAAAGCGTTATGAGTCGCCAACCGCGAATCTGGGTGGTCGATGATGATCGCGCTATTCGGTGGGTCCTCGAACGAGCATTGACCAGTGATGGCATGGACGTCACCACGTTTTCCGCGGCCGACGCAGTGCTGCGTCAATTGGAGCACGATGGTCCGGACGCGTTGGTTTCTGATATTCGCATGCCTGGCATCGACGGCATGGAGCTATTGCGCTCAGTGACTGCTCGTCACCCTGAATTGCCTGTCATCATCATGACCGCATATTCCGACCTCGACAGCGCGGTATCAGCCTACCAAGGCGGCGCGTTCGATTACCTACCGAAACCGTTTGACGTTGACGATGCGGTGGCGTTGGTGCGCCGCGCTGTCCAAGAGCGCAGCGATAGCACCGCCGAGACCAGCGCAACTGCCAGCCTGCAACGCGAGATCATTGGCTCGGCTGCGGCCATGCAGGAGGTCTTTCGCGCCATCGGCCGACTGTCGCGTTCCAATATCACGGTGCTGGTAACGGGTGAGTCTGGCACTGGCAAGGAGCTAGTTGCACGCGCGCTACATCGCCATAGCCCGCGCGTGGACGAGCCTTTTATCGCGCTCAACACCGCTGCTATTCCGCGCGACTTACTTGAGTCGGAGCTATTCGGACACGAGCGCGGTGCGTTTACTGGTGCGCAGGCACAACGGCGCGGGCGATTCGAGCAAGCCGATGGCGGCACATTGTTTTTGGACGAAATTGGCGATATGCCGGCGGAATTACAGACGCGTTTGCTGCGCGTGTTAGCGGATGGTGAATTTTATCGGGTCGGTGGGCATGTGCCGGTGCAGGTGAATGTGCGCATTATCGCGGCAACTCATCAAAATCTCGAAACGCATGTTGCCGCGGGACGATTTCGCGAAGACTTGTATCATCGGCTCAATGTAATTCGCGTTAACGTTCCGGCGCTGCGCGAACGGCGTGACGACATTGCACTATTAGCGAAACACTTCTTGGCAAGCGTGGCCGCGGAGCTGGAGGTTGAGTCCAAGGTACTAAGCGCGGAAGCGGAGCGCCATCTGATGACCTTGCCATGGCCTGGGAACGTGCGCCAGCTGGAGAATTCGTGTCGCTGGCTCACGGTTATGGCGTCAGGCACCGAGGTGCATGTGGTGGACTTGCCGGTCGACCTCCATGGCCCTGACGCTGCCAGCGCCGGTGTCGCGGATTGGGAGAGCGCATTAGCGGATTGGGCAGCGGCGCGCTTGACCGCAGGGGATGATCGCATTGCCGAGACCGCGACCGCACGTTTCGAACAAATTATGATTGAAATCTCGCTCGCGCATTGCGGTGGACGTCGTCAAGACGCGGCCAAGCGCCTTGGTTGGGGGCGCAACACGCTCACACGCAAGATAAAAGAGCATCGGATGTACGAGCATGCCGTGCCTAAGCTGGCGGCGCTAGACGGTAATGAGTCGGACGGATTTAGCAGTTGAGCGCAGTATCAACGGCAATTCGGAGCATGCACCGCTCTTAAAGGATTAGGCGAGCAGGGCTTCGAGTTGTGCATGCCGCTCGCGCGCCTCGCGGAAACGCTTCTTGGCTGCGCGCTCAGGTGTAATTTCACGTCCCCAGCGTGGCGGTGGCGGTGTGGTGCCGCTGATTCTTTCGATCGCGAATACCGCCGCACCGCGCGCGGATGCCTCCCTTACGCCGGCCCCGCGTAGGCGCAGCCCAGTAACGTTCGCCATCAGCTGTAATGAACTGATGGGTAAACCGCCAGCGACAATGGCAGTTCGATTGCGCATGCCCGGAAGCTTCTCGGCAATCAGCGCGAGCCTATGGAATGTCGCCTGGCGCAACGCGGCGGCGATGTCGAGCGCGGTCGTTGATTGTCGTAAGCCAGTGATGCTGCCGCATAGGTCATCGCGCCAATAAGGGGCGCGTTCGCCGTTCCAAAAAGGCAGAACAGTCAGGGCGCCGTCGCTGACCGAGGTGCGTGATAATGCGCGTTCCAGTGCCAATGCATCATCGGGCAGGCGCAGAGTCTGGCGCGCCCAATCATAGACATTGCCAGCGTTGGAGATGGCGCCGCCTAGCAAGAATCTTCGTTTATCTATTCGATACGCGAATAAGCCTAGCGGCGCGCGCGCGTTGCTGCCGGTGCGTACCACCCGCACCGCCGCGCTAGTGCCGTAGTTAATTGCTGCGCTTGTGGAGTCGGTTGCGCCACAACCCAAGTTGCTGGCGACACCATCACCGATGGCTGGTACCCAAGGCGCGTGTGTCAATGCAGGCCATCGCTTGGCGATTTTTTCGCGCGGCGCGATCAGCTCATCTGATATCGGTGATAGTGCCCTTGCTGGAATGTGTAAGGACTCGATCAAGTCTTCATCCCATTGCATTTTCGTCGGTGAGTAGAGTCCCGTGCCAGTGGCCATGGCGTGCGCGCATTGCCGCACACCGGTGATTTGCCACATCAGCCATTCGGCTGGAGACATCCAAAACCGAGTTTGTGCATAGGCTTGGCGTTGGTGGCGTTGCAGCCAGCGATGCTTAGCTGGCCAAAAGCTTGCGTGCAGCATGCAGCCGGTGCGCGCGTGATATGCGCTTGGATCAATGATGCCTTGTAAAGCTTCGGCATCACTAGCGGCACGTGTGTCGGCCCACGTCATCACGTTTGTAGTCGCGCGTCCGCGTTCATCGCTACCAATCAAGCTGTGCCAAAAGCAATCGACCCCAACGACACGAATTACGCGGGCGCTGAGATGCTGCTTATGCCACTCGAGAGTCCCATCTATACAGCTACGAACTGCCCGCAAAAGCGTGTTCGGTGCAAGCTCAAAGGCACCGGACGCGTCTACGCGCGCGCGGTACTCAAGCTGGCGCAAGCTCGCGGCGATGATATTTCCCGCTTGCCCATACAACGCGCTGCGCGTGCTGGACGTGCCGATGTCCAGTGCCAACACCAAGAAACGACTCACTCGTTGTAAGTGCCAGCGCTCACGTCACCGCCTGCGCCGGTCCAGTTGGTGTGGAAGAACTCACCGCGCGCTCGGTCGGTGCGTTCATATGTGTGGGCGCCGAAATAGTCGCGCTGAGCTTGCAACATATTTGCCGGTAGGCGGGCGCAGCGATAGCCATCGTAGAATGCGAGTCCCGCCGACAGTGCCGGTGTCGGGATCCCGGCCAAGGCCGCCGCCGCGACTACCCGGCGCCACGCCGGTTCTGCTTTTGCTAATGCGTCGGCAAAAAATGGCGCCATGAACAAGTTGGGTAACTCAGGATTTGTGACAAAGGCATCACGGATATCGTTGAGGAATCGACTGCGGATAATACAACCGCCGCGCCACAGCATAGCGATCGCGCCGAAGTCTAAATCCCATTGATACTCACGCGAAGCGGCGCTGAGCAGCGTGAATCCTTGGGCATAACTCGCAACCTTGGCGGCGTAAAGTGCCTCGGCTAGATCATCCGCGAACGCTCCAGCGTCAGCCCCGATGTGGCCGTTTGGCCCGCTTAGTACCTTACTTGCATCCACGCGTTCGTCCTTCAGCGCGGACAAACAGCGAGCAAACACGGCTTCGCCGATAAGAGAGACTGGCATGCCCAATTCCAACGCCGAGATGCCAGTCCACTTGCCAGTGCCTTTCTGGCCGGCCGTATCCATGATCTTTTCGAGCAGAACGTCGCCAGTATCATCTCTATAGTCGAGAATCTCGGACGTGATCTCAATAAGGTAACTGTCTAATTTGCCGCGATTCCACTCGGTAAAATGTGCGGACATCTGGGTGTGATCTAAGCCCAGCCCATCGCGCATCAAGTGATAGACCTCAGCGATCAGTTGCATATCGCCGTATTCGATGCCGTTGTGCACCATTTTGACATAGTGCCCAGCGCCGCCATTGCCGAGCCATGCGCAACAAGGCTCACCATCAACGACCGCCGCTATCGCCGGCAACATTTCTTTCAGCATCGGCCATGCGGTGACATCGCCACCGGGCATGATTGATGGGCCATGACGTGCACCAAGCTCGCCGCCTGATACGCCGCAGCCGACGTAATGGACCCCGATCTGTGCCAGCGTTGTAACTCGGCGCTCGCTATCTTGATACTGGCTGTTGCCTAAATCGACCACAACATCGCCTTCATCCAACAAGGGTGTGAGTCCGTCGATAACCGCATCCACTGCCTGTCCAGCGCGGACCATGATCATCACGCGCCGAGGCCTTTCTAACTGAAGAACTAATTCTGACAGCGTGTAACAGCCAATAATCTTGCGGCCATGGGCCGGACCCGAAACGAATGCCTCGGTTACATCAGGCGAACGATTGTGAACCGCGATCCGGTAGCCGTGATCGCTCAGGTTCAATACCAAGTTCTGGCCCATCACCGCCAGTCCGATCAATCCCACATCAGCAGGCATGCTCGTTAATTCCTTTGAGTAGTGCTGTAATACGGATACGTTTACCCGCGTCCTACTTATTCTAATCTCACTCGGCTACTGTTGCTTGCATGTGGTGTTGGCGCGCTGCCAGCGTCTACTACCACAAGCGCAGCAGCCTCGCGCAATTGGCAACCCAATGAACCAACAACAAAAGCCCAAGGTCCTCTTAGATTTGGCCCTTCCAGACTTTCTTGAAGCGCTGTTCACGCCGCACTGTGAGCTGGTGCCATGGTCGCAACTCAGTAATACATCTGCCATGGCGGATGTGACTGGCATGCTCACCTACGCTCATCCGCTGGTGGATGCGGCGCTGCTGCGGCAACTCCCGGCACTTAAGGTTGTGAGCAACTACGGTGTGGGCGTGGACCATATTGTATTGGCGGATTGTATCGCTGCCGGCATGCCGGTGGGAAACACGCCCGGCGCCGTCAATGGAGCCACTGCTGATCTGAGCATGGCATTGATGCTCGCAGCCGCCCGTAACTTAGTTTTGGGTGATCAGTTTGCGCGCAGCGCTGAGTTCACCCATGTGGATCCTGGGCTGCTACTTGGCACCGATGTTTTTGGTGCGACCCTGGGTATTGTTGGTATGGGCTCGATTGGTCGTGAAGTAGCAAAACGCGCGCGCGCCTTCGACATGACCTTGCTGTATCACAATCGTAGTCGCGACCTCGCCGCTGAGAGTGAACTCGGTGCAGTTTACGTCGGGCTAGATGAGTTGCTTGCGGGCAGTGATTTTGTGAGTTTAAACATGCCGTTGACGAGTGAAACACGCAATATGATCGGTACCAAAGAGCTTGCGCTGATGCGCCCAGGCGCGTTCTTGGTAAACGCTGCACGCGGTGGCGTAATCGATACCGACGCGCTAGTGGACGTGCTCCAGCGCCGCGCCATTGCCGGCGCCGCACTCGACGTGACTGAGCCTGAGCCCTTGCCACGTGATCATGCTTTGTTGGCGCTAGATAATGTAGTCATTTTGCCGCATCTCGGCACCTCGACCGTGGGCACACGCACGCGCATGGGGCAAATGGCGGTGGCCAACTTACTCGCCGGTTTACAGGTGCAGCCGCTGCCAAATGGCGTTTGTTAACGCGGCGGTTAGAGCGTCATCAAATATTTTTCTGAGTTACCGATTGGAGATTGTTACGTGAATCAAATTGACCTTAGCCAAGGCGTCGCGGTTGTTACCGGTGGAGCACAAGGTATTGGCAGGGCGGTTAGCGAGCGCTTCCTCGCCTCTGGCGCGAAAGTTTGCATGTGGGACATTGATCAGGCTTTGCTTGACGATGTCACAGCCTCTATCGGTACACCTGACAAACTGATGGGTTGTGCGGTTGATGTGACCTCGCCCGACAGTATCAAAGCCGGCTTGGCGCAAGTTAATTCGCTCTGGGGTGACGTGACCATCATGGTCAACAACGCTGGCATCGCTGGTCCAAACCTACCGACATGGGAATACCCCGATGCTGACTGGAACGCAGTGATGAATTTAGACTTAACCGCGGTGTTCTATTGCTGCAAGGCGGTGGTGCCGCAGATGCGCGCAGCCAATTATGGTCGCATCATTAACGTGGCGTCGATCGCAGGCAAAGAAGGCAACCCAACCGCAAGCGCATATAGCGCTGCGAAGGCTGGCGTTATTGCGCTGACGAAGTCGCTTGGTAAAGAACTGGCGGATAAAAATATAGCGGTAAACTGCATTACGCCCGCAGCCGCACGCACGCGCATATTCGAGCAAATCAGCCAGGCGCACATAGATTACATGTTGTCTAAAATCCCGCGCAATCGTTTCGTCGAAGTCGATGAGATCGCCGCAATGGTTGCATGGATGGCTTCGGCCGAAAACTCATTCACTACCGGTGCCGCCTTCGACTTAAGTGGGGGCCGGGCTACGTATTAATCCATCAGGTCTTGGTGAATGTCGCAGCGACTGTTTGTGTCGCTGCTAACGAACCTCAGGTCCGTGTGTCTGAATTTACAGATCAACCGTAGTCCAATCGCTATCTAGGAACTAACCATGAAATACGTAGAACTCACTGACTTTGGTCTCCCGTGGGAAGTATGTCGTGTCGTTGATGGGCCCGCGCTTGACGCACCAGGGCCGGATGAGGTGAGTGTTCGGATTGAAGCTGGGCCAATCAATCCAGCCGAACTGCTACTAACCGAAGGCAAGTACGCAAGCAAGCCACCACTGCCGGTCAGACTCGGCATTGAAGGTGTTGGCACAGTCAGCAAAATTGGCGCGGATGTGAAAGACATCGCTGTGGGTGACCGCGTCATGAGTTTAGGACGTACCAATTGGGCGGAAGAAATTACCGTCGCAGCGGAAAGTGTCATTAAAGTGCCGAGGGACGTAGACGTGCAGCAACTCTCGATGCTCAAAGTAAACCCTGCGACTGCGCAATTGATGCTTGAGCGCTATGTGGATCTAAAACCCGGTGATTGGGTTATCCAGAACGCTGCAAACTCAGCGGTTGGGTATTATCTGATCCAGATCGCAAAGGCACGTGGCTTGCATACGGTCAACGTTGTGCGTCGCGCAGAGTTAGGCGAGCAGCTGCGTAGCGCCGGCGCTGACCTAGTTTTTGTTGAGGGCGATGACCTAGCAGACCGCGTGCGTGCCGAAATCGGTGATGCGAATATGCCGCTTGCCATCGATGCAGTCGGCGGCACAGCGTGTTTGCATTTAGGTGGAGCAATCAGCGATGGCGGCACAATCGTTAACTACGGCTTGCTCAGTGGTGAGCCGTGTCAGGTGGGTGCTGATATGACGATCTTTCGTAGCATCACGCTGACTGGTTTTTGGCTGGCAAAACTGCTTGGGGATATGTCGCGCCCGCAGTTGGAAGAACTCTACGCTGGCTTAGCGGGCCAGATTGCGCAAGGTGCAATACATGCCCCAGTGACTGCGTGTTATGACTTGGATAATCTCGAGGCGGCCTTGCGTCACGCCTACCAAAGTGGTCGCGATGGGAAAGTGCTAATTGCGCCAAATGGTGTCCCAGCATGAGTGACCCACACGCGATCACGTCTGTAGAAGCTTTGCGCGCACATTACGGCGCACCAACAACGCTCGCGCGCGATAAGGTTCTGGCGCAACTGGACAGTCATTGCTTGCGCTTTATCGCGGCATCACCTTACTTGGTCTTGGCTAGCGCAGATGAAAACGGTTTTGTCGATGCGTCACCGCGTGGTGACGCGCCAGGCTTTGTTACTGTTTCCGATCCAAAGACACTCTTGATCCCGGATCGAAAAGGCAATAACCGCGTCGATTCGCTCGCCAATATCGTTGCCAATCCAAGCGTTGGTATTTTGTTCATGGTGCCAGGTATAAACGAAACACTGCGCATTAATGGTGATGCTGTAATCACGCTTGATCCAGATTTGTGTGCATCTCTAGCTGTCGGTGGTAGGCCGCCGATCGCAGTGCTTCGAATCACTGTGCGCGAAGCGTACCTGCAATGCGCAAAAGCCTTGGTTCGCTCGCATCTGTGGGATCCAAAGAATCACGTGACGCGTTCAGATTGGCCGTCTCTCGGTAAGATTCTTGCTGACCAAATCAGCGGCGTAGACGCGACCAGCGCTGAGCGTCAAATTCAAGAATCGCTGCGCACTAAGCTTTACTGAGTACAGCTCAGATCGGCGTAACTCGGTTGGGTGTAGTGTCGCAACCCCCGACTGCATCCCTGAGAGACCCTTGCGCCCCTGCTACTACATGCGCCCGCGTGCGTCATTACAAGCGTCGCGCATGACCTAGTACCGCGAGCGAACTGCTAGCGTTGATACCAATAGCAATCTTATGTGACTCTGAGAGCGAGGCCCAATAGTGAGCCCAAAGGAGAGTCACAGTGCCACTGTTATATGAAAAGCGAAATGCGATTGGTGTAGTTACATTGAGTCGGCCCGATGCCCGTAATGCTTGGGGGACTGACTACAATGAAGGCCTGCTGAACGTGTTTTCAGAGATGGAGGATGATCCGGAGATCCGTTGCGCGGTACTTACCGGGGACCCCAGTGGCGGCGCTTTTTCTGCAGGTGCCAACCTCAAAGACCCCAACACGCACACTGCAGAAAATGCCGCAGCGTTCATTAGAAGCATACCGAAGTGGCGTGATAAGCCATTTGATGTGTTGACGCGCTTTCCGAAACCCCTTATTGGATCTGTTAACGGGTATGCAATCGGCATTGGCTGCATTGTTACTTTTTGTTGCGACCTCATTATCGCATCAGAACAAGCGCAATGGCGCTTGCCGCAAGTCGCTCTCGGCATTCTTCCTGCTTACGGAGGCACCGCGCGATTGGCACGTTGGGTAGGCAAAGGCTTGGCGATGCGTTTAGCGCTGGGTTTTCCTTTGTCTGGCGAAGAAGCGTACCGCATTGGTTTAGCTCAATGGCTAAGCGAACACGCGGCTCTTGAAGAGAAAACAATGGAGGTCGCCGAGCACATTTCTCGTCTACCGCCCTTAGCCACGCGTATGACCAAAGAGTCGCTGAAGCATGGCCTCGACACACCTAATATTGGTGATGCGTCGCTGACAGATCTCTATAGGTTTATGGTCTTAGAGTTGACTGAGGACAAGAGTGAGGGTCACAACGCGTGGCGGGAGCGCCGCGAGCCTGAATTTAAAGGCGAGTAAGCGCGACAGGTAATTGTGCTGATTGTGACGAGCTTGCGAAACAACGGGGGCTCGCGACACACCGGACAGGCGAATTGGCTGCGTCCCGCCTGTCCGGTCGAGCGATCGCTTAGTTTTACATCCCGCTCTTCGCCTTAACTTGCGCTACTACTTTGGATCAGATGCACATCACGTTGCGGATACGGTATCGAAATGTTCTCTGCGTCGAACACCAACTTGACATTCTCTTTGGTGTCGTAGAGCACCGCTGAATAATCTGGCGCGTCGACCCACACTCTGACGGTAAAGTTGACTGAATTATCGGCCAGCTCAGAAACCACGACCATGGGTGCGGGCTCGGCGTGAACACGCGTATCTTCGTTGACGATGCGTCTCAAGGTTTCCTTCGCTCGCTTGAGGTCATCGCCATAACCAATGCCAAAAACAAAATCGACGCGGCGCTTAGGTTCTGCGGAATAATTGGTGATGATGCCATTCGAAATAGACCCATTTGGAACAATGACACGTTTATTATCACCGGTACGGATCACTGTACTGAAGATCTGAATCTCATCAACAGAACCAGAAACACCTTGCGCTTCTATAAAATCGCCTACTTTGTACGGGCGGAACATCAGTACCAAAACCCCGCCAGCGAAGTTCGCGAGGCTGCCCTGGAGCGCTAAGCCAATTGCTAAGCCGGCTGCACCTAACACTGCGATAAAAGAGGTTGTTTCGATCCCCAGCATTGAAGCGACGCTAATTAACAACAATGCCTTCAGTAAGACTGTAGAAAGACTCGATAGGAATTTTGCTAAGGTCGTATCGGTTTTAGTTTTGTCGAACGCGCGTTTAAGAAGGCGTGATACGCGTCCTATAATCCATAGACCAATAATCAAGACCACGATAGCGGACACTAGCTTTGGGCCGTAGTGCAGGGCCATTTCTATAAACGTGTCGACGTAACCTTCTATTTGATCAGTGGAAAGAAGCCTTTGTGTTTCTGCCATCTTAATTGTCCTCTAAGAATTCTGACCAAGTTGAGTAAAAATCGCGACGCGATTCGATCATGCTGTGTGGATGGGTCAATTGCTATGCCTGTTCCCACGAATTCCAAGCTCTATAAGTCGCAGTGAATTCGCAGTCATTTAGTAATGTTTATTAGTGCTCGCGCAATTGCATATCGATCCGCGCGTATCTGTAGATCACCGACTTCAGAGCCTACGCGATAGCTTACTACGCTCTTTGGCCTTGGCTTTGGCTTTGCTGTGTCGTTTTCGGTCATGTTTTTTCCTGAAAAATACCGAACGCACAGACAAAGACTACTTCTTCCCAGCATCTGGATGTTGTATGTGCTCGTGGTCAGCTAAACCCCAAGCAAGGCCAGTATTGCGATAAACACGTTTGCTGAGCCTCGGGTAGTCAGCTACGTCATGCGCCAGACGCTGGCCTACCACGATACAGCGCAAAGTTTCCGCACCGGTATTTTTCACCGTGCGCGCATCACCACCGGCCGGATATCCGATGAAGTCACCCGGACCAATTGCGCGTTCGCTTTCGCCAATCGTCACAACGCCAGTACCGCTTAGGACGTAAGTGCATTCATCCTCAAAATGGTGGACATGAAACTCGGTTGATTCTCGATCTGGCTCCATTTCAATTATGTGGAAGCCAAGACCGATCAAGCCCACTAGATCACCCAGAGACTTATTTACGCGTTGCGCGTTTGGGTTTAAGAAGTGGATTTTAGCCAAGCCTTGCATGAGCTCAATCTCTGCGCGCTTAATGACATCTCTTCGCATATCCGTTCCTAAATTCAATTAAGCTGACGGCGGCGCGCGATAAAAATCACGCTTATGAAACCATATGCGCGCCCATCGGCGTAGCGTGGCAAGGTATCGGTAATCTCAAACCACGGTACTTTATGGTCAACAAATATATGCGAATTTGCGGTCACTGGCACCGGCGAATCGAACACGTGGAGTGGGATTTCTACAACGTCGGGTGCGCCGTTTGGGCTTGAGAAGTGCATTCTGGAGCCGCAGCAGCCGCAAAAAAGAGCGCAGCGCACGGTTGGCGGCGCGATAGTGTTCTAATTGGTCTTGACCTGATAGCCCCAGAAAAGAGCGCAGCGCGACTCCTGCGATAGTCGCAAATGCCGCACCATGGAACTTGCGGCACATCGAGCAATGGCAATGTGCGACGTTTGGCTGAAACCGAGTGACTTGTATTCTAATGCCCGCCGCGCAGGCAGCTACCAACATAGGCACCCGACATTAAATGTTCCTCACTTGTTAGGCGCAAGGGTCGTACTCTGAAAAGTTCCTAAGAGCCTGGCGCCAATTCGAAAAGCATAATCTCGCGAGCAAGCGGATAACAAATACGTGTTACGCCGTGGTTTATTGGCGGGCAGGGCTTTGATTGTAAGGTGCGCCGTTTGTACCCCTGCGTGGGTACAGCTCGGCACATCCGAGCAAGCTAGGCGCTCCGCCGTTTTGACTCCTGTTGCGCTGCATTAAAAACCTTGGGAGCCTTTTCTCAAGTAATGCTGCATCGCATTCACCTGCGCGCGCCGCAGCGCTTTTTGGCGTAATCCCGTTACACTCTTGCAGTGATCTGGTATTCGTTCTAGTTACAACTATTTATTTTTTGCATTACGCAACGGTTCGACATCAATATCTAATCCCTCTGACTCTATCCATGCGCGTGTTGTTGCTTCGGTATTGTGCCAGCGCACCCAGGTGGTATGGGTCAGGTCGAATCCGTAGGCGGAAAAAGCCTGTTTGTATGATTGAAATCGTAACGGCTCTGAATCAACCATTAAGCCGTCAAGATCGAATATTACGCACTCCAACATCACGATTTCCGTGGGCTTAAATGTTGGTGAGTCATCGTTTCAATCTCGCAGCCGCTTCGTGTAGTTGAGTTTGCGCGTCATCTGAATTCCAGATCTCAACTTGACGTGCAACGCGTGTTGACATTTGTGCACGCATGGTTGCGCAAAATTGAGCGCTGCGCATCTGTTTGGATTCGCTGAATGCGGTTGGGGCCAGAGCGCGCAAGACTCGCAATTGCTGCCAGGCGAGGTCCTCAATGCAGTCTTTGGAATCGACGGCATGGATGATGTTCAGTGAGTGAGCTTGTTCGCCGGTGATTAGTTTACCGGTGTAAATGAGATCAGAAGCGACGAAATCGCCGGCTACGAAACGCAAGAGTTGGTCGCCATAAAAAGGGTTTGGCACGCCGAGGAGAATTTCAGGCTTGCCCAATAGAACCCGACCGGTCGCCGCATAACGGTAATCACACGCCATGAGTATGGCCATGGCGCCGCCAATTGCATGGCCTTTGATCGCGCCGACAATAGGCACAGGTGATTCCATTATGCTGAGTATCAGATCACCAAGGAGCAGGAACATCTCACGAATTTGCGCCGGCGAGCGTGTCAGCGCCCAAGATAAATCTACGCCATTGGAAAAGAACTTGTCGCCGCCACTAAGCATGATTCCGAGGTCTTTGGTCGCGGCCTTATCTAGCGCAAGTTTCAGTGCCTTCAACACCTCAGTGTTTAGAACATTGGTCTCGCCAGATTCCAAACGCAAGATTACGCAGTTGTGCTGCGGCTCCGATGTAACACAATGCATTGTCAGATCCTATATTT